>Ga0209595_100569_pt1 | contig 12496 bp, 9 predicted proteins | sample Porto_4metaG_FD_187427 | JGI IMG/M metagenome (GOLD analysis project Ga0209595, IMG submission 187427) | Marine algal microbial communities from Porto, Portugal - Porto_4 metaG (SPAdes) (version 2) | ecosystem: Host-associated > Algae > Red algae > Unclassified | place: Portugal: Porto | collected...
TGGCTTGGTCAAGCTGTTGATATTCTGCCAAAAACTCCCAGCCGTCCATTCCGGGCATATTAATATCCAAAAAAATGTATTGAGGTCTTTCTTCTCCCTTTTTCAAGTATTCCAATGCAGCTGAAGCTGAGTCAAATATCTGATATTTTTCTACCAACTCAGTCTCATCAATGATAATTCCGTGATACACATTGGTCGCATTATCATCATCTATCAAAATTATATTACGTATCTTATTCATTATCATGTATAGTTAAAGGTAAGTGGTTAAGTACACTGTTTTATAAATTTATTTACATTTTTTGACGTTTATTTTGAAATGAATCGAATCAAAAATGACGCGAATACTCACTGTATTTAAGGATTTTTTGGTGAAGAGTCATTTTAAAAGAAATACTCAAAAAAGTAAATAAATTTGTGAAACAGTGTATTAAGTATCAGGAACAAAATAAATACACATTCTCGACTTGCTCTTTTTCCTTTACACTTCACCAAATTTTCCTTAAATAACCCGTTATTCGCGTCAAATTTGGCTCGTGTAAAGAATTCAAAAAATCGTTGCATAGCCATAGCTACGGAACTATTTTTTGTGTTTTTTAGAAGGGAAAAGAACAAGCATAATGGGGCAAGTTATTTATTTTCTTTCACTTAGTGAGGTTCTCTGACAAATCCAGTGTTGAATATATTAGTTAGGGCGTGTCCCCCTCCTTATCAGTCGGGGGTCGGGCTATCCGGCACTCTCTCCATTCCGCTATCGCTACATTACGTTCAAACAACACCTCCTATCCCTCACGCAAAAAAAATAATTCTAAAATTTTACTCATACATAATTACAACTCATTCCTTAATCAACATATTTATACGTTACTTCTTTGACTCATGTTACGAGATGCGGTGTTTTTTTGTATTTTTAAGTCATATACTCTACCTTTGTTTTAAGATAGGAACACAGGACAAATAAGTTTGGAACGCAAAATAAATAAATTTGCTTTCTTGACTGACTGGACTTTGGACATTGGGTAATTAGGGAACTGGATAATTAGGTAAATCGCTCATTATCAATAATTTACGTTAATTTGCATTTTATTTTAAATTAACTTTATTACAACTTTTATTATGCTGATAAATAGCGAATTATGCTTTCGTCAGCCTAATTACCTAATTTCCCAGTTACCTAAGGGAAGACGAAAAAAACAATAAACACTACATCTTGACTTGTTCTTGATACTTAGTTAAAAAATAAGACATCAATGAAAAATCTATACTACTTCCTTATCGCAACACTCCTCCTCACAGCGTGCAAACAACAAACACCCACCACCAAGTCCGAGAGCGTAAAAAAAGACACGCCACATGCCACGCCCGACTGGTTCAAAAATGCCAATATTTACGAAGTCAACCTACGGCAATACACGCCCGAAGGCACATTCAAAGCCTTCGAAGCTCACCTACCGCGATTGAAAGAAATGGGTGCAGATATACTTTGGTTTATGCCCATCACACCGATTAGTAAAAAAAATCGTAAGGGGAGTTTGGGGAGTTATTACGCAGTAGCAGATTATAAAGACACTAACCCTGAGCATGGTACGATTGATGATTTTCGCCATATGGTAAAAGCCATACACGACGCAGGCATGTACGTCATGTTGGATTTTGTGCCAAATCATTCCGGTTGGGACAATCCACTCCTAATAAAACATCCCGAATGGTACACCCAAATCGACGGTAAAATCGTAGACCCGATAGACCCAGAAACAGGCAAATCGTGGGGCTGGACTGATGTCGCTGATTTCAATTTTGACAACAAAGAACTGTGGAACTATCACCGCGATGTCTTAAAATTTTGGATAGAAGAATGTGATGTCGATGGCTTCCGTTGCGATGTCGCGCATGGTGTTCCGATTGAATTTTGGGGCGAAATTATCCCCGAAGTACGCAAGTTGAAACCTATCGTGATGCTCGCAGAATCCGAAGGACCAGAGTACCACAAAAATGGTTTTGATATAACTTATGCGTGGCAATTTCACCACATCATGAACGACATGGCGAAGGGCAAAAAGCCCATCAGTTCCATCGACGACTACCTCAAAAAAGACCGCATCGAATATCCCCCAAATGCCACACGACTATATTTCACCTCCAATCACGACGAAAACTCGTGGAGTGGTAGCGAGTACGAACGTATGGGCGATGCGCACAAAGCCCTTGCAGTACTGTCTGCCACTTTGCCGGGCGCGCTTTTGGTTTATACCGGGCAAGAAGATGCTTTAGAGCGACGTTTGAAATTTTTTGAGAAAGATTTGATTGAATGGGGCGATTTTTCGATGGAAGATTTCTACAAAAAACTATTGGCACTAAAACACAATAATACCGCCCTCCAAAATGCCACGAACAACAGCGACCCCATCCGTTTAAAAACAGATAAAAACGACGCTATATATGCTTTTCGTCGCATCGCAGATGCAAATAATGAAATACTTGTCGTACTTAATTTATCCGATAAAAAACAGTCTGTCAAGTTCTTAAATGTAGAAGCAGTTGATTATACGAATATTTTTACGGGAGAAAAAACATCCATTGGAGAGGAAGGCGATAATCAGACAATAGAAATGGACGCTTGGGGATATTTGGTATTGGAGAAGTAAGAAGACATTGTAAATTGATGCAGCGTTTATTATCTTTTCATCCCTAACGATGTTTTTAGATACTGCGTAATATCAATAATTTAGACAAATTCATCATCTATAGGATGCACTAAGTAAGGGAACACGAAGAGAATAATCTACCCGTTTGAATTGCTCTTTTTCCTATGTGTTTCCTCAAATCTTCCTTAAATACAGGAAGTATCCGCGTCAAATTTGGTTCGTCTAAAGAAAAAATAACGACGCGAAGAATATACATTTATTTAATTCCTAATACTAAAAATAACTTTAGAAATATTTAAAATGTACAAAATATATCTTTCAATACTCACACTAATATTATCCGGATGTTTTTCTATCAATCCGTCCACTGTTCAGTTGTCGGAGCGTGTAGGCGTGCAACTTGCAGAAATGGAAACACTCCATATTCTCACCGTACAACGATATTTTGATGGCGAGCGAGAAAAAATTAAGCATTTCCTGACGAATACATGGGAACCACTTTTTCTGAAGAATTTTCTGGGTACTTCCAATGTATTGTCGATGCTGCAAAATGTCTCGACTTTCAGCGATGCTACCCAAGAAAACATCGCAGAAGGACTCAAACTCTACCTCGATGATGCCACCGAAGCCGAGGATGCTGCCAAAGCGGTTTTGGGCAATTTGAATATCTCTCGTCAGGGCGAGCAAGAGGCAGTGCGTTCAGTATTAAACGATTATGTAGAAGACGACCGCCTAGAGGCAGCAACTGTTCACATCAGTTCGCTACTCGGCTCTGACAATGCCGCTCAAATTATTCTCGAATTTGCCGAAGCAGCCCACGAGGAAATGCAGGCACAAAGAGAAGCCTTACTTGCGCCATTGGAAGCCAAGCGGGAGACCGTCATCGCAGAATTGAGCGGTGCATATTCAGTATTGGTCAGAGGACAAAGCACCATCACAGGACGACTCGATGCTGCCAGCAAACGCACCGGCGACCGCGATTTTTTGATGGATAAACTCGGTGTCGGCAAGACGCCAGACCTCATTATGCAACAACTTTCGGGCATCAGTACCCAAGTCGATAAAGCACTCAGCGGCGCAAATCGGGTACTGAATAAGGGAGAGGGCGACCCAATAAAAGGTGTGATAGATATATTAAAAGCAGATTTAGAATCTATGAATGAAAAGGAAGAAGAACAAGAGATGGATGATAAAAATTAATTAAATGCTCAGACATAAATATGTTAGATTACTTGTAACTAATTGAAAATAAGTTAATTATGGCAAATCGTTTTGAAAAAGCAGCTAAAGAAGCGACGCAACTCACCAACAAACAACTCGCCAACGAATTGGCAATGGTCAGTAAATTGAGCCGTACTTCTATCATAGAACTACTACCCAAAAAAGCAGATAAAAAAGCCTTTGTCGCGCTCATGGAACAAGTAGAAGCTGACACCACGATGGACGAAAAATTAACCTTCCTACAAGAGAATATAGAATCAGTAGGAAGCGTCGCATTGAGGGTGTTGAAGGCATTGGTGTAAGCATTTTTCTGTTTAGGAAAGAAGTAGTAGGCAGGTAATGCAATTTTCCAAATCGCCGCACAATATTTGTTTTTTCTTATCTTTACAAACATTTTGTTTAAAAATAAGGTTTATCCGTAGCACGGTGCTTATAGCCCGTGTTTGTACATTATGTACGTTCCTAATGCGGCACGGGCTGGAAGCACCATGCTACGGGTAGCGAAAAACAATTCAATATAATGAAAAAGATAGGCTTAATATTTTGTGTTGCCTTAATTACGGTCAGCGCATTCGCACAGAAAAAACTCATCAGCACTCAGGACATTTGGGCTGCTCCGACTTTTCGCGCCAATTACGTGGCAGGCTTCAACTTCCTCAATGACGGTAAGCACTACTCCCGCACCGAAAACGGTAATATCGTCAAATACGACATTACTACAGGCGAAACCGCAGGCGTGATTTTTGACGGAAAAAACATGGGAGATACCGGAGAATTTGATAACTACACCTTTAGCGACGACGAAAGTAAAATCGTTTTTTCTACCGAAGGCGAACAAATTTATCGCCGCTCCAGTCGCGCCAATTACCACGTATGGGATACCAAAACCAAAACCCTCACACCCGTAGCCGACAATGCCAAACAACGCAATGCCACCCTTTCACCCGATGGTAGCAAAATTGCTTACGTCCAAGATAATGACCTGTATTACAAAGATTTATCGTCAGGAAAAACAACACGCATGACTTCCGATGGCAAAAATAATGCAATCATCAACGGCGTAACCGATTGGGTATATGAAGAAGAATTTAGCATTGTTCGCGTCTTTGAATGGTCACCTGACAGCAGGCGAATCGCCTTTTTGAAATCAGACGAAAGTAAGGTCAAAGAATTTACGATGCCTATGTACAAAGGCGAATTATATCCGGAATACGTGACCTTCAAATACCCAAAAGCCGGCGAAGACAATGCGATTGTGACCTTGCATACGTATGACTTGAAAAAAGGAAAAACTTGCGCTATTAAGTTAAATAACAAGTCTGACATGTACATTCCACGATTGAAATGGACGCAAGATGAGAACCAGTTATGTGTCTTTCAAATGAATAGATACCAAAACGAATTAGATTTATTTTTAGTGAATGCAAAAAACGGAAAATCGAAAAAATTATTATCCGAAAAAAATAAATACTACATTGATATTCACGATAATTTGACTTTTTTGGACAACGGAAAAGAATTTATCTGGACGAGCGAACAAGACGGTTACAACCACATTTACCTCTACGATATGAAGGGGAAAATGAAAAAGCAAATTACAAAAGGCGAGTATGATGTCACCAATTTTTATGGCGTAGATGAAGATGAAGAACGTGTATACTACCAAGCTGCTGAAAAATCGCCTATGCAGCGCGAGGTGTATTCTATTAATTTTAAAGGAAAGAAAAAACAAAAACTATCAAGCGAAAAAGGCTCGAATCGCGCTCAATTCAGCAAGACATTTGATTACTTGGTCAATACGCATACCGCCGCTGGTACGCCATCGTCATATACTGTACATAATGCTGATGGTGAATTAGTTAGAACGATAGAAGACAATGAAACACTGCGTACTAAATTATTGGATTACTACATCAGTAAGCCCGAATTTTTCGACCTCACCACAAGCGAAGGCGTAGAACTCAACGGCTGGATGATAAAGCCCACCGACTTTGACCCTGCCAAAAAATACCCTGTTTTGATGTACGTTTATGGTGGTCCGAACAGCCAAACGGTGCAAGATTCATGGGGCGGTGGCAATTATTTATGGTATCAATCGCTGGCGCAACAAGGCTACATTATTGTCTCGGTAGACAATCGCGGTACGGGTGCGCGCGGCGAGGAGTTCCGAAAAATGACTTACCAACAACTCGGTAAATACGAAACCATCGACCAAATCGAAGCCGCCAAATGGCTCGGCAAGCAATCTTATGTTGATGCCGAACGCATCGGAATTTGGGGCTGGAGTTACGGCGGATACATGTCGTCGCTGTGTTTATTTAAAGGTGCAGATGTATTCAAAACGGCAATTGCTGTCGCGCCTGTCACGAATTGGAAATGGTATGATACTGTTTACACCGAGCGATTTATGCGTACTCCGCAAGAAAATAACGATGGTTATGAAGACAATTCACCGATAAATCATGTCGATAAAATGAAAGGGAACTACCTCCTCGTACACGGCATGGGCGACGATAATGTACACGCTCAAAATTCATTCGAAATGGTCAACGCACTCATCAAAGCAAACAAGCATTTTGATACCTACTTTTATCCAAATCGCAATCACAGTATTTATGGTGGCAATACTCGCCTTCATTTATATGATAAAATGACGGACTTTATTTTGAGAAATTTGTAATAAAATGCGTTTTTCATTAGCAATTATTCAAATATAAATAATAGCGGATGTTTTAATTTCATTAAAACATCCGCTTATTTTTTCGTAGAAAACGCATCTTTACGCTTTCATTTCACTCACATAAGGGGAGAGGAAGAAAATAAACTACCCGAATTGACTCAGCTATTTTTTTCATATGTTTTCTCAAATTTGACGCACATAGCCGAGCTACAGCCTGTCCCGTACTTGATTCGGGATAAGGAAAATTTGGGGGAACATATGGAGAAAAGAGCAATTCAAACGGGTAGGTTATTTTCTTCCTCTTCCCTAACTCAATGCACCAATAATTTCATTGCACTACCTTCCGACTTGATAATATACATACCCGGACTCCAATCCGAAGTATCAATCAATGTTTTACCGACTACACTATTCTGATAAGTGATTGTTCCTGTGATGTTAAAGATAGTTACGAGTTTTTCTTTTGAGTCATCGTTGGTATATTCCAAGAAAAAATTATTCTTGGCAGGATTTGGATAGACCTTCAAAACATCATTATTAACCAACACATCCTCAATCCCCGTAGTGACTGTGTTTTCCTGATTAAATGTTGGATTCATTGTTTGAAATGCTCCGATTCCATTGGGAAAACGACCGTATGAAATATCTGTTGTTTGTTCAGCGTAATCTATTACATCGACAATAGATGTATCCGCCGGATTTACCAATATGACCGATTCGCCGGAAGTTGACAGTTTGAAATTGGCATGAAGTCCTTCTTGCGCCTCGTCCTTATCTGCCCATACTGTCAAATACCCATCAGGCTCTATTACAGTGCCTTGCGGGAATGACCATTGCGTCAGATTAGTAGCATCATCCGTAAGGAAATAACCGCTCAAATCAAAACTTGCTGTACCATTATTATACAACTCAATCCAATCTTCATATTCATCATCTTGGTCTTCAACGGTCGTGTCATTGGAAGCCATGAACTCATTGATGGCAACATCACTATTTGACATAAAAACAGCATTGATACTATAATATTCATATTCTGCTCTTCTCGGGGAAAACATACCGATATTTTCATTTTCAGCATAAATATAGTATTCGGTTGTGGTGTAGCTAATGGTCAGGTCTACTCCATAAACACCGTCATTTGCTACGCCGTCGCCATGCGCCCCATCGTCATACATCTGCACCCTTGAAAATGGGGCTGTTATCGCCGAATTTCTAAAGCCGAGAAATACATCTGTTCCATCTGTTACCGTTGCTGAAACAGTGATGGTTTCATTGATATTTGGGGAAGGTGTGGATAGGCTAATGTCAGAAATATTCGGTTCCGTTTGTGTGAAATCACTTAGTCCCAACAGGTACTGCGCTCTTCCATCCATCAAGTTGGTAATACCCGGTACAGGACCTCCACCCGGACCTCCACCACCGCCTACGTCAGAAGTTAAGTTGCTAATAAAATTATTATACGTAAAAAACTTATTGTCATCGGCTTGCACGGCATCGTCTATGATAGATTGAAGTGATAAGCCCATATCATAGTATGCACCATTCTCAAAGTTTTCTAATAAAATAGTCTTCAGATGCGCTAAATACATACGCTTATACATCGGCACACTTAGTATCTTTTGGATCAATGGATAGTCACTGTTATTTTCATGGAGCAGGTGTGTCATTTGTTGTTTGGCAGTCGTGTTGCTGAGGTAGCCTGAACCGGTTAGAGGGAAGATTCCGAAGGCTTCGTTTAAATCCCAAACTACGGGAAGAAACTGCCCATAATCACTGCGATATAGATAGTAATTTTGAGCGAAAAAACCTATGTAACTGTCCAAATTGACGGTTACATTATCAAAGGCTATCATCCATAAGGCTCTGTCCACGTCTAGCATCGTTTCGATAGCATCGGTATGATTAGCCAGCGTATCACAAAGGTCTATTAACTCTTGCCAGCCTACATCAGACTTCAACTCATAGGCTTCATAGTAGTCCGTACTATCTTGCCCCAGATACACCAGATTAGGCAAATCAAGAGCTGGAAAACCAGCACCATCGGGAGGCGAACACTTGAACCGAGTATTTTCTTTCGACCCAAAACGCTTATTCATAAATTTTTTCGAAATCGATTCGGTATTAGAATAAAGCCCTATCAACGTTCCATTAACATACAGGTTCGCGTAGTTTGCCAGTGGAGCATCCATATATTGACGTACAATTTGATAGCCCAAAACATCCCGAAGGAAGGAAGGGTCTTTATAACCATTCGCCAATTTAATATCTGTATATCCATCGTACTCATGGTCTTTGTAGGTGTCCAGTTCTATATGCCACGGGTTTTTCACTTGATCGTCTCTGTATGTACTATTGCCTTTATATTTTACGCCTATGCTGTCGAATGTCATTCCATTTATGGTGACACTCTGTGCCAAAATATATCCTGCATCGGCTGCATAAGCATTGTTCATGAGTTGATCCCAATTGCTTTCGGCAAAAGTCACCTCAATGGTTTGTATATTGTCCGGATTGTAAAAATCTTGACCATGAATGATTGATACCAATACGGTTAGGAGTAATGTGTAAAAAAATTTCATTGTTTATTCTTATTTATGAATCAAAACAGTAGGTGTTTTAGAGCATCAGCATAAAAAGTAGTAAATTGTACATTGCAAATAGCTGATTATTAAGAATTTACAAAATGAACGGTGCTACTTTTTTAACTGACGCTCTATTACTCGCTTGGCAATTATGATAAGGGAAGAGGAAGAAAATAATCTACCCTAAATGAAGAAGTTATTTTCTTTATATGTTTGGCTAAATTTGACGCGCATAGCCGAGCTACGTAAGTGAAAGAAATTAAATAAATTGTTCCATAATGCGCCGTAATTTTTTCTTCTAAGGTCGCACTGAAATATAGCCATTTTTTATTATAAAATAATTTAAAAATATCCTTATTTCAGTAGAACCTTCTAAAGAATTCAAAAAATCGTTGCATAGCCATAGCTACGGAACTATTTTTTGTGTTTTTTAGAAGGGAAAAGAACAAGCATAATGGAGCAAGTTATTTATTCTCTTTCACTAAGGAAGATTTAGTGAAACATACAAGAAAAAGAACAATTCAGACGGGTAGATTATTTTTTTCGTCTTCCCTAATTACTTGTTTAGCCAATCAAAATGAGTGCATCACAAATCGGTTACAAAATAAGAAAAAAAAAGCAGGTATGTTATTTTGTTTATGAAAAAAATTGCTCCAAACACTTTTCTTAGGAACAGGGTTTTAATAAATGCAGGTTCTTGATAACTTTATTTTTTTCTTTTTCAAGGCATGGAAACCGTACATAGCCAAGCTATACAAGGATTTTCATAACGCAGAAAAGGGAAAAAGAAAAAGTCAAAATCTGCATTTATTGAAACCCTGTTCCTTAGAGCATGTTTAAAAAAGGCGGTTCTTTGACACATCCCGTGATTGTTCGTTTTTCTGTCTCGCGATTGTTCGTCCCTTGCGTAAGGGATAGTAGGTGTTGTTTGAACGTAACGGAGCGATAGCGGAGTGGAGAGAGTGCCGGATAGCCCGACCCCCGACTGATAAGGAGGGGGATACGCCCAAATCTTCATTCACTTCACTGGATTTGTCAAAGAACAAAAAAGGCTTTGGCTTTCAAAGTTTAGTAAGGGAAGACGAAAAAAATAACTTCTTCATTTGGGGTAGATTATTTTCTTCCTCTTCCCTTACATTTCTAAAAAAGTGTCAACTACCTTGATGAACTTGTCAAATGCGTGGCTATTTATTAGAAATAATTCAAAAGAGAATATTAATGGATGTTTTAAATGAAATTAAAACATCCGCTTTTTTTTTGTATGCAAATATGTACCTTTGCAAATATTAATCATTTAACCATTGACTACTAAGCATTAAAAATGGAGATTCAGGAATTACAAAAAATAGCTTCACAAGTACGCCGCGATATTATACGCATGGTACATCGCGCGACTTGCGGTCATCCGGGCGGATCCTTGGGCTGTGCCGATTTTTTTACGGCATTATACTTTGAAGTACTTACACACGACAAAGATTTTAAGATGGAAGGCAAAAACGAAGATTTGTTTTTCCTTTCCAATGGACATATTTCGCCAGTTTGGTACAGTGTTTTGGCGCGCAGCGGTTATTTTCCTACCAAAGAATTGGAAACTTTTCGTATGTTAAATTCACGCTTGCAGGGGCATCCGGCTACACACGAGGGCTTGCCAGGTATACGTGTAGCTTCGGGGTCGCTCGGACAGGGAATCTCTGTAGCTATCGGTACAGCACTTGCCAAACGACTGAATGGCGACGATAAATTGGTTTATTGCCTGACAGGTGATGGCGAGTTGCAAGAAGGACAAAATTGGGAAGCAATCATGTTTGCTGCACACAATAAAGTCGATAATCTAATTGTAACCGTAGATCGGAACGGTCAGCAAATCGACGGCTCAAATGAAGATGTACTATCACTCGGCGATTTGCCCGGCAAATGGTCAACTTTCGGCTGGGAGGTTTTGCACATGGACGGGAATGATATGGCAGATGTATTACGTGTTTTGGCAGAAGCCAAGTCGCATACCGGAAAAGGAAAACCCATCTGCATCCTAATGAAAACCGATATGGGCTACGGAGTCGATTTCATGGTAGGAACCCACGCATGGCACGGAAAAGCACCAAATGACGAACAAGCCAAAGCAGCATTGGCACAATTAGAAGAAACCTTAGGGGATTTTTGATTTCATGATTTTTGATTTTTGATTGATTTTATATGTGATTTCGTGCTGCGAAATCAATCAAAATCCACTCATTCAAAATTCACTCATTCACTCATTATGAATATAGAAAGTTACGGTAAAAAAGCAACCAGAAACGGCTACGGTGATGCAATGCTCGAATTGGGACGACAAAATCCTGAAGTTGTCGCTTTATGCGCAGACTTGGTCGGGTCATTAAAAATTCAGTCTTTTATTGATGAATTTCCTGAAAGATTTATACAAGTTGGTGTGGCAGAGGCGAATATGATGGGCATAGCGGCAGGTCTTGCTACGGCGGGAAAAATTCCGTTTACGGGGACATTCGCCAATTTCTCTACGGGGCGTGTGTATGACCAGATTCGCCAGTCGATTGCCTATTCGCATAAAAATGTGAAAATTTGTGCTTCACATGCCGGTATCTCACTCGGCGAGGATGGCGCAACGCACCAAATCATGGAAGACATCGGCATGATGAAAATGTTGCCCGGCATGGTCGTCATCAATCCTTGCGATTATCACCAAACTAAGCAAGCGACAATGGCGATTGCGGAGCATTATGGTCCGGTGTATTTGCGTTTTGGTCGCCCGGGATGGCCTATGTTTATTACAGAAGAACATAAGTTCGAGATTGGTAAGGCTTTACCATTGAGCGAAGGCTCGGATGTGAGTATTTTTGCAACGGGGCATTTGGTCTGGAAGGCGATTGAAGCTGCAAGACAACTCGAAGCGGAAGGCATTAGTTGTGAATTGATAAATATTCACACCATCAAACCACTCGACGAGGAAACAATATTGGACTCCGTAAGCAAAACACGCTGCGTAGTCACAGCCGAAGAGCATCAAATACTTGGTGGCTTGGGCGGAAGTATTGCCCAGCTATTGGCACGTAAAATGCCGACACCTATTGAGTTTGTAGCTACGAATGATACCTTTGGAGAGAGTGGAACGACTGGACAGTTGATGACTAAATATGGCTTGGATACGCCTAATGTTATTCAGGCAGTGAAAAGAGTATTGAAAAGAAAATAGGTTTTAATCCTTAGTGAAAAAAATTAAATAAGACGTCCCATAATGCGAAGTATTTTTTTTGTCTAAGGATTTTTTGAAAGCCGCACATAGCCTTAGCTACAGCCTGTCCCGAACCCCGATTCGGGATAAGGATTTCAAAGGATTCTTAGACGGAAAAAAG
>Ga0209595_100572_pt1 | contig 12491 bp, 8 predicted proteins | sample Porto_4metaG_FD_187427 | JGI IMG/M metagenome (GOLD analysis project Ga0209595, IMG submission 187427) | Marine algal microbial communities from Porto, Portugal - Porto_4 metaG (SPAdes) (version 2) | ecosystem: Host-associated > Algae > Red algae > Unclassified | place: Portugal: Porto | collected...
CCGTTTCATGTAAATCAATTACCGAAATTTCCTGTTCCATCTAACGAGACGAATGATACTTACTTACGCCGTGCTTGTGAAGAAGGCTTGCATAAACGTTATGGTACGCCAAAAGAAGTGCATATAAAGCGTTTGAATCATGAACTAAACGTCATTTCTAGTATGGGATTTAGTGATTATTTTCTCATCGTATGGGACTTTATGAAGTATGCACATGAAAATCATATTTTAACAGGACCAGGCCGTGGATCGGCAGCTGGCTCACTCGTTTCGTACGTATTAGAAATTACAGATATTGATCCGATTGAATACGATTTGTTATTTGAAAGATTTTTAAATCCCGAACGTGTGACCCTTCCGGACATTGATATCGATTTTCCAGATATAAGACGTGATGAGATGATCCGATATGTGAAAGATAAGTATGGTCAGCTCCGCGTGGCGCAAATTGTAACGTTTGGGACGCTTGCAGCGAAAGCAGCAATTAGAGATATTGCTCGTGTAATGGGACTTCCGCCGCGAGACATTGACATATTTTCAAAACTTATTCCATCAAAGCTTGGTATAACGTTAAAAGATGCATATGAAGAATCACAATCACTCCGTGAGTTTATACAAGGGAATCTTCTTCATGAGCGTGTGTTTGAAATTGCAAAACGTGTAGAAGGCTTACCTCGTCATACGTCTATTCATGCCGCTGGCGTTATTATGAGTCAAGAACCGTTAACGGGTAGTGTAGCAATTCAAGAAGGACATAACGATGTTTATGTTACGCAATATCCTGCTGATGCATTAGAAGAACTCGGGTTGCTCAAGATGGACTTTTTAGGCTTACGTAATTTAACGTTACTTGAAAATATTATAAAGTTTATTGTGAAAAAAACGGGGAAAGAAATTGATATAAGGAATTTACCTCTCCAAGATGAAAAGACGTTCCAATTGCTAGGGAGAGGGGATACAACGGGGGTATTCCAGCTTGAATCAGGTGGTATGCGAAATGTACTTCGCGGATTAAAACCGAATGAGTTTGAAGACATTGTCGCTGTTAACTCGTTATACAGACCAGGACCGATGGAGCAAATCCCAACCTTTATTGAATCGAAGCACGGAAAAAGAAAAATTGAATATTTACATCCGGATTTAAAGCCGATTTTAGAAAGAACATACGGTGTAATTGTATACCAAGAACAAATTATGCAAATTGCATCGAAGTTAGCAGGATTTTCGCTCGGAGAAGCGGATTTATTACGCCGAGCAGTGAGTAAAAAAAATCGTGATATTTTAGATCAGGAACGTCAGCATTTCGTGCAAGGTTGTTTGCGAAACGGATACGATGAGACATCAGCAGATAAAATTTACGATTTGATTGTAAGATTTGCGAATTACGGTTTTAACCGAAGTCACGCTGTAGCTTACAGTATGATCGGATATCAGCTTGCCTACTTAAAAGCGAATTATACGTTGGAATTTATGACAGCATTATTATCAAGTGCAATTGGAAATGAAGATAAGATTGTGCAGTATATACGAGAAACGAAGCGGAAAGGTTTCCACGTTTTGCCACCGTCACTTCAGAAGAGTGGTTACAACTTCCAAATAGAAGGGAATGCGATACGTTACAGCTTACTTTCAATTCGAAATATCGGAATGGCTACAGTGACGGCATTGTTAGAAGAACGAGAGAGCAAAATGTTTGAGGATTTATTTGAATTTTGTCTTCGTATGCCAGCGAAGTTTGTAACAGAACGAAATTTAGAGGCGTTCGTCTGGTCGGGATGTTTTGACGATTTTGGTATTTCGAGAACGAATTTATGGAAAAGCCTTAAAGGAGCGTTAGAGTACGCAAATCTTGCCCGTGATTTAGGGGATGCTGTTCCAAAATCAAAATATGTACAAGGAGAAGAGCTCTCTTTTATTGAACAGTTAAATAAAGAAAAGGAAGCACTTGGCTTTTATTTATCAAGCTATCCGACAGCGCAGTATGTGAAGTTAGCAAAAGAATTAGAAATTCCATCTCTCGCTCAGGCGATGCGAAATAAGAAAAAAGTACAAAGGGCTATCGTGTATATAACAAGTGTGAGAGTCATTCGTACGAAAAAATTGCAAAAGATGGCGTTTATTACATTCTGTGATCAAAATGATGAAATGGAAGCGGTTGTTTTCCCGGACACGTATATACATTTCTCAGACAAGTTACAAGAAGGGGCAATTGTTTTAGTTGACGGTACGATTGAGCTAAGAAATCATAAGCTGCAATGGATTGTAAACGGACTATATCCGTTAGAAGAAATGGATGTTTATGAAGAAAAGAAAGATGCATCTGTTTACGTGAAATTGCCGTCTCAGTATGAAAAAAAGCTTTTGAATCAGGTTACAAAAATATTGTTTGACTATTCGGGTTTTGCGAAAGTACTAATTTATTATGAAAAGGAACATAAAATGGTACAATTATCTCGAAGTTTATCGATTCATCCAAGTGAAAAATGCTTAGGAACACTTCGTGAAATTGTCGGGGAAGAGAATGTAGTTGTGAAAATATAATGGACAATTTCCCTACACTTCGATTATTATAGTAGTAGTGTTCGTGGTCAGACCACTTGGAGAAATTGATACCAGCTAGAATAATTTGAGGAGAGTGGATAGTTTGTCAACACTTCGTGAAGAAGCACTTCACATGCATAAAGTGCATCAAGGAAAATTAGAAACTGTATCAAAAGTAAAAGTAGAAAATGCAAAAGATTTAAGTCTTGCATATTCTCCAGGGGTTGCAGAGCCTTGTAAAGAAATTTATGACGATAAAAGTAAGGTATATGAATATACGATGAAGGGAAATATGGTAGCAGTTGTGACGGATGGAACGGCTGTACTTGGTCTTGGTAACATTGGACCTGAAGCATCTCTTCCAGTAATGGAAGGTAAAGCTGTATTATTCAAGAGCTTTGCTGGTGTAGATGCATTCCCAATCGCCTTAAATACAAACGATGTAGATAAAATTGTTGAAACTGTAAAATTAATGGAGCCAACTTTTGGCGGCGTTAACTTAGAAGATATCGCAGCACCAAACTGCTTCATTATTGAAGAACGTTTGAAGAAAGAAACAAATATTCCTATCTTCCATGATGATCAACACGGAACAGCTATCGTAACAGTAGCGGGCCTTGTGAATGCGCTGAAATTAGTTGGAAAGAAAATGTCTGACATTAAAGTTGTCGCAAATGGCGCAGGTGCAGCAGGTATTGCAATTATTAAACTTTTATATCGCTATGGAGTACGCGACATTATTATGTGTGACCGTAAAGGTGCAATCTATGATGGTCGTCCTACTGGTATGAATCCAGTGAAAGATGAAGTTGCAAAATATACAAATAAGAATCGTATAGAAGGTTCTTTAGCTGATGTTGTACAAGGTGCGGACGTATTCATTGGTGTATCTGCAGAAGGTGCATTAACAGAAGAGATGGTTCGTACAATGAATGACAATGCGATTATTTTTGCAATGGCGAATCCGGTTCCGGAAATTATGCCAGAATTGGCAAAAGCAGCGGGCGCAGCTGTTGTTGGAACAGGTCGTTCTGACTTCCCGAACCAAGTAAATAATGTACTAGCGTTCCCTGGTATTTTCCGCGGTGCACTTGACGTACATGCGACACAAATTAACGAAGAAATGAAGATGGCAGCTGTACAGGCTATTGCTGAGCTTGTAGCAGAAGATGAGTTGAATGCAGACTATATCATTCCGGCACCGTTTGACGCGCGTGTAGCGCCTCGAGTGGCAGCTTACGTTGCGAAAGCAGCAATGGAGACAGGAGTAGCTCGTCGTCAAGTAGATCCAAATGAAGTTGCTGAGAAAACAAAACAATTAGCGCTGATTGGTAAAGAATAAGCGAGGAATTTCCATTGACATCATCAAATACAAAAGTATATCTCGAAATTGTAAAAAAAATCCGTTCCATTATGGAAGAGGATGGATTGGTAGCAGGGGATCGTTTGCCGTCTGAGCGGGAGCTAAGTTCACGCTTAAACGTAGGACGCTCATCTGTAAGAGAAGCATTGCGTGCTTTAGAACTGGTAGGGTTAATTGAAACGAGACGGGGTGAAGGGACGTTTATTCGAAACTTTTACGATAACGGTCTTGTACAACTAATTGCGCCGTTTCTATTGCAAGATGAGAAAACAATTCGTGATTTATTACAAACAAAACGATTGCTTGAGAAAGATATGATTCGAATTGTATGTAATTTACCGAAAGAAACATTTTCTAAAGTGCTAAGTAGATTACAGAAAGTGCTTGAAGAAAATGAAAGTTCGATTCCAATGCTTCACCAAACGTTCTTTAAAACACTAATTGAACAAGTCGATAATTATTTACTATATCGCATTTGGATGATCGTAAATGATTACGTAGCAACTCTTTCTTGTAAAGTTTCAGGAGATTCTATCGATATGTATAGAAAGCTTTATGCTACTTTGGAAGAAAAACAAGAAAATGATGCACTAAAAATTTACGATGAATTAGTAGAGAATATACAGTTTCACTCGTAATGTATAAAATTTGTCGAAATGACCATGACACGTTATGACAAACATTCTACCGCATAGCGGTTAAAGTTAAACGTAAAGAGAGAGGTTATTAGACAGATTGAGAAGATAAGGCTAACATCAAACATTGGTGTTAGCCCCATTTTCTTCTTACGCTAACCTTAGCTCTCAACGAAGGGGGTCAAATTGTGCTAAGAGATTTATTCGTGAAAAAGAAAAAGTATGCTGCAATACCTTCAGAACAAGTACGAAAAGATGTACCAGATGGCGTTATGACAAAATGTCCGAAATGTAAAAAAATCATGTATACGAAAGAACTTCTGAAAAATTTAAAAGTATGTGTGAACTGTGGATATCATCATCCTATGAATGCATGGGAGCGCCTTGATAGTATATTGGACGAAGGGTCATTCCGTGAGTATGACAAAGAAATGGTTTCATTAAATCCACTCGAGTTTCCGGGATATGAAGAGAAATTAGAGAACGATCGTAAGAAGACTGAATTGAATGAAGCGGTTGTAACTGGTGAAGGAACAATTGATGACATGCTTGTTGTTGTTGCAGTAATGGATTCTCGTTTTCGAATGGGGAGCATGGGCTCTGTTGTAGGAGAAAAAATTGCCCGTGCGGTTGAAAAGGCATACGACTTACAAGTTCCATTTATTATCTTTACTGCTTCGGGTGGTGCCCGTATGCAAGAAGGTATATTAAGTTTAATGCAAATGGCAAAAACAAGCGTAGCTTTGAAAAAGCATAGTAATGCAGGAGGGTTATTTATTTCTGTTATGACTCACCCAACGACGGGCGGGGTTTCAGCGAGTTTTGCTTCACTTGGTGATTATAATCTTGCAGAGCCAGGTGCACTTATCGGATTTGCTGGTAGACGTGTAATTGAACAAACAGTGCGTGAGAAACTACCGGAAGATTTCCAAACGGCAGAATTTTTACTAGACCATGGTCAATTAGATGCGGTTGTGCATCGTGATGATATGAAAGAATCACTTCGTAAGATTTTAGAAGTTCATCAAGGAGGGGAAATGGCTGTATGGCAGAGCTAGAATTTGAAAAACCAGTTGTTGAGCTAAGAAATAAGATCCGTGAACTGAAAGACTATACGAAAAACAGCCAGATGGACTTCAGTGAGGAGATTCGTATTTTGGAAGACAAGCTAGAAAATTTAGAGGAAGATATATACGGCAATATGAAAGTATGGGACCGTGTGCAAATTGCTCGTCATGCAGAACGACCGACAACGCTCGATTATATTGAGCACTTATTTACTGATTTTTTTGAATGTCATGGAGATCGCCTATTTGGCGATGATGCAGCGATTGTCGGCGGCATTGCGAAATATAAGGGGATGCCTGTAACTGTAATTGGGCATCAGCGCGGAAAAGATACGAAAGAAAATATTCGTCGTAATTTTGGGATGCCTCATCCAGAAGGATATCGAAAAGCACTGCGTCTCATGAAACAAGCGGAAAAGTTTAATCGTCCTATTATTTGTTTCATCGATACGAAGGGAGCTTATCCTGGTAAAGCAGCTGAAGAACGTGGACAAAGTGAAGCTATTGCCCGCAATCTATTTGAGATGGCAGGTTTAACGGTACCAGTTATTTGTATCGTTATCGGTGAAGGCGGTAGTGGTGGTGCGCTAGGTCTTGGAGTAGGAGATTACATTCATATGCTAGAAAATTCCACTTATTCTGTTATTACACCAGAGGGTGCAGCGGCAATTCTTTGGAAAGATGCAGGAAAAGCGAAGGAAGCTGCAGAAGCAATGAAAATTACAGCAGCAGATTTGAAAGAATTAGGTGTAATTGATGAAATTATTCCAGAGGCAAAAGGTGGAGCTCACCGTAATCTTTTAAAACAGTCAGAAAATATAGACTTAATGATTAGAAAAACTTTTGAACAATTAAACGGAATTTCGAAAGATGAATTAATCGAAAAACGTTATGAAAAATATATGAAAATTGGGCAAGTTTCGTTTTCAAACGCTTCCATTGGGATAAAATAAGAAAAGCGTGCGTTCCTCTTCGCGAATGCACGTTTTTATTATGAAAAGACACATCTTCTCCATTGTGTTTTTATATTTTTTCGTGTTATTTTATTATAAGGCAAATAATCTTTATGAGGTGAGTACAAATGAAACGTATTGGTGTATTAACAAGTGGTGGAGATTCACCTGGTATGAATGCTGCCATTCGTGCAGTTGTTCGTAAAGCGATTTTCCATGATATTGAAGTATATGGTATTTACCATGGATACGCTGGATTAATTTCTGGTCACATTGAAAAATTAGAACTTGGTTCTGTTGGCGATATTATCCACCGCGGTGGTACGAAATTATATACAGCAAGATGTCCTGAGTTTAAAGACCCAGAAGTACGACTAAAAGGTATCGAGCAATTAAAGAAACACGGTATCGAAGGACTTGTTGTTATTGGTGGAGATGGCTCTTACCAAGGTGCTAAAAAATTAACTGAACAAGGATTCCCATGTGTTGGTGTACCAGGTACAATCGACAATGATATTCCTGGAACAGACTTCACAATTGGTTTCGATACAGCTTTAAATACTGTTATTGATGCAATTGATAAAATCCGTGACACAGCTACATCTCATGAACGTACATATGTTATCGAAGTAATGGGACGTCATGCTGGAGACATCGCATTATGGGCTGGTTTAGCTGATGGTGCAGAAACGATCTTAATTCCAGAAGAAGAGTATGACATGGATGATGTAATCGCTCGTCTAAAACGCGGTAGCGAACGTGGGAAAAAACACAGTATTATCATTGTAGCTGAAGGTGTTGGAAGTGCAATTGACATCGGTAAGCATATTGAAGAAGCAACAAACTTTGATACTCGTGTAACTGTATTAGGTCACGTACAACGTGGTGGATCACCAAGTGCACAAGACCGTGTATTAGCAAGTCGTCTTGGCGCAAGAGCAGTTGAGTTGTTAATTGCTGGTAAAGGTGGACGCTGTGTAGGTATTCAAGATAATAAACTTGTTGATCATGACATTATCGAAGCGTTAGCTCAAAAGCATACAATCGATAAAGATATGTATCAATTATCTAAAGAATTATCCATCTAATCGGCGTAATGTCGGATATTTGGGAACGGTTTCATAATTTTCGGAGGTGCAATATGCGTAAAACTAAAATTGTATGTACAATAGGTCCTGCTAGTGAAAGTATTGAGAAATTAGAACAATTAATGGAAGCGGGTATGAACGTTGCTCGTTTAAACTTCTCTCATGGTAGCCATGAAGAGCACGGCGCTCGTATTAAAAACATTCGTGAAGCTTCAAAGAAAACTGGTAAAACAGTTGGTATCTTACTTGATACAAAAGGTCCAGAAATCCGTACTCACGACTTCGTAGACGGACAAGCTGAACTTGTAACAGGTGCAGAAGTAGTTCTTTCTACTGAACAAGTATTAGGTACTGCAGAGAAGTTCTCTGTATCTTATGCTGGTCTTTATGATGATGTAGACCCAGGTTCTCGCATTCTAATCGATGACGGTCTTATCGAGCTAGAAGTAATCGAAAAAGCTGACGGGAATATCCGTACAAAAGTTTTAAACAGTGGAACTGTAAAAAATAAAAAAGGTGTTAACGTACCAAACGTAAGCATTAAGCTTCCTGGTATCACTGAAAAAGACGTAAAAGATATCATCTTTGGTATCGAGCAAAAAGTTGATTTCATCGCAGCATCTTTCGTTCGTAAAGCATCTGACGTATTAGAAATCCGTGAATTACTAGAAGAGCATAATGCTCAATACATCCAAATCGTACCGAAAATCGAAAACCAAGAAGGTATCGACAATATCGATTCAATCTTAGAAGTTTCTGACGGTTTAATGGTAGCTCGTGGTGATATGGGTGTGGAAATTCCACCAGAAGAAGTACCTTTAGTGCAAAAACGTTTAATCAAAAAATGTAACGTATTAGGTAAACCAGTTATTACTGCAACGCAAATGTTAGATTCTATGCAACGTAACCCACGTCCAACTCGTGCGGAAGCAAGTGACGTAGCTAACGCAATCTTCGATGGTACGGATGCAATCATGCTTTCAGGTGAAACTGCTGCTGGTCAATATCCAGTAGAAGCGGTAACAATGATGGCTAACATTGCAGTACGTGTTGAAAAATCATTACAATACGAAGATATGTTCAAAAAACGTATTAAAGAGTTCACTCCAACAATTACAGATGCAATTAGCCAATCTGTTGCGCATACAGCACTTGCTCTTGATGTAGCTGCGATCGTAGCTCCAACAGAAAGTGGACATACTGCGAAAATGATCTCTAAATATCGTCCGAAATCTCCAATCGTAGCTGTAACATCTGACGAGCAAGTAGGACGTCGTCTTGCACTTGTTTGGGGTGTACAAGCATTTATGGCTGGGAAACGTGCAGCGTCTACTGACGAAATGTTAGATACTGCGATTCAAACAGGTATGGATGCAGGTCTAATCGGACTTGGAGACACTGTAGTAATCACTGCGGGTGTTCCAGTTGCTGAAACTGGTACAACAAACTTAATGAAAATCCATGTTGTTGGTGAAGAAGTTGCTAAAGGACAAGGAATCGGTCGTAAAGCTGCAAAAGGTAAAGTAGTTGTAGCGAAAACAGCTGCTGAAGCTGTAGCGAACGTAAACGAAGGTGATATCCTTGTTACAACAAGCACTGATAAAGATATGATTTCTGCAATCGAAAAAGCTGCTGCTTTAGTTGTAGAAGAAGGTGGCTTAACTAGCCATGCAGCTGTTGTAGGCGTATCAATCGGTATTCCTGTTATCGTTGGTGTAAACGGCGTAACAGCAACTTTAAAAAATGGCCAAGAAGTAACAGTTGATGCGGCACGCGGAATTGTTTATAATGGACATGCGGAAGTGCTATAAGAAGTAATACGGAGAGAAGGAGCGGAGTCCTTCTCTTTTTTTTACACAAAAACATGATAGAGCTATTTTAAAACGTCTAAATTTGCTTTTACAAGCTGCTTGTTATGAAGTTTAGTGTGAATGGATGTCTTACTTCTGTTTAGTCTATATGAGCGTTTTAGGGGTCTTTAAAGCGATTTGTGAAAGGGGTGCAGAACTGTGAAATGGTTGTTATTCTTGTTGATTTTAATACCGGCGGTTGAGATTACGGTATTAATTGGGTCGAGTCATGTAATAGGGTTATGGTCTACGTTCGCTATGATTGTATTTACTGGTGTTGTAGGTGTATATTTGGCGAAAAGGCAAGGGTTTAAAGTGCTTAGAGAGATTCAATCTAAGTTGAATAGAGGAGAAATGCCAGGCGAGGCAGTACTAGATGGTATTTTTGTATTTGTAGGAGGTATTCTTTTAGTGCTTCCTGGATATGTGACGGATGTAATGGGGTTTATTTTTGTTGTCCCTTTTACTAGGGCTTTATTGAAGCCGCTTGTTATGAAGTGGATGGAATGGAAGTTTAGAAAGAGATCTACTATTATTATTCAGAAGTAGTGCTTAGATTATAGCGATCTAAGCACTACTTTTTTTATTCTGCAAAAAGCCTGATTGGTACGGGTTAATAATTAGTGGGGGATGAACAAAACCTGATTGATTAAAGTTTCACTTTATTGTGTAGGATATATATTTCTGATTGAACATGTAAATTGGATACTATTTGTTCTTAATGAATAGGATGTAGAAAAAATCCGCTATATTGAAGTTTTATTTTTGTGTATGAAGGATCGAGGAACGTAATGAAATCTGATAAAAGCAGGGGAATCGTTAGTTGAAGCCTTATCTTATACTGATTTGTATATTTATTCATTTACATAAAAAGTAATAAATGTAAGTAATAATTATAAAATAAATAGAATAAAAATGTATTTTAGGTTGAAAAATCCGTTTTTATATGCAAAAAAACAAGAGAATTATCCTTTTTTGGGCAATTCTCTTTTTGCATGTAGTTAGTATGAAAAAGAAGTACAAGGAATAATGAGTGGGAAATTGCACTCATTATTCCTTAAGTTTTTTGTGTGAATTAGAAATTATTGTTTTGAAGAGGGTGAACCTTTAATGTATTTCCACAAGTCATGGAAGACATGAGCTTTGTGTAATGTATTAAGTAGTACTAATGTGACTGGACCGATGATTAATCCTAAGAAACCGAAGAGCTTAAAGCCGATAAATAGAGCGACTAGTGTCGCTAATGGATCAAGACCAATATTAGATGAAAGCACTTTAGGTTCCATAATTTGTCTTTGGACAATCACGACGATGTATAGAATGAGAAGACCGATGGCGAATGCGGTGTCGCCAGTGAAAAATACGTATATAACCCAAGGGACGAAGACGGCTCCTGTCCCTAAGTATGGGAGTAAATCTACAACACCTGTAATAATCGCGATAGTAATGGCGTATGGTACGCGTAATATTAAAAGTCCGATTAGTACAATAACGGTTGTCATAGATACGAGTGTAAGTTGCGCTTTAACAAAACCGAACAAAGCTTTTCTTAAATCGACAAAAATAGTTTTTCCGTAGCCATGTACACGATTCGGTAGAAGTTTTCTTGCTTTTTGAGCAAGACGGTGCCAATCGTAACTAATGAAGAAAGTGGCTAATAAAATGAATACAAGAACAGTTAGAGTTGTTGGTAATGCACTAATGAAATTTGTTAATCCACTTATAATAGCTGTTAAAAGTTCTTTCATTTGTGTTGTTGCTTCAGTTCCTAAGTTTTGGATGTTTTGTGTAATTGTATAACGCTGCGGTTCTCCAAGATGATTAAATTTAGAAATTAAATCGTCATAGAGAGGCATAATATGATTAAGTGCAAATTGCTCTGCGAATTTAACGATATCCGGAAACTTTACTGTAACAAGTTGTAGTAAGTATGTTGTGGCAGATATTGCTTCTGTTACAAGGTATGTAACAAGCCCGACGATAGCTCCGAATACGAGAATTAAGCTAACGAGTACTGCTAGTGCGCGAGGGAATTGTAGTTTTTGATTAAGGAAATTGACGACAGGATTAATCAAATAAGCAAATGCAAAAGCGATAATAAAAGGATAGATAAGTCCTGACATGTATAGTAATACATAGAACCCAGCTACCGTTGCTACAATGACAAATATGAGTCGCAATATCATATATAGTAAGTTTCGGTTCAAAGATGTATACCTCCCATTCCAATTTGTATTAGCCTAATTCGTTCAACTTATAACGAGTAGCATTCACTGATTAAAGTTTCACTTTTATGTTATAGTGGAATGATGGATTTTCCCTGCTTTTTCAGTACATGAACGACTGTAAAAGCTTGTTGATGATGCTTCTACTATATGGTAAAAACTTCATTTTCTCTTCTTTTTATTTTACCTGTTTCTTGTTAGAAAAGAAAGGAGAGACCATCGTTTTCAAAAATGTATATATGCTTTGATTTTTTGGGGTTACAGTCTCGTTTTGTAAGTTAAAAATGCATACAAAAATGAAATTGTTGGCTTATTCTCATTGGCAAATAGACATCGATATGACATGTATAACGATAGGTTTAAAGGTATTTTTGTTTGGAAGCGAGTTCATTATTTTCAGAAAGGAAGTGCAAACATGATTAGTCAGTCAACGTTATTTTTATTCATACTACTTATTATAGGACTTATTGCTAAAAACCAATCGCTTACTGTAGCCATTGGAGTGTTATTCTTATTGAAGTTTACGTTTTTAGGAGATAAAGTCTTTCCTTATTTACAAACGAAAGGGATTAACCTTGGTGTAACAGTCATTACAATAGCAGTGCTCGTACCGATTGCGACAGGGGAAATAGGCTTTAAACAACTCGGAGAAGCAGCGAAATCGTATTATGCATGGATTGCTTTAGCCTCAGGTGTGGCGGTCGCTTTGTTAGCGAAAGGCGGCGTACAATTATTGACGACGGACCCACATATTACAACCGCACTTGTT
>Ga0209595_100574_pt1 | contig 12473 bp, 12 predicted proteins | sample Porto_4metaG_FD_187427 | JGI IMG/M metagenome (GOLD analysis project Ga0209595, IMG submission 187427) | Marine algal microbial communities from Porto, Portugal - Porto_4 metaG (SPAdes) (version 2) | ecosystem: Host-associated > Algae > Red algae > Unclassified | place: Portugal: Porto...
AAATGAATAATAATTTGGGCGTATCCCCCTCCTTATCAGTCGGGGGTCGGGCTATCCGGCACTCTCTCCATTCCGCTATCGCTACATTTCGTTCAAACAACACCTCCTATCCCTTACGCGAGAAACGAGCAATCGCAGAATTTGTCAAAAAACCATAAATCCTTAATTGCAAAGTAGCAAAGTCCAACTTAGAGATGAAAAGATGTAGTGTTTATTGTTTTTTCTTTCACTTAGTGAAAGAAATTAAATAAGATGTCCCATAATGCGAAGTATTTTTTTTGTCTAAGGATTTTTTGAAAGCCGCACATAGCCTTAGCTACTTAAGGATTTCAAAGGATTCTTAGACGGAAAAAAGACGAGTATAATGGCACATGTTATTTAATTTCTTTCACTTATAGCAAGCGTTTTCAAAATGCCTGCTATTTTTACACCTTCAAATATAAACTATGAAATACATTCTGTTCCTCTTTATTCTCGTTTTTGCTTTTAGCTGCAATATGCCTTCGCCAAAAGGCAAGGACACCACGACAACAGACCCACACAATGGCAAACTCACCAATCACCTGCTCGGACAAAGTAGCCCTTACCTTTTACAGCACGTTTATAACCCCGTCGATTGGTATCCTTGGGGCGATGAAGCCTTGCAAAAAGCCAAAGATGAAAATAAACTATTGATAATTAGTGTCGGATATTCTGCCTGTCATTGGTGTCACGTGATGGAACACGAATCTTTCGAGGATAGCCTCGTAGCGAGCGTAATGAATGAAAATTTTGTCTGCATAAAAGTAGACCGTGAAGAACGCCCCGATATCGACGATATATACATGACTGCCTGCCACCTTTCCGGGCGCGGCTCCTGCGGCTGGCCCCTCAATGCCTTCGCGCTGCCCGATGGTCGTCCGTTTTGGGCGGGTACTTATTTTCCGAAAAATAACTGGTTACAAATACTCGATAATATCCAAACGACCTACACCACCGACTCCACAAAAATAAACCAAGCAGCCGAAGAAATCACCAATAATATCAGTCGTACCGACGACCTTGTTTTTGTTGATGCGGAGGAAAAATTTACATCGAGTCGCCTACGAAGAATCGCCCGAACTTTCGTCAAAACCATCGACATGGAAAAAGGCGGACGCAAAGCCAATCCGCAGCGTCCCAATAAATTTCCGATGCCCAATAATTACCAATTTCTACTTGAATATCAGCACCTTAGCGGTAGTAAAAGTACGATGCAAGCCGTAAAAGTCACCCTCGACAATATGGCAAATGGCGGTATTTACGACCACCTCGGCGGCGGATTTGCTCGTTATTCTACTGACCCAAATTGGAAAGCACCACATTTCGAAAAGATGATGTACGATAATGGGCAACTCGTTAGCCTGTATTCGTTTGCTTATCAAAAAACAAAAAAAGACCTCTACAAGCAGCGTGTGTACGAAACATTGGATTGGGTAGAGCGTGAAATGACCAATCCGCAAGGCGGTTTTTATTCGTCATTGGATGCAGATAGCGAAGGCGAAGAAGGCAAGTTTTATGTATGGAAAAAATCCGAAATAGACGAAGCACTCGGCAAAAAAGACGCCGCAATTTTTAGCGATTATTACAGCGTAAAACCCAACGGAAATTGGGAACATAATAATAACATTATCCACATCACTAAGCGTCCGAAAGACATTGCACGAAAGCACAAGATGAAATTGAAAGACCTCGAAAAACTCATGCTAAAATGCCGAAAAGACCTGATGAAAGTCCGCAACAAACGGATTCGCCCCGGATTGGATGATAAAATCCTGACTTCGTGGAATGCACTGATGCTCAAAGGTTACGCAGATGCTTATCGCGTATTTGGCGAACAAAAATTCTTAGACGCAGCACTCAAAAACGCTGATTTTCTCCTTAATAACCAACTAAAAGAAGGCAATCGCCTCAACCGAAATTACAAAGATGGCAAATCTGTCATCAATGCTTTTATGGACGATTACGCGCTGCTTATCGACGCATTTGTGGCACTTTATCAAGCTACTTTTGACGAAAAATGGCTCAATAAATCCGAAGACCTCACGCAGTATGTCATGGCGAATTTTTACGACGAAAAATCGCGGATGTTTTTCTATACTTCTTCACAAGATGCGCCCCTCGTCGCACGTAAAAAAGAGTTGAGCGACAACGTAATTCCTGCCTCCAATTCCGTGATGGCAAAAAACCTTTTTCACCTCGGTACTTACCTTTATAAAGACGAATATACCCAACTTTCGCGCGATATGATGAACACGATTATCATTCAATTTGAAGATAGCGGACAGCCGAGTTTTTACTCTAATTGGTGTTCGCTACTCGCCAAACTGACGCACGAACCTTACGAAGTCGCCATTATAGGCGATGATTTTGCAGAAAAAAGACAAGAAATCGACCAACATTATCTTCCCAATGCCCTACTACTCGGTGGCAAAACGGAAGGTAATCTCGAATTGCTCAAAAATAAACTCATCGAAGATGAAACACGCATTTACGTCTGTAAAAAGAAGGTCTGTAAATTGCCCGTAACGGAAGTCAAGAAGGCGTTGAAATTAATGGAAAATTGAGAATTGAGAATTGAGAATGGGCTAAATATTCTTCGTTTAGAATAGCTCTTCATGGTTTAATGTGGTCGTGCAACAAGCGTGTCGTCAGCCGAATATCTTTGTTGGAACTAAAATCTTCTAAATTAACCGAAAATGCTTTATAAAACCTTCGTCTGCCGACTAAAACCACGTAGTTTGATAAAGAACTTTTGATTCTTTGACAATTTTTGCAAAAAAGACTCTCCCTTCCTCCAATGTGGTTTTAACCCATTGTCGTTCAACTATTTATTTCAATGGGCTAAAGCCACATTGGAGGAAAATGCAAAAATTGTCAAAGAACCGAACTTTTAGAATTAGATATGAAAAAGCAGTTAAAAGCAATATTGAATAAAATTCCTTTTTTTAATCGACTGATACAACAACGTTATATCAAAAGGAAATTTAATGTCGAACTTGCGCTTTTAAATAAAAACCATATAAATAACTCGCTAAAAACGAGCGTAATACATTTTTCTATAAACAAATCTGCGACACAATATATCAAGTCGATTCTCCGCAAAACTGCCACTGCAAACGGTATGACAGCCGTGGGTATGAATGATTATGCGTTTCATTCAACAATGCCCTTTTTAAACCGTTTAAGTAATAAGGAATTGGGAAATTATCAACATATTTTTAAGCCAAAGGGCTATGTTTATACGGTTTTCGGGGCGATGGTCGGCATCAAAAAATTGGACTCGTATAAGGTCATACTCCTGGTGCGCGACCCGCGTGATGTCTTGGTGTCGGGTTATTTTTCAAAGGTATTTAGCCATCCTTTGCCACCTTCGGGAAGCAATAAACGGGGGAAATTTGAGGGGAGTAGACAAGCAGCACAAAATAGAACAATAGATGAATATGTATTGAAAAATACCGAAAAAATATATGATATCTACACGAATTATATTTATCATTTACTCGAAAAAAATACACACGTATATGTGTGTAAGTACGAGGAAATGATAAACGATTTTGAGGGTTGGTTGACGGGATTATGCGATTATGCGGAGCTGGAATTGACGGCTGAATTGAAGCAACAATTTATCGCAAAACACCAAGCAAAAATTCCCAAAAAAGAAGACCCAAAAAAGCATCTAAGAAAAGGAATACAAGGGGATTATAAAACAAAACTGAACCCTGAAACAATTGATAATCTGAACATTAAGTTCAAAGAAATTTTAAACTACTTTGTATATAATGAGTGAATGAGTGAATTTTTCTAAATAAAGTCTAATAATATCTTCTCATTTCTTCACTTCTTCATCTACTCATTAAAAGCATTTCCACTCATTAATAAGATGAAATCATACCTTTCTCTCATCAAATTTAGCCACACTATTTTTGCCTTACCTTTCGCGCTGATGGGCTTTTTTATTGCCCTGCGCTTGCTGGATTTCGCTTTTCAATGGCAATTATTGGGGCTTGTTTTATTGTGTATGATTTTTGCACGGAGTGCGGCGATGGCATTTAATCGCTATATCGACCGCGACATTGATAGCAAAAATCCGCGTACTGTGATGCGAGAAATTCCTGCCGGCGTCATTCCTGCACAATCTGCCCTATGGTTTGTCATTCTAAATAGCGTACTTTTTATCGCTACAACCGGGTTTATCAATCCACTCTGCTTTTATCTTTCTCCGGTGGCTTTATTGGTAGTTTTAGGTTATAGCTACACCAAACGCTTTACGTTTTTATGTCATTTTGTCTTGGGATTGGGACTTTCTTTCGCGCCTATCGGGGCATATATCGCAGCTGGCGGAACTTTCGACGTGATACCCTTATTGTACTCATTTGCGGTCTTGTGTTGGGTGTCGGGATTTGATATTATTTATGCATTGCAAGATATTGATTTTGATAAATCGCTGAACCTCAAATCTGTACCTGTTCGTTTGGGTACAAAAAATGCTTTGATACTTTCGTCTTTACTGCATTTATTTTGTGCTGGATTTATCATCGTCGCCGGGTATTTGCTCCAGCAGTCGCCTATTTTCGGTTGGCTCACTTGGCTCGGAACAGGTGTTTTTGTATTGATGCTCGCCTACCAACATACTCTCGTCAAAGCCAATGATTTGAGCAAAGTAAACCTCGCATTTTTTACGACAAATGGCATGGCAAGCCTGATTTTGGGTTTGTGCGTGGTGATAGATGCGATGCTTTGATGAATGCTTCTGGTTGGTATTTCGGTTAGAGTCATTTATCATTTAATGTTAAATGGATGTGAACTGTACTATGTGCTGAATTGTTTGTATTTTTGTGGAAACAACGTAACACAGACATTCCTGTCTGTACTTCACACAATACAGGCAAGAATAAGTAGTGGGACAAAAATAGGCTTACAATTTTGACGTGGTTATTTTTTCGATATTTTTTCTTACAAAAACCGCACATAGCCTACGCTACAGCCTGTCCCGAACCCCGATTCGGGATAAGGATTTTTGTAGGGAAAATAGCGGAAAAAGAAACCGTCAAAAAGTAAGGATATTTTTGTCTCACTACTTACCGTCATACGTCGGCACAAGTTGTCTGTGTTACGATAAAAACGAAAATGAATGGATAAACAGCAAATCATACAAGCCTTAGAAAAGGTCAATGACCCGAAAACAGGCAAAGATATTATCTCGATGCGAATGGTCGAAAACCTACAAGTCGAAGGCGATAGTGTCAGTTTTACGGTCACGCTTCCGCAGGTAGATGCGGACACGAAATCGCAAGTCAATTTTGCTTGTATTGCTGCTGTAAATAAAGTGTATCCGCAAGCAAATGTACACGTACACCTCAATATGAAAAGTGCTTTTGCAGAAGCAGGAAAGGTGGAAAAAGCATTGCCTCAAATAAAAAATATTATCGCAGTAGCATCAGGCAAAGGCGGCGTTGGAAAATCTACTGTTTCGGTCAATTTGGCATTGGCACTGAAGGACTTAGGCTTGAAAGTAGGCTTGGTAGATGCGGATGTTTACGGACCTTCTATACCTACGATGTTGGGTTTACAAGGGAAACGTCCAGAAGTAAAAGAAGTATATGGCAAACATAAAATTGTACCTTTAGAGGCTTATGGTTTGCCGGTGATGTCGATTGGTTTTATCATCGAAGCAGAGCAGGCGATTGTCTTGCGCGGACCGCGTTTGGGTGGCATTATCAAGCAATTTTTTAACGATTGTTTGTGGCCCGAATTAGATGTTTTGGTCGTTGATTTGCCACCCGGTACGGGCGATGTGCAGCTCACGATGGTGCAGACCGTTCCCGTCACGGGCGTGGTCATGGTCACGACGCCACAGGAGGTTGCGGTAGCCGATGCGATTAAAGCAATGAATATGTTTACGCTGCCGAATGTCAACGTTCCGATACTCGGCGTGGTCGAAAATATGTCGTGGTTTACGCCCGAAGAATTGCCCGAAAATAAGTATTATTTATTCGGGCAAGGCGGCGGAAAACGCCTTGCACAAAAAGCCAATACTGTACTCATGGGACAAATTCCCATCGTACAAAGCATCCGCGAATCAGGCGACGCAGGTCATCCCGTTGTATTGAAACAAACATCTGACGGCAAGGCATTTAAAGTGGTTGCGGAGAACCTTTTACGTCAAATTTCTATTAGAAATGAACAGATATCACCGACTGAAATGGTGAAAATTACTACGTAACCCAGACATTCCTGTCTGGAAATTTTTGTTATGGAATTAAAATTAGAACTTAGTTCAATATGTTCGCCAAATTCAAAATTACAAATTGAACGCGAGTAATTTATTTATTTTTGTTTTTTTAAATGTTTGAATTTTAGGTAAATATAAATTTATTTTTAATTAACTTGTAATCAAAAAACGCTCAACATCTAATTTGGCGAACATATTGTTAGTTACGAACAATTATTATCCTTCATTCATCAATTGCCTTTGAATCAGAAAAAGGAATTGGTGAAGGAGATTAAGTGAAAGAAAATAAATAACTTGCCCCATTATGCTTGTTCTTTTCCCTTCTAAAAAACACAAAAAACTGTGGCTATGCAACGATTTTTTGAATTCTTTAGAAGGTTCTACTGAAATAAGGATATTTTTAAATTATTTTATAATAAAAAATATTTATAAATAATTCATTTTTAATGATAAATAAATTACAAAATAATTTTAATTAATTAAAAAATGGCTATATTTCAGTGCGACCTTAGAAGAAAAAATTACGGCGCATTATGGAACAATTTATTTAATTTCTTTCACTAAGAAAGATTTGGAACAGAGAAATAATTTGGAAGAATTACTTTTAAATGGTTCGACATGGACGGACGAAGAATATGAGAATTTCCTTGAAGCGAGAAAACATTTAAACGAATTTAGAGCATAAAGACATTGAAAAAATAGGTGGAGTTGGATTAAAGTATGGAATAGTCGGCAGACGAAGGTTTTTATAAAAATTGGTGGATTGACCACTCAAATACGCTCTATTCACAAGCGAATTCGTCTGATGACAACGGAATTTGCTTAACCATACTTTAATCATACATGACCAAAAAATATACTTTCGTTTGACTATTTACCCTAAATCAAAATCATTATAATATGAACAAACAAGAACTCATCGACAAGGTAAATGTTGCCCTCGACACCGTCCGCCCCCACTTGGAAGCCGACGGCGGCAATGTCGAAATCGTAGATGTGACCGACGATATGACGGTGCAAGTCCGTTGGCTCGGCACTTGCGAAAGCTGCCACATGAGTGTCATGACGATGCGCGCAGGCTTGGAGCAAGCCATCAAAAATCACGTCCCCGAAATTATGGGCGTGGAGGCAGTTAATGGTGTAACCGTAGCGTAAAAATCAATATGATGAAGATAGATTCTGACCAAGTTTATATTTCCCGTGTTCGTCTCGGGGGCTACAAATCTATACGCGATATGGAAATTGACCTATTGCCCGGACTGAATATCATTATCGGTCCGAATGGTAGTGGGAAAACGAATTTTGTGGAGTTGCTTTGGCGTGGATTTAAGCGTCGTACAGACAATTTTGATAATGAAGAAATTGTTTTTGAAGCGAATATTAACACTGATAATAAAGAGAAATTTACTTTTGAAATTCAGCCTGTTTATCACAATGGTAGTGGAGTTTCTTATGAGAGATTTTTAACGAAAAATGGTCAGCAGAAAATTAGCGAGCATGGCGACATTGAATTTTCTTTTTTCTTTTCTAACCTCAATACTATTCAGCAAAGTGTAACTAAAATACCTCACTATGTCCCTGATTTAGAGGGATTTACGTCGGAAGTGCATTTTAGAGTTGAAAGAAATGAAGGTGAAGCGCAAGAGTTGAAGAGAAAAGGTAGTGGGGTAGTCGGATTTAAATTAAAAGGTGTACTTACAAAACACGTAGCAACAACGGAACTTATACATTCTGTTCATACAGGCTTTTTTGAACTGTTGGATAACGATCCCGAAAAAGTAAAAAAAGACGAGGAATATATTTTAGACAACATTCAATTAGATAAAAAAATACTCAATTACCTCAATGCCTACACGCCCGTAAAAGACATGCGTATAAAACGCGGTTACAGGGTACAAAAAAAGAATGGGGAGTTTTCATTTGAAGATATTTCTTATGAATTTTTAGTGAATGATAAATGGTTGAGATGGCGGCAATTATCGGAAGGAACGAGGCGACTATTGTATATCGTAGCGGAAATCACGGCAGCATCGGGTTACAAGGGACCGATTCTTATTGAAGAGCCTGAACTCGGCGTTCGTCCCGATGAAATATTCAAATTAATGGATTTTCTCGCCGACCAATCGAAGCACAAACAAATCATCGTGACTACCCACTCTCCGATGGTCTTGGATGTATTGGAACGTACAGGTTTGAACCGAATTATTATCACGAATTACGATAGTGAATGCGGTACTAAAATGCGGCATCTCACAGCCCGACAAATTGAAAAAGCGCAATCTTATATGGATGAAGAAGGTTTGTGGCTTAGAGATTACTGGCTTCATTCAGACTTAGAAGGCGAAATTGTATGAAACGAATAGGCATCGTGGGCGAGAATCCCGATAACGATTCTAAACCCATCAAAATTGTATTGGAAAAAGAATGTAAAAATAAAAAAGTGCATTTTTTTATTCTACTTAAAAAATTGAGAGGCAGTAAGTTAGACGAACCTAATGGCAAACCTTCTGCGAAAGCCATTCGTACACTCCAAAAAGAGTTTAAAGATTATAACCTTGATTTCGTCATCTACATCCGCGATTTGGACGCCTCCCCATCCGATAAAAAATTAATTCAACTCAAACAAGATTGGTTCAAGGTACTTGACAGCGAAGCCGCCAATGGTAAAGGTGTTTTTCTGCTTAATATTTACGAACTTAAAGCCCTTATACTTGCTGATATTGAAGCATTTAATCAATTGTATCAGGTTAATATTGCCTTTAAAGGCAACCCTATGTTCCAAGCCGAACCGAAAGAGTGGCCAAAGGGAAAAACCGAAAAAAGCCCCAAACGACAATATTTAGAAGCTCATGCTTTGGAAATATTCGAAGAACTAAATCCTGAAAAACTCAAAAACCACCCACAGTATCACCAATTCGTCTAACAACTCACTGAACAACTATGACACGTCACGAAATCTACCAACAAATCCGTCAAAAAAACTCCTATCTCTGCGTCGGACTCGACACGGATATGTCGCGCATACCCAAGCATTTACACGACTACGACGACCCGATTTTCGAGTTCAACAAACAAATCATTGACGCCACTAAAGACCTCTGCGTAGCCTACAAACCCAACATCGCGTTCTACGAAGCGTGGGGTGCGAAAGGTTGGCGCAGCTTGGAAAAAACCATTGCTTATATTCCCGACGAACACTTCACGATAGCCGATGCCAAACGCGGCGACATCGGCAATACTTCTCGCTTATACGCGAAGGCTTTTTTTGAAAATATGAATTTTGACGCAGTGACAGTCGCGCCGTACATGGGCGAGGATTCGGTCAAACCTTTCCTCGAATTTAATGATAAGTGGGTGATTCTCTTGGGTTTAACCTCGAATAAAGGCAGCCAAGATTTCCAAATGACCGCACAAGAAAACGGTCAGCCGCTCTACGAAAAAGTCATGCGCCGAGCGATAGAGTGGGGGAGTCCCGAACAATTAATGTTTGTGATAGGAGCAACGCATCCGCAGAAATTTGAGGAAATACGCCGCATCGCACCTGAACATTTCCTGCTCGTACCGGGCGTGGGCGCACAAGGCGGCGATTTGGAAGACGTATCGAAATATGGGCAAAATGATTTGGGCGGTTTATTGGTCAATTCCTCGCGCGGCATCATCTACGCAGGTGAGGGGGAAGATTTTGCGGAAAAAGCCCGACAGAAAGCCCTTGATTTGCAGCAGCAGATGAGTGAGATTATTAATTTGATAGCGTAAAAACGACACTTCGGAAGCGCGGGCGGACGCTCCTTTAGGAGTTGGAGATGAGTGTTGGCAATTCTATACTTTCCTCCTCAATCCACAAATTATTTTCCTTCAAATACCTTAATAACTGCAAAGCATCTTCCGTAAAAAGTGATTCCTCAATATCAGTTTTCCATTCAGATTTAATCGGTAAAAATTTCGGAGTTTTCGGAACTATTAAGTTGATTTCGGGGAAATAATTACGCTTGATGCCTTGGTAGATTTCCATGCCTTTATTAGACTTTATTTAGGAATATTTTGTATGCATGGAACTTTTGTATTTTTTCGATAATCGAGCCTCATTTTGAGCCGCATACCCTACGGTACGGGGCGAAAAATAGGTGAAGAGTATCGGAAAAAGACAAAGTTAGCTGCATACAAAATTTTTCTAAATAAAGTCTATTGTCCCAATCGCAAAGGTAATACATTGGAATTTGAGGGGCGGAAACGTAAGCGAGTTTGGCAGTATTCCTGCCACTGGCAAACCACAATTCTATGCGTAATCAATGCCTTTTCTACGGAGTATTTTCCGAAGGTCTTTTTCGTTTCTATCCTTCGAGATTTCTACCTTGGTTTTGTTAGAATCATTAGACTTATCGGGGGTATTGGAAGAACAGCCTACAAAAAAAAGAAAGAGAAAAGCGTAAAAAAGTTGGCGAATCATAGTCAGGTGAATTTATGAATAGTTACGTAACACAGATAGGAATGTCTGTATTACGTCCCGCTTCTCGAATACACGCCTCTGCCTTCTCCACCATCATCGGCGAACCCATGTAAACGCCTGTTTTTTGATGCAATTCGTGCGGCTCAATATCAAGGATACGTTCGCGTCCGTCAGAGGCTTTGCCGCCTGCGCCTTCGATGAGCATAGCGAGTGGGTTGCACTCGTAGAGTAAGCGGAGTTTGCCTTCGGGTTTGGACTTGGTGGCAGGGTAGAAAAAGATGCCGCCTTTGATGAGCGTGCGGTGGACATCGGCAACCATAGAACCGATATATCGTTGGGTATAATCGCTCTTCAGGCAGTGGTCGATATAGGCTTTCGCGCCCTTGGTGTAGCTGTTGTAATTAGCTTGATTGACAGAGTAAATTGTACCGTCTTTTGGGATTTGGATGTTGGGATGCGAGAGGCAAAACTCGCCAATCGAAGGGTCGAGCGTAAAACCGTTGACGCCTCTGCCCGTTGTATATACGAGCATTGTGGATGAACCGTAAAGTACATATCCAGCCGCTACTTGTTTGTCACCTTTCTGCAAAAAATCATATATATTGCACTCACCGTCAAAGGATCTACGGCGGTAAATGGCAAAGATAGTTCCAATAGAGACATTTACATCAATATTCGACGAGCCATCCAAAGGGTCGAAAAGCACGACATATTTGGAGGTTTTTTGCGTCTCAATCGGCTTAAATGAGTCTTCTTCTTCGGAGGCAATACCACAGCATTCGCCACTATTGCGAAGGCAAGAAATGAGCAAATCATTGGCGAGTACATCGAGTTTTTGGACATCATCGCCCGATGTATTTTCGACATCTGCACGACCTGAAATATCTACCAAACCTGCTTTGTTGACTTCGCGGCTGACTATCTTGGATGCCAAACCAATATCGCGTAGAAGGCTCGATAATTCGCCCGAAGCATAAGGCAAATTGCGTTGACTACGTATGATGTGTTCGTCGAGAGAAATAATCTTGTTATACATGGAAATGCGAATGAATGAGTGAATTTTTAATGAATGAATCGTTTTAATGCGATAATGAGAATGAATGAATTTTGAATTTTGAATGAATGAATCGTTTTAATGCGATAATGGGAATGAATGAATTTTGAATTTTGAATGAATGAATCGTTTTAATGCGATAATGGGAATGAATGAATTTTGAATTTTGAATGAATGAATCATTTTAATGCGATAATGGGAATGAATGAATTTTGAATGAATGAATCGTTTTAATGCGATAATGAGAATGAATGAATTTTGAATGAATGAATCATTTTAATGCGATAATGGGAATGAATGAATTTTGAATTTTGAATGAATGAATCATTTTAATGCGATAATGAGAATGAATGAATTTTGAATGAATGAATCATTTTAATGCGATAATGAGAATGAATGAATTTTGAATTTTGAATGAATGAATCATTTTAATGCGATAATGAGAATGAATGAATTTTGAATTTTGAATGAATGAATCATTTTAATGCGATAATGAGAATGAATGAATTTTGAATTTTGAATGAATGAATCATTTTAATGCGATAATGAGAATGAATGAATTTTGAATTTTGAATGAATGAATCATTTTAATGCGATAATGTTGAAATGCGTAAGATTCATTCATTCATTCAAAATTCATTCATTCAAAATTCATTCACTCATTCATTCAAAATTCATTCATTCAAAATTCATTCACTCATTCATTCAAAATTCATTCA
>Ga0209595_100575_pt1 | contig 12464 bp, 4 predicted proteins | sample Porto_4metaG_FD_187427 | JGI IMG/M metagenome (GOLD analysis project Ga0209595, IMG submission 187427) | Marine algal microbial communities from Porto, Portugal - Porto_4 metaG (SPAdes) (version 2) | ecosystem: Host-associated > Algae > Red algae > Unclassified | place: Portugal: Porto | collected...
CCTCATAAATGGCTTTGATGTACGACTCGTAATGCGGAAAATTGATGAGCAAAGTGTCCTGTCCCGTAGCGCGATTCCTGCCGACGATGATGTCTTCGGACTGTACACGGATGCGTTCTTCGCCATTGATAATATCGATGAAAAATTTGTCCTCATCCTCATATTTCACTTCGAAAACAAAGGGTAATTCGCCATCTGTCACCTCATCAATTTGATAATCTGCCTTGCGGTCACGCGGCACAAACTCTTTCTGCCCCTGCTGTTCGGCAAGATACAAAGTAGCCCGCCAAGAACCCGGCGCAACGTATCTGTGTGGATTTTGCATCACACATCCTGAGAAATGTATTAAAATGTAAATAATTGAAAACAAATAACTTATAGTACGCATAATGTTTATTTTTGTAACGCCGCCCAAATGTAACAAATTAGTATCAGGATTTGAAAAATGTGCATTTATTTGAATCCCGATACTTAAAGTTAGGAGTAAAACCGTATTTTTGCCCAAAATATCACCACCCTCTCCTCAATACATTCAATATGGATACACCACGTTCAACAAAACTATATGACTTCCTGTTCATGCTCGGCATAACGGGAGCGATACTTGGAGCTGCTTCCGATGTGCTATTGCTCTACCTCCCTGATGCGGATTACTTGGATGGCACGTATAGCTTTTTGACCGAAGTGCCTGAGTCGGGTCTGATGTGGGGACACTTTCTTGGAATTTTTGCAATTCCACTCACATTGGCAGGGTATCGGGTGGTCTGTCATGCCCTTGAACCAATGGGGGGAAATGTAGCTTGGGGGGTCTTTGGTATAGCGGTTTTTATCTTTTTTTCGGGTGTCTGTTATCATAGCGGTTTTGCGTACATGGCACACACCTTGAAAAGCGGTGGTGCGATAGAAAATCTATTGCCTTACTGGGAGCCTTTGGCTAAGGTGACATTCTTTGGCTTCGCTACTTTGTCCCTGACCCTAATGGTATTAATTTTCTCTCTCAAAACCCGCTACACACGTTGGGTTGGCTTGTTTAATCCATTGTTTATTTATCTGTTTTGCATACTTGCGTATTACATATTGCCGAAGGTAGGTGGAGTACTATTAGTCGCAGGATTCAATCTCTCTAATGCTGTTTTCTTATTCATATCATGGATAGTATTGCGTGATAGAGCATTGATTTGAGAGTAGAATGTTTTTATAAATTAGTTGTTTTTTATTTTATAAAAAAAATACATTTAATTTATTGCAAATGTTTTGCAGAAAAACATTTTTATATAAAACACGTAAAAAGAAGAAAAAATTATACTTTAAATATCTCTTTATTCGTTTGAATCAGGTTGTTTTTGCTCGATTTAAATTTACTCAAAATATCATTAAATGACTACACGTAAAATTATCTCATTAATAGCAGTTTGCTTTTTATTTACCCTTAATGTTTTCGCCCAAAATAACATATCCATCCAACCCAAAGCTAAAGTCATAGAAAAACAGGAAACTACCATTACGACACAAAAAAATGCCCCTGAAATGAAGCCACTCTTCGAAGAAACTTCCAAACCTACACCCATCTCTACGGCAGACCAGAAGAAAGCCGTCTTAACTTCCAAACCTGTATTCAGAACTGCCTATCGTCCGAAAATTGATAAAAAATTAGACAAGAAAATTCGTACAATGGAAGAAGAAATCGCAAAACTGAAAGCCGACCCCAATCGCGATGAATTGACGCTGATGAAATACGAAGCAGGACTTGATTATTTATTGGAATTAGAAAGAAAAAATACTGATAATTAACTAATTGTTAAATTCATACGAAATCAAATTTTTTAATACTCGTTCTTTTTACTAAGAACGAGATGCCATTTATTTCCCTGACCATTGCCTAAATTATTGAATAGATTTAACATGAAAAAATACTATTTTTCAATGCTATTTGTTTGCGCCCTTCTTTTTCCTTTATTGATATCCGCACAAGGAGCAACCTGTGCAGATATGCAGCCCTTTTGTACCGATTCGGGCGTGAATTTTCCGGCAAGTACCGACAATGGAGTTAGTGACGGAATTGGTTGCTTTAATAGTGTACGTCATCCGGCGTGGTACTATTTCCAAATCGACCAAGGTGGCGATATGGAAGTAACAATAAGCAATATTACAACTGATGGTGATTCCGTTGATATTGATTTTATCGTATTTGGTCCTTTTCAAGATTTAGCAGAAGCTCACAGCCAATGTAACAATTACAATAATGTAGGGGAAGCCACTTGCCCCGAATCTGGAGTCTGCCCCAATGGCGTACCTTGTGATTTTTCGAGCTGTTGTATAATAGGATGTTCCAATGATGGCGAGTGCCCTGACGGCACACCCTGCAATCCGGGTGATAATTGTAATTCATGTGATGGTAATGAATTCAATAATCTTTGCTGTCTTACCGATACAGGAATAGATTGTAGTTATAGAGGTGCAGAAACTGAAATAGCAAATATTCCCAGTGCACAAAAGGATGAAGTATATGTCCTTATGATTACGAATCATCTGGGGATGCCTACCGAAATATCCGCTAATGTCACCGGTGGCACAGCAACTACTAACTGTGCTATCGTTCAGCAGATACCTGACTGTCGTGATGTAGCGTTTTTTCAAGCAGACCCTAATGATTCAAGTAATTTTATTAATTTGCCTACCACAATAGACTGTACCGATGACCCTATTACACTTGTTGCCGAGCCTGCCCAAATACCCGATGATGTAATACCCCAAGCCAATGATTTTATTACTCCTGCCTTCGGTATTGAAATCGTAACAGATGGAAATTCAGAGACTGAAAACACCCTCGAAATCAAAAACTTTCTAAACGGAGGCGGTCCTCCGGGCTTTTTGTATGATATAGGAGCAGTTCCTAATAATAGAGACCCTTATGTCTTTTATGGAGAATATATTAACCCTAACGACCAATACTCTTTTATTTGGTGTGATAATGCCGGTACAGGTACGTTTGAATATAATGTCATCGATTATGCCAATGGCAATATCATGGCATCCGGCACATTTGACCATGCGGCTGAAGGAGATTGTATTACCGTCAATATAGGTACGCCTACGGGTACGACTAATTATACGGGGGATGGTATTATTACAGATGTTGGAGACGGTAGAGCTGTATTTGACCCGACAAGCTTAAACCCCGGTACTTACAACATCACTTACTCATGGAATGATGATAACGGAGATTGTATGGGGCAGCAAACCAAAAGTATAGTAGTGACTTGTACAGGATGTGCGGTTTCGGGTGGAGAAATTGTCGGGGATAATATGATTGATATTTGTGCTGATGATACGTCTGTCACATTAGCTACCACAAATGAGGTAACTGCACCTGATTTGCCTGCTGTTCTTTGGGGCTTATGGATTTTGGATGACCCTTTGAATATGACTCCTATTCCTGCCGGACCTATTCCCCCGGATGCTTTGCCCTTTACACATGCAAATTATGTGGGGATACTTGAAGAACCCAACGGCATCGTTATAGCAGGCCCAAGTGTTATTATACCACCGGATGGTACAGGTATTACTTATTATGTTGCTCCCTTAATAGGTACTATATCGCCCGATGGAAATAATGGTCTAATAGATACCCAATGTAGCGGGCTCAACCCACAAGAGGGCTACACGATTTACATGAATCCACCGATTAATGTAAGTACTAATTCAACGAACTGCAGTTTTACCGCAGATATATCTGGTGGCTATCCATGTGTTGACCCGACGGCTGATTACTCGTGGGAATACACCACGCCTGATGGTTCTGTTGTAACAGGTACAGGTCCTAATATTGATATATCTGCAAATATGGATGTCTGTTATACAATCTCAGTTACAGATGACGATATAGGTTGTGGTTTATCCATTACTCCTCCTTTTTGCTCTATGGGCTGCGAATGTTCTGCGGATGCAGGCACCTTCACCAATAATGGCGAAATACTTTGTATCGGTGATATGTTTACCATGACATCCAACGGCGATTACATGGGAAGCCACGAAAACGGCAGTCCCTCTGATGTTGTCGGAGCTAACAGCGACGGTGACTCCTTCAATGGAGTAGGCTATGCCCTTTTTTCTGATACACCAACCGGACAAACCATCATACCGGGAGCAGGGCAAGACCTCAACTTCATAGGTTTGCTTGGAACTTCTCCGGCAATTACAGGTGGACCTGCTCAAAACGCAGGTTTTTCCGTAGGTGATCTTATTGATGACGTTCCTATTCAAGTAAATACAACCTATTACGTCACAACCGTATATAGTTTTGATGTGGACGACAACATTTATGCTGTCGGACTTGATGGAAGCCCCAATTGCTTCGACTCCAACCCCGACCAAGCCGTTCCCGTCACTTTCATAGATTCCATTCAAACCACCATCACACAAAGTTGCAATGTCAATGGCACTGCCGACATATCTATCGAAATTACGGGAGGACTTCCCGGCTTCGACAATACTAACGTTTATACTATTACAAGCACCGCCGGACCGGCGGGTACTGTGCCAGCCAATGGCACTTATACTATTTCTGGACATCCTCTTGGTGAACTATTCACCGTAGTCATTGGAGATGGACTATGCCCCAGTGTCAATATTCAAGAATTTGCCATACTGGGACCAACCGTACAAGTGACGGGTTCCACAGATGTAAGCTGCAATGGCGCATCAGATGGTACAGCCAGTATATTGCCGGGAAGTGGTACGCAACCTTATACCATCGAATGGTCGCATGGGGTGACGGAATCACTCGCGCTCACCAACCTCGAAATGGGTACATATAATGTAACCGTAACGGACGATTTAGGTTGCTTTGTCGTCAGCGAAGACATTATAATCGAAGAAGCCGAATCACTCATAACCAGCGCAGTAGCCGATAGTACATCTTGTGAAGGTGCTAACGACGGTGTTATCACTGCTACTACTATGGGCGGTGCGGATCCTTACGCCTATACTTGGGAAGGTATCGGACTCGGCACAAACCCACAAGGTGGATTTGCTGCCGGAACTTACGCTTATACCGTTACGGATAACAATGGCTGTATAGCCACAGGCTCGGCTACCATAGAAGAACCACTCGATCCCGGAGCATCTATTACGGGTATGCAACCCACTTGTTTTGGAACAAATACGGGCAGCATGGAAGGTTTCGGAAGCGGCGGTACGCCCCCTTACACCTTTTTATGGTCAAACGGGCAGACTAGCCAGACCATCACAGATTTAGCCGTAGGACAATATTCACTTACCATCACCGATAGCAAAGGCTGTACTGCCGAAGCTGTCGAGACCCTTTCACAACCGGGCATGTTGACCGTAGGTATTCAACCCGTCAGCGATGCGAGTTGCGAAGGAAGTATGGACGGTGAACTCGAAGCCACAAACAACAACGGAGGTACACCGCCCTACACATACACATGGTCGCATGACCCTACACTCAACTCACCCAATGCCACCAACCTCAATCCAGATACCTACATTGTGACCATTACAGATACCAACGGTTGCTCCGACATTGCCTCCGAAACGGTCAACCAAACAGTCAATATCATGGAAAGCGGAAGCATCGTCAATGATGCCCTTTGTAACGGAGGCGAGGGTTCTATTACCGCTAACTTTACAGGTAGTACCAATACGCCTTTTACCTACACTTGGTCGCATGATGCTACGCTCAATTCCGCCACAGCAACAGAACTTCCCGCAAACGTAACTTACACCGTCACCGTTACAGATGCCGTAGGATGTACAAGCTCAGAGGCGTTTATTATTGACCAACCGAGCGAATTAATTTTTGGTACAAATATAGACAGTGACATTTCTTGTAATAATGAAAACGACGGAGAAGCCAGCGTCATCAATGTAAGTGGCGGTACAGAGGATTATGCTTATGAATGGGAAAACGGACAAATGACTGCCACCGCAACCGGACTCTCAGGCGGTACGCACCTCGTCACCGTTACCGATGCCAACGGTTGCTTCTCCATAGACAGTGTTACAATTATCAATCCCGAACCACTTACCCATATTGCTTCTTCTGGAGAAATTGAATGTAACGGTGGCACAGGCTCTATTTCGCTTATTGTCAACGGTGGTACACCCGATGTAGCAGGAAATTACGATTATCAATGGAGTGCCAACACTGGTGGACAAGTCGCTGCTACAGCAGTCAACCTTGTCGCTAATACACCTTATAGTTACACCATCACCGATGCCAACGGGTGTACCGTAGCAGGTGAGCAAACCCTCGTCGAACCTGCACTTCTCGTTGCTACCCTCGACAGCCAAACCAATATAGATTGTAACGGCAACAGCACCGGAGAAGCCATCGTATCAGCCACAGGCGGTGAAATCAATTCGCCTGATACAGATTACACCTTTGAATGGAGCGCGAGTGCCAACAACCAAACAGGCAATACCGCCACCGACCTCCCCGCAGGTACACATACCGTGACGATCACCGATTCCAATGAATGTACAGATACTTTAAATATAAATATCACACAACCGGATTTACTTGAAGTAAGTATTGATATTGATAATAATGTAAATTGTAATGGTGAAGATGACGGACAAGCTACGGCAGTTGCCACAGGTGGAACAGTCAATTCTCCGGCGGATTATACCTTCCAATGGAATACCAATGCCGGAAACCAAAACACCCCTACCGCTACCGGACTAATGGCAAATGTTCCTTATTTTGTCACTGTAACAGATAACAATAATTGTATCGCAGTCAGTCAAATCACACTTACCGAACCAACTGAATTGAGTATTGATGTTGTTCAGGATAAAGGGGTCAGTTGTAATGGTGGAAGCGATGGTGAAGCCACCGCAATGCCGACGGGTGGCACACCCGAATACAGTTACGAATGGAGTACAGGCGATACTACACCAAGTGTCACCGGATTGACCGCAGAAATGCACTACGTTACCATAACAGATGCTAATAATTGCGAAGCTATTGATTCTGTCCTGATTGATGATGTAGCAGAATTGGCAGTTACAGTTGATTTAGGCAATAATGTTAATTGCAACGGTGGCAGTGACGGTAGTGCAACTGCCAACCCAATAGGAGGTACGCCCAATGCAGCAGGAAATTATACCTACCAATGGAGTATGAGTGCAGGTGACCAAGTCACCCGTACCGCTACCAATCTCCCTGCCGGAACACACAGCGTCACGGTAACAGATGCAAACAATTGTCCTGCAACTGCTATGATAGAAATCGAAGAACCCGATACACCTTTATCAGTGAGTGCGACCCCTGACCAGCAAGTCAGTTGCAATGGCGGAAGCGATGGAAGTGCCACCGTCATTCCAATGGGCGGTACACCCGACGCAGCAGGAGAATATTTGTATGAATGGAGTGTAAGTGCCTCTGGGCAGATGACTACCACAGCCACCGATTTGCCGGCAGGCACACACAGCGTCACTGTGACGGATGCCAATGGTTGTACTGATACAGGCGAGGTGACGATTACCGAACCTACTCTTTTAGAAATTACAGAAATCATTATTAACAATGATGTAAGTTGTAATGGTCAAAATGATGGCGAAGCCACAGCCGTCGCTACAGGTGGAACGGTCGATTCTCCGTCAGGTTATACCTTCCAATGGGATGCTAATACCGGAAATCAGACCACTGCTACTGCCACCGGATTAATGGCAGACATCGAATACTTTGTCACCGTAACAGACAACAACAACTGCCCGGCAATTGACTCCATTCGACTGACACAGCCCACTCCAATAACAGCAACGATAGACACCGTACACGTAACGTGCAATGGATTCAGCGACGGTAGCGCAACCGCCAATCCCACAGGCGGAACACCTGATGTGAATGGTAATTATGCTTATCAATGGTCTGCCAATGCAGGTGGCGTTTTCACACAAACCGCCTCCAATCTCCCTGCGGGAGATTACACGGTCACGATTACGGATGATAATAATTGCCCGACAGTCGAAGCTGTAACAATCAATGAACCACCTTTATTGACATTAAGCATCAGCGATACACTCAATGTAAGCTGTAATGAACAAACCGATGGCACGGCAACCGTCACGCCTATGGGTGGTACGCCACCATACCTGTACGAATGGGGTGGAAGTGGCGAGACAGATTCGACGGCAGTATTGCTTCCGGCGGGTGTGCATATCGTCACCGTAACGGATTTGAATAATTGCGTAGAAACAGCAGAAATAACGATTACCGAACCGGATGAGTTGCTCGTCAGTCTTCAGGATGGCGCGACCAATCCTTCTTGTTTCGATTTGTCGGATGGTGTCATCATACCTACGATAGAAGGCGGTACACCACCTTACACCTATGCTTGGAGTGATGGGCAGACGACCGAAGTTGCCGATTCACTTTCGGGAGTTAATCATTCTTTAATCGTAACAGATGCGAATGGCTGTACGGCGAATGACAATATTACTTTGATACCTCCGCCACAAATTATATTGCAAGTCAACACGCAACAAACCCTTTGTAGAGAATCTTGCGACGGAGCTGCTTCGGTCATAGCCAATGGTGGAGCGGGCGGTTTCACTTACCTTTGGGATAATGGCGAAACCACCGATAATGCAAGCGCATTATGCGCCGGAGAACATACTGTGACCGTCACTGACATATCAGGTTGTGAGGCTGTCGATACATTTAATATAGAACCTGCCGCGCCGATTTTTCCTGTCGGATTTAATGAAGAAGTCAGTTGTTTTGGAGGCAATGACGGGTCTATTACGCTCGAACCCACGGGCGGTATTCCGCCTTATGCTTACGAATGGTTTGCACCGGATGGTACGTCATTGGGTACGGATAGCGGACCTTCTTCTATGATAGAAAATCTCATCGCAGGTGTTTATACAGCTATCATAACGGATGCTAATGGCTGTTCACAGCCCGCCAATATTACAGTAAGAGAACCACTTATGCCACTTACGCTTGTGGCTTCAGGGCAAGGTACTTCTTGTAATAGTGGCGATGATGGTTTCGTAACCGTAGAACCTACGGGCGGTACGCCAAGTTACTCCTATCAATGGTCGGCAGAAACGGGTTTTCAAGATACTCAAACTGCGCTCAATCTGCCACTTGGTACATATACCGTCACGGTCACAGATGCCAAAGGTTGTATGTCAACGGCACAGGAAAGTATAAATGAACCTTCGTTAGTGGGCTTTGCGGCAAGTTCGATTCCGGCTACGTGCTTTGGTGATGCGAATGGTATCATTGTTATGGAAAATCCGGTGGGCGGTATTCCGCCGTATATGTTTTCACTTGAGCCTGATTTTATTAATGCAGATACGATTACTACCGAATTTTACGGCTTAGAAGCAGGACTTTATACAGTCTATGTAAAGGATGCGGGTGGCTGTGTTTATGAACAAGAAGTGGTTGTGGATCAACCTTTTGAAGTGATAGTAGATGCAGGTATGGATGAGACGATTTCATTTGGGGATAGTGTACAATTATTCGCTCAAATTAATCAACCGCCGGGCAATAATTTTGTTCTGACTTGGGAGCCTGCAACCGGATTGAGTTGTATAGAATGTGATAATCCTATTGCTTCACCACTTGATGATATAACTTATATCGTAAAGGCAAGCGACGGTACATGTGAGGCTTTTGATGAAATTACCGTTTTTGTAGATAGAGACAGAGACGTTTTTATTCCAAATATCTTTTCACCGAATGGCGACGGTTCGAATGATGTCTTTATGATTTTCGGTGGTGCGGGTGTGCAAAATGTTATCTCTTTCCGCGTTTATGACCGTTGGGGTGAAATGCTCTATGAAGCAGAAAATTTCACAACGAATGACCCTGCTTATGGTTGGGATGGTATGTACAGAGACCAACGCCTTAATCCGGGTGTATTTGTGTATGTCGCAGAGGTCGCATTTATTGATGGGACAATCTTACCTTATAAAGGAGATGTGACTTTGGTAAGATAAGTTGAATGAAATGTAACGCGATTTTTTAAATCACATTCATTCGTGAAGGGCGATTTGGAAAATCGCGTTACATTTATGTGGTCATTCCACCACGATGCCTTTTGCGCTGCTTGTTATGATGGCAACTTGCCCTTCTAAATTTGTTCATTATTTTTTGTTTGTTACTCCCCACTCTATATACCCATCCCCGTTTATCCAGTCAGTCTTGGGAACACGTTTAAATGACTTTTCTATTCTTTTCAACTTTTCAGTTAGTTCTGGAATACCATATTCAACTGATGTATCTATATAAGAATTGATGCGTTCTTGAATTTGTAAATATAATCGACTATTCTTCTTTAAATCTCGCTTCAGTTCTTTTTTTATGTACATGAGAACATTTAATACGTATTCAAATCCATTTTTTATATTTTGACTCTTCGAATATTTTTCTATCAATCTATTTCCATAAATTCCAAAACCAACCAAACTCCAAAAATATAAAAGATCACCCTTATGTAAATCAATAATATAATTTCCTAATTGTTGTAAGTGTTTTTTCAAAGAGGCATCATCCCTTTCAATTAAATCCTGTATAAACCAACTACTTACAAAGATGTCATCCGCAATATATTTCATTTCAGTATTTCCCTTGCTTAGTTCATTAGTAATAGCTGATATGTGATCAATTCTAATAAAAGAAATCATCTGATTTTTTTTATTGTTTGGAATTTCAGATTTATCAATATTTTGGATTATTGATGAAATAGAAGAAGATAAGTAACGGAATATATCATTTTTCTCATGTTTAGATGAATATTCTAATCCTTTTAATGGTAATCGGATAAAATTCTCTGAATTTCTGCTTCTAAAACTAGTCAAAGGAGCATATTTCTTTAAAATCTTAGAAATTATATCAATGATTTGCCAATTCAACTCAAGCACAACATCAGTTTGATTATATTTAATCAGTTCTTCTAAATGACTTTCTATGTAACGTTTAAAGCCTTGTAGCTCGATGAAATCTATTTTTTCATTCACACTGTCAGTAAATAACATGTAAGTGTTATGATTTATGTGTTTTATAAACTCAATATCATTATCTTTTAATGCCTCTTTTGATAAATCTTTTAGTAAATCGTAGTAAGGCATGAAGAAGTCTAATCCATTTAGAGGAAAAGGTCTTCTATTATATATGTAAATAGAACCCAACTTCCCATTAGAATCAATATTTTTTTTCATTTCTTCGGATAACTTGTGTGTTAATCCTGTTACTATGAATTTTGAAATTGCTCTTTCATTATTCATATTCTTCTTAGCTATACTTCGCAATTTACTGAATGGTAAGCTGTCAATATTTTGACTATTAGAAAGTTCTATCAAGTATGACGGTGTTTGAGAAAGCTCCATAATCTCTCCAAACGTAATTTCTTCTACTAACTCTTTTATTACTCTCGTATGCTTTAACGAGAACAAAATTGAAAGAGAAGATGGAATAATTGTTACTATCGAAAGCATGAATAATATTGCATTCAAGTACATCAAATTATTCATGTTATTTTGGTCAAGGCTACTGTGTATAAATTTAGAAATGAAGGCAGATGTAATCGTAATTATGAACAAAAATAGAACGAACATCAAGTTTTTGTTTTTAAAAAAATGTTCATTAACACTCTCTCCCAACTTTTGTTTAAGTATCTCAAATGCAATCAGAAAAACAGCAATTAAAATACCCGATAAAGACGATAAAGAGCCAACGATTAAATCAAAATAACTGTCTTTGTTTTCAATTTTATATACACCAAATAAATCAGGAAAAATCTCAATTTTAGTTACGGATAGAAAGATTATCAAAACTAACTCAATGAGAAAGATAATAGCTAATTTGAGTGAGAAGGATGTATTCCAAGTCTTTTGCAAAGCTATGTATTTTGCGTTCAAATAATCTTTTTTGAAATCCCATATCACAGCAGAAACTACCGTTATAGTGTAGATGATTAAGTACGAGATTAATAAATTTTCCAAGTGATATTTTTTTGAATTTATGCCGTCATTCCACCGTCCACTTTCAATGCTAATCCCGTTACAAAACTCGCTTTTTCAGAACAAAGCCAGAGAATGGCATTAGTCATTTCGATAGGGTCGGCAAAGCGTCTCATCGGAATTCCGGCTTTAAATTTATCCGTCAAGCCGGGTATCGCCTGTTCGATTTTTTCAGGGTCAAAAAGTGATGTTACCGTAAAAACCGGACACAAAGCATTGATACGAATGTTTTTACTCGCATACTCTTTTGCTGCGGTTTTTGTCATTCCCACAACGGCGTGTTTGCTGGCTACATAGGGCAAACTATTGGGCAAAGCCCGCAGTCCGGCTATCGACGCAATGTTGACAATCATGCCGCTACCTTGTTTGAGCATTTGCTGAATTTGGAGTTTCAAACAATAAAAAACACCCGAGGCATTAATCGACATCACACGCTCCCAATCTTCCAATCTAATGTCTGC
>Ga0209595_100582_pt1 | contig 12387 bp, 9 predicted proteins | sample Porto_4metaG_FD_187427 | JGI IMG/M metagenome (GOLD analysis project Ga0209595, IMG submission 187427) | Marine algal microbial communities from Porto, Portugal - Porto_4 metaG (SPAdes) (version 2) | ecosystem: Host-associated > Algae > Red algae > Unclassified | place: Portugal: Porto | collected...
CTTAGTGGTTCAACTTATTTAATTTCTTTCACTTAGTAAAAGAAATTTATGAAAATAAAATTTATATCTGCTATTTTGTGTCTATTTGTTTCCTGTAGTTATCTGCCTGAATCAATAACATTAGACAATGCTGTCTCTATAAAAGAAACACCGGACTACATCGCCTTATCTCCCGCTAATGCTGCGCCACAATCTACCGGAATTGTGTTTTATCCGGGTGGTTTGGTGGATGCTCATGCTTATATTGAGTCCTTTCAGGAATTGGTGAGTGTGGGTGGCAGACAGGTTGTGATAATGAAAGTATCGGCAAATCTCGCAATTTTCAATAACAACAAGGCATATCGTTGTATTGATGAATTTGAAGAAGTCAATGATTGGGTGATTGGTGGACATTCGCTGGGTGGCGTAGTGGCTTGTATGGATGCGGCAAAACACCCCGAAACATACAAGGGTTTATTTTTATTGGCTGCCTATTCTATATCAAATTTGTCGGATTGGGACGCGCCTGTGATGCTACTCACTGCCGAGTTTGATGAGGTCGGCAATCCGGGAGACCTTGTTGAAAACGAACCAAATCTGCCACCGCGTTTGGATGTCGCTACACTTAGCGAAATACCTACAACAGGTACAAGCGGACAAACGATTTATCATGACATTCCGGGTGGTAATCATGCTCAATTTGGGTCTTACGGAGCGCAGGCTGGAGATAGTGAAGCCACCATAAGTGCAGCAGCACAACAAACCGAAGTGCGCGATTTTTTACGCGCTTTTCTTGACGTGAATAACCTTTAAGTTGGTGAGTAGCGAGTAGCGAAAAACAAGTCAAGACAAATTGAATTCTATCCATGAAAAAAATATTTTATACATTCATCATTTTTTGTACAATACATACCTTACACGCCCAACAAATTTCTTTGAATTTTGAGTCTTTTCCCGGTGTAGCATATCGCGGTGGTGGTGGTTACTTTTATGGTGGCGGTGGTTTTGAATTGGCTTATCAGCATGACTTTAAACAAGGTAGGATTCGTGGTGGCTTGGAATATCGAATAATTGATTGGGGCAATCAAGTAGGCATCAATGCAGCGTATAATCACCCGTATTCTGTGAATGGCGCATGGCGAATATCGGGTACATCCGGGATACAATTGGGGCTTGCACTTTTTAGACAAAAACCTTTATTTGCTTATGCTTTGGAGTATTCGCCGGAAGCGGAATGGCAGTCCAATAAACGCTTTTTTGCTAATGTCAGTCTTGGTATTAGATATACGAATAGTCCGAAATATAAAAATTACGGTACAATCAACTCGGTGTTTGAATTGCCTTTGAAAGTAGGTTTTGGCTTTCGATTGGGGCAGTAAACGAATATTTATTTATTGATATAAGTTTATACAAAATATTTAAAAATTGCTGATTGTAACGGATTGCGGTGATTATTAAATTTGTATTTAAAATTGAGCTTTTTCCACCCCCTTCCCTCTCCAAAGGGGGAGATTTTCGCTGCGCGAAAAGACGCTTATATCTATATTTCCCCCTTTGGAGGGGGCGAAGGGGGTGGAAAATGTGCTATCACCGCAAAGTGTTACAATCAGAAAAATTGTAAAAAGCCGGAAAGTCGCTATGCGACTTTCCGGCTTTTTTTATATTAATCAAGAAAAATATATTTATATCTTTCTGACAATATTTTACTTACTAAGGATGACCAACTGTTGTGGTTTAGATTTTCCTTCTTGTGTCAGGAGTGTTACAAAGTAAACACCTGAACTGAATTCAGAAGCATCAATCTTATGCTGAGTGATAGAGCCAGTCAATTCAATTGGTGAATTGCTGATTGCTCTTCCAAGTGCATCCATTACAACTACATCTGCTCTACCTTGTATATCACTTTCAATAGAAAGCGTAATCAATGAAGCATTGTTAGCCGGGTTGGGGAAGATGCTGACATCTGCAACATATAGGTCTTCACGTGGGCTGCCACTACCATCACCGCTACAAGGATCGGGACATACTTGCGTTGTAAATCCGTAATCTTCACCTATCGTAATCTTAGAGTACGAAGGATCATGTGGTGCATCAGGACTTGAACCGTACACAATAACAACTTGGTCGATACATTCATTGAAAGTTACTAATACACTTTCGTCATGTCCATAAGCCGAATTGGTCGTTGCAGTCGCGCAATTGCCATCAATAGCTACGCTACCGTCAAGTGACTCAATGGTTGGAAGTATCTTAGTATCATCGTTTCCAAGCAAGCCGTAAACACAGACTTTTTCCTGTTGTTTTGAACCACCTGTTTTGTAATCCAAATCAACGATGTCGAATACAACATATTCTGAAACTTCAGATAATTCATAAGTAATAACAAGCTCGTCGTGTCTGTCATGTGGTTCGATACCTACTTGCAATCCTGAAGCATCTTCATTGGTATTGTTCAATATGTGATCATTATCTTCAATATTGATACTGACGTTTTGTCCACCAAGATCGTAGCTGTCTGATATTGCATCATCATGCCATCTTACACCTTGCTCATCAAAATCCAATGTATAATCTTCACAGCTTGGTGCTGGCGTACATTCTCCCGGACAAACATCTGTACTGATTCCATATTCTTCACCGATATTTATTTTTGAATACGTCGGATTGTAAGGTGCATCAGGTCCAGAACCATAAACAATGATGATTTGGTCGATACATTCATTGAAAGTTACTAATACACTTTCGTCATGTCCATAAGCCGAATTGGTCGTTGCAGTCGCGCAATTGCCGTCAATAGCTACGCTACCGTCAAGTGACTCAATAGTCGGAAGTATTTTGGTATCATCATTTCCGAGCAAACCATATACACAAACTTTTTCCTGTTGTTTTGAACCACTTGTTTTGTAATCCAAATCAACGATGTCGAAGACTACTTTGCTTGCTATTTCTGATAGTTTGTAACTAATCACTACTTCATCGTGTCTGTTATACGGGTCAATACCTACGGTAATACCTGCATCCGATTCGTCGGTGCCTCGGAGGATGTGGTTATTGTCTTTAATGTGAACATCAAATGTCTGGCTACCAACATCATAACTACCTGACTTACTGTTTTTGTGCCAATCAGTGTGTGGGTCATTGAAGTCAAGTGTGTAATTTTCACATTCTGCTTCACAAGTAGTTGGCGTACCTGCATCATCACAACATGTTTTGGTCACTTTGATTGGATTAGAAAGGTCGAAACATCCTGTCAAATCAGCTGCATTGGCTCCTACTGTTGCTCCTCCTATCGTCTCATAAGCCAGATACCAAACCAAACAAACACCTTCTCCTGCACCGTCCAAATCAAATGGAGGACCGGCAGGTAATGCCAAGATATTTAAATCAGTATCCGTAATCACCCATGCGAAACTCGTACCCGAAGCCCCCATTACTGTCACATTAAATGGGTCAGGCGTGCCATCTACACAGATAGCTATTGAATCAACGCCACTTCCTGAACCACCAACAGGTGGAATTGAAATCATACCGCCTTCTTCATCACAATTGTCTCCACAAGCTACTGGAATACCACTACTATCACAGCATGTTCTTATAACTGTGATTGGATTAGATAAATCAAAACAGCCAGTCAAATCTGCTGCATTTTTGCCTACTTCTGCACCTTCTATACTGCTATAAGCCAAGTACCAAACCAAATAAATACCTTCTCCTGCGCCATCAAAATCAAATGGAGGACCGGCTGGCAATGCCAAAATATTCAAATCAGTATCCGTAATCACCCATGCGAAACTCGTAGCTGAAGCTCCTACTACAGTAACATTAAGTGGATCTGGTGTACCATCTATACAGATACTTAGCGAATCACTGCCACTTGAACCGGCAATCGAAATGATGCCACCTTCTTCATCGCAACAAAGAATTTTATTGACTATAATCGGATTAGAAAGGTCAAAACATCCTGTCAAATTTGCTGCATTTTTGCCTACTTCTGCACCTTCTATACTGCTATAAGCCAAGTACCAAACCAAATAAACACCTTCTCCTGCGCCATCAAAATCAAATGGAGGACCGGCTGGCAATGCCAAGATATTTAAATCGGTATCTGTAATCACCCATGCGAAACTCGTAGCTGAAGCTCCTACTACAGTAATATTAAATGGATCTGGTGTACCATCTACACAGATACTTAGCGAATCACTGCCACTTGAACCGGCAATCGAAATGATGCCACCTTCTTCATCGCAACAAAGAATTTTATTGACTATAATCGGATTAGATAAACTGAAACAACCTGTCAAATTTTCTGCATTTTTGCCTACTTCTGCACCTTCTACTGTTTCATAAGCCAAGTACCAAACCAAATAAACACCTTCTCCTGCGCCATTAAAATCAAATGGAGGACCGGCTGGCAATGCCAAGATATTTAAATCGGCATCTGTAATCACCCATGCGAAATTCGTAGATGAAGCTCCTACTACAGTGACATTAAATGGATCTGGTGTACTATCTACACAGATAGTCGTTTCAGTAGCATCTACTGCACCTGAATCTACTCCCGGAATCACAATAATTCCACCGGAAAAATCATTCGGGCAACAGTCTTCTTCACCTATTGTAATGTCATGCGACCACGTATCTTCACATCCTGTATCTACACCAATTATTCTGATATTAGAATATGTACCCGGACAAAGATGGTCGATAGTGATATTACTACCTTTATAATAAGGACCTAAGGTAACGTTTTCTCCATTGTACTTATACTTTACTTTAAATTTTCCGGTCTCGTTATAATCACTATTGATGATAATAGACCCATCGCAATTGCCACAAGTAGCATCGTGACCTTTTTCTACATTATCCCATTTTGCTGTATTGACATGTACGCTCACGTGATCTGTATCCGAGCAACCTCCTGTTGTACCTTTTACCGAGTACGTTTTGTCATGGTTAGGACTGACTGTGATACACGTTCCGGTATGTCCGTTACTCCATTCGTAGTGGTCTGCTCCCGTAGCACAAAGTTGTACGGACTCGCCTTTACAAATGGATTTATCATTACCTGCATCCACGTGTGCGCTTCCTCCACTATCAATATTTACATGATCATCATAACACTGGGCAGTGTAAGAACCCAAATAATCTCCACCGGAGGTATATATCAACCATTCGTTGTATTGGTAAGAGGGTTGGTCGTATTGTTCTCCCGGATGCAAGGTTTTATAATATTCTGGATGTCCGTTATTATTCCAATAAATCTCAACACTGCGACAGCCATTATTTTCAAATCTAATGGTAGGAGAGCAACATTGAACAGGACTTCCATAACCTGTTTGATAGTAGTTATTATTGGGATAAAAATAATTACCATCGTTGTAGTAATAATGTCCGACAGGTGGTAGAGGGGCATGTGCCTCAACACACTGTATAGTAGTGGACTGATTGCAATCGTAAGAAACTAATGTAAAATATCCCGTGTTATTGGATACCCATGCATTAGATACATAGTAGTCTCCTGCATAAGCACTTTGGCAAGCGCAGAAAATCAGCACTGCCATAAACACGGCTTTGAGGTTATAGATTGGGGGATAATCTTGAATAATTTTTTTCATGTAAAAAAAATTTGAAATCGGTTTAATAATATAATTAGAGTAAAAAAGAAATCTTGGAAACTTCAGTACAAGTCACTGATAATCAGCAGTTCATACAAAGTTGGGTTAGTTTCAATCTTACAAATTTAAACAACTTAAAAACTCACACTATTCGTCATCAGGGTGTTATTTATTTCATTGGTTTGTTCTTTATCTCTTGACCTGCCGATTCGAGTTTTCGCTATCGCTCCAATACCCGGTACATACCATTCTTTGATATTTTCTGCACGCATATTAATTGTATTTCCACTGACAGATTTTTCAATCTTATAGTCATAAGTAATAATAAAAGTGTCGTAAGACTCTCCATTAATTTCGATATTCTCCTGCCCTATGACCTGTCGATTTGTAACCGAAACATTATAAATCAAACCAAAACGTGCTCTGCGAATTTTGAGCATATACTCGCCCTTTGCATCTTTTAAAGTCGTACCTACTTCAAGATTTGTCGGAAATTCGATGTCATCTCCATTGTAATCCACCTCCACATTATCATCTATTCTCATAGAAAGTGGATCAAGAACACTTCCCATTTCTATGAGATGGCTACCATCTTCTTGTGTCTTAATGTGATAAGTATATTCGACAAAGAAAGGATTGGGAGTACTTGCTTTTTCAAGACTGTAACTTGCCAATACAGTAGCATCATTCAGAGAATGATAGCTCAAGGTTCCTTCCCCGAGAGAGCCGTCTTCAAAGGTTTCGGTAAAAGCTATTTGGCTTATTTTCTTATCTGCTGAAATTGATTTTGCAGCATCTTGAGCTGCGATAGATGCTGTACACAAACAGCAACACATTAAATAAATTATTTTATTCATATAAATTATTGTTTTTAAAATTATATTTCTAAAGTTTATGTGTCTAAAAATAAATCAGATACATAAACTTTTTTTAAAAAAAAATTTGTTATGCGAATTGGATGCGATTGTATTTAGAATACAATAAACTGATGTTTACTCTTGAGTAAACACAGACTTTGATTTCAAATGTGGTAACGGAATAAGAACAAGGATAATAGGATTAAAAATATTTCGAAATTTAAAGGAGAAGTATATGTTTTTTGAATGGCATGGTTTGTGACTTATATTATAGTTTCGAAATATTTATTCATAATACTATGATGCAAAGATAGTTTGAACTGATAAAAGCACCTAATTTTTATCACTTTTTTTTCGACTTTGTCATATCTTTTACAAATTCATCGGAAGAGTACATCGCAATTTCATCGAATCAATCAATATATATCTTGGAATAAGCATTACCTTTGCAAAAAATAAAAGGCTTGAAACAGACAGAATTAATACCTGACGTAGATTACTACATTAATGAGGCAGGACTCTACGTTTTCACAGAAAAATATCTCCGCGAACGCGGATATTGTTGCGAAAACGGCTGCAAACACTGCCCCTATGGCTTCAAGAAATCCCATAATAACAAGTCTGCAAGCTAATTCATTGGCGTATATCTCCGTACAATTCTTCCCACAAATCAATTACTTCTACAGCTTCACGTACATCATGTACGCGCAAGATATTTGCGCCGTTTTGGAGAGCTATCATATTCAAAGCAGTTGTTCCATTTAGAGCTTTATCTGGCGTAGTATTGAGAACTTTGTATATCATCGATTTACGAGAAATGCCTGCCAGTAAAGGCAAATCCGTTATTTGAAAAATGCTCATTTTTTTGAGTATCGTGTAATTATGTTCTATCGTTTTTCCAAAACCAAAGCCGGGATCGAGGACAATGTCGTGAATACCATTTTGATGTAATTCGGCTATTTTTTTAATAAAAAAATCTAATATGTCAGTAGCCACATCTTCATAATGCGGTTCGTTTTGCATCGTCTGCGGTGTACCTTGTATGTGCATCAAAATATACGGCACACCAAGCGCACCAACCGTAGAAATAAGTGCCTCATCCATGCTTCCTGCCGAAATATCATTGACAATATCTGCGCCTGCGCCAACCGCTTCTTGTGCCACTTTTGCCCATACGGTATCTATCGAAATAAACGTGTCCGGGAATCGTTCACGAATCGCTTTAATGGATGAAACAACCCGTTTAAGTTCTTCATTTATAGGTACTTTGAGCGAACGGGGACGCGAGGACATTCCACCGACATCAATGATTTTCGCACCTTCTTGAAGCATTTTTTCTGCTTGTTTTAATATTGCATCTAAATCCTTATACCGCCCACCGTCATAAAATGAATCTGGTGTTACATTCAATATCCCCATGACAATGGGTGTGGAGATATCAAGCAGCCTTCTATTACAATTGAGTGTTGTAAACATATCATAAAGGTAGTGACTTGATTTGTATGAATAAACCGTTTTTACGAAAAATAAATTGTAATTTTAGCCTCAGTACACTGTTTCACAAATTTATTTACTTTTTTGAGTATTTCTTTTAAAATGACTCTTCACCAAAAAATCCTTAAATACAGTGAGTATTCGCGTCATTTTTGATTCGATTCATTTCAAAATAAACGTCAAAAACGATAATAAATTTATTAAACGGGTGCAGGACAAATTTTTAATCTGCCTCGTACCGACGACTTTAGCCGTCGCGGGAAAGTACCGAGCCACTTGACGGCTAAAGTTGTCAGTACAGTGGCATTTCAAAATAAAATTAAAAATTTGTCCTGCACCCTATTAAACAATGTACTTAGGGATGAAAAAACATTTCGCATCTTAGTGGAACTTACTTCTTTCTTTTCACTAATTGTATCTGCCGAATGAATACCAAAAACCACTCTTCAATTTTATTTGGCATACGATTTGACTTTTAGGTAGTAAATGAGTAATTAACAACCTCTCTAAATAAAATTATTATGAAAAAAATAATGTCGCTAACCATGATGTTTCTTATCAGTTTGGGCGTATTCGCTCAGATAGACAAAACATTGATAGATAAAGCCAAAGCAAGAGAAGCCTCTGATCCGGCAGCCACCAAAATACTGGATGCGGTCAATGAAAAATATGAGTCTTTCGATGCGATGCAGGTTGATTTTAAGCTCACTATTAAAGGTGAGAATGAAGTCGAACAATCTGGAAAGGTATATTTAAAAGGCGACCAATACCGCATGGAACTTGACAACGAAGATGTGATATGTAACGGCAAAACCGTTTGGTTTCATTTGAAAGATGATGATGAAGTACAAATTAACAATCCAGCTGCGGATGGCGAAGATTTCTTGTCGCCTGCCAACATGATTAATATATATCGTGATGATATGGTTGGTGAGAAAATGGATGATGAGAAAATCAATGGACGAACAGTACATCGTGTCCAAATCAAGCCTCGCGAATCGCATGACGAAATCACAAAGATGTACGTATCCATTGATAAAAAAACAAAAACTTTGTCTGAAGTAATCGTTTTTACGCGCTATGCAGACCGATATATTTTTGAGTTTGATAATCTCGTAGAAAATCCGAAATTAAGTGATACACTTTTCAATTTCGACCCAGCCAAATTTCCCGGCATCCACGTCGAAGACCTCCGAATTGAGTAAAGACGGTGAACGACGGACGACAGACGACGGACGATAGACGGAACATTAATGTTATACAGCAAACGGCAGACGATATTTTTTATCGTCTGCCGTTTGTCGTCTGTCGTTAATCGCCACCTGTCTGTCGTTGCTTCTTGTAATATCCAACATTTTGTTGTATTTTTGTGTTGTAAGTATGTGAATATAGGTTGATTTTGAGCGTATTATAATTGACAATGTTTTCAAAACAACTTTACTCAACGATGCAAAACAATTAAAGTGGAATTTATACTCCTCACTTCATGGGGTGATTTGCTTGGAAATTTTCTAAGTAATCCTTTAGAATTTCTCCGGGACCATTGGTACGGAATCATTTTTCTGTTGTTATTGCTTTTCGCACTTTCACGCCTCAACAACTACATGGAAGTCAATAGCGTCAACCGCGCCATCAACATCGCTCGTGCCTTTGTCGGTTCTATCATGGCTTTCGTCATCGCGCCGATTACGCTACTTCTACTCATCAACCTGATCGCCTACCTCAAAGGTATTCCAACCTTTAGTTTTATGTTCATTTGGGATTGGCTCAAACTCACCGGAAGCACTTTTTGGTGGATTGTCAAATCTGCAACTTGTTTTAGTTGTGATAATGAACGAATGCCTTACGCCTACGACATCAATTCCTTGATTAGGATTGCTTGGGTCGTCATTCCGGTATCTTTCATTTGGCTGCGCTCTACTTCTACGATGTTTACTCGTTTGATGTTGTTGCCTTTCATTGCGGCGATATTGTATATAACTTATCAACGTAAAGCCAGTCCTACTTTTTTTGACAAATACATTCCCGAACAATACCGAAATATTACGATTGACAATTTTTTAAATTTAAATGAAAACACCACAAAACGACTGCGCGATATAGTAGATAATACCATCAACAATAATCCCGAACCGACCACCGACGCAGACAGAATTCCTCCAAAACCCAGGACTAAAAATAAAACACGAAGCCTGAATCCCGATAAACCCAAGAAAAAACAAACCGTAAAACCTAAAGAACCCGCTCCAAACGATAATTTCGATAACTTGCGAAATAATGTAGATACCTTCAGAGAAAATAACACGCGGAACATTGTTTTGGGATTAATTGGCTTGCTTTTACTGGCGGCATTACTGCATTTCTATACCAAATTCAAAGTACTCGCATTGGTTTTCATGATATTGGGTCTTGCGGGGTTTTTCGTCATGTCGCCTTCTTCATTTAATCGCCCTCCTCCACCCGCCTATGTAGATAGCAATAGCCTCCTCAAACAATTTGAACAGACGTACCGTCGTCAAAATGGTGTGCCGTCGATAGCACTCACAGAGTTGTCTTTCAAAATTCAAAAACAACTCGAAAAAGAAAAACGGACCTCTTTGCCCAAAAAATATTGTGATGCCTACAAAGACTATTTCTATGATTTTTGTGTAGATAGAGCGATATATGATTAACTGAACTTTGGACGAAATGTATTAGGTATCAAGTATCAGAACGGAGTAAATTTTAATTGTCTTAGTAACGATAAAACAATAAGTTCCCGATTTGGACGGTTTCTTTTGCGCTTATTTGTTCAGTTTATTTCGTTCGCTTTACTCAATTCAAATATCTGATAACCAAATAGTTATAGTTTCCAGCCCTAATACTTGATACTTTTGTCCAAAGTCCAGATACTAACTAGACTTTGGATATTAAGTAACTGGGAAATTCGGAATTAGGTAAAACCCTATTATTTAATTTTTTACAAAATAAAATAAAACGGGTGCAGGACAAATTTTTAATTTTATTTTGAAATGCCATTGTACTAACAACTTTAGCCGTCAAGTGGCTCGATACTTTCCCGCGACGGCTAAAGTCGTCGGTACGAGGCAGATTAAAAATTTGTCCTGCACCCAACAAAACGGAATTAACCATTGATTGGGCAAAATGTTATATGACCTCGTTAGAGGTCGAATATTGGTAGTTTTCAATAAAAATACGTCAAACGAGCCTTTAGGTTCGTAATATGGAGTACCTAAGGGATGAAAAAACAAATTTTCATCCCAAAAAAGCTACCGATATTTTGCACTTAACAGTGCTGCCCAATTAATGGTCAATTCCGTTCAAATTTAAAAACATGAAAAGATTACATATTCACGTCAAAGTAACTGACTTAACACAGAGCATTGACTTTTATAATGCCTTATTCAATACATCCGCAACGGTCGTCAAATCTGACTATGCCAAATGGATGTTGGACGACCCAAAAGTAAATTTTGCTATTTCATCAGGACACGCACAAACTGGTGTCGAACATCTTGGCATCCAAGCCGAAGACGAGGGTGAGTTACAGGGAATTTACGCCAATATGAAAAACGCTAAAGGTAAAATCCTTGAAGAAGGTGAGACGGTTTGCTGCTACGCGAAAAGCCAGAAATCATGGATTACCGACCCGCAAGGTGTGAATTGGGAAGCCTTTTATACGCATGGCGAGGCTACGGTTTATGGTGAAGGCGAACATGCTCGCCCTGCTCCTGAAGTCATGCAGCAATGGAAAGGTAATGATGCGGTTGATGCACAACCCGTTGTTAAAGCTCCATGCTGTAGTCCGACTTGTTGTCCTTAGAGTAGCGAGTAGCGAGTAGCGAGTAGCGAGTAGCGAAAAATACAGTCAATCAATCAATTGATTATCATTTATTTATATCAAAAAATTAAAACTTATTTCGCCTCGTTACTCGTCACTCGCTACTAAAAACACCTTATATATGCACATAGAAGAATTTAGAGAATATTGCCTATCTAAGCCGGGTGTGACGGAGAGTTTTCCTTTTGATGAGAGTACCTTAGTGTTTAAGGTGATGAGCAAGATGTTTGCTTTGACGGGTTTGAGTCGCGAAGGTTTTACAGTCAATCTTAAATGCGACCCTGATCGCGCACTCGAACTTCGGGAGATGTATCCTGAAGTACAACCCGGCTTTCACATGAGTAAAAAACATTGGAATACCGTTGATTTTGAAGATAGCCTCAACAATGATTTATTGATTGAAATGATCGACCATTCTTACGATTTGGTCGCTAAGGGTTTGAAAAAATCAGAGAAAGAAGAATTGAAAAACCTCTGAAACCTATACTTTTCTATCTAAATTTTAGACGATACGAAGCATCGGCTTTGCCTTTTGCAATTTTTCCGAGTTTGCGTTTGACGAGTTTCTTTTTGATTGGTTTGAGCAATTGTGTAAATAAAA
>Ga0209595_100584_pt1 | contig 12348 bp, 9 predicted proteins | sample Porto_4metaG_FD_187427 | JGI IMG/M metagenome (GOLD analysis project Ga0209595, IMG submission 187427) | Marine algal microbial communities from Porto, Portugal - Porto_4 metaG (SPAdes) (version 2) | ecosystem: Host-associated > Algae > Red algae > Unclassified | place: Portugal: Porto | collected...
GCATTTGCAGATTCAGCTCAAACAGCTAGAAACAGTATGGCATACGGTGATTAACGGTTATAACTTAAGCCAAGCGGCGACCGTGCTACATACCAGTCAATCAAGCTTATCAAAGCATATTGCTGCGTTAGAAAACCAGTTAAAGACGGAAGTGTTTGTGCGTCAAGGCAAACGCCTGACAGGACTGACTACCATGGGCACAGCGCTCATGCCTCATATCGAGTCTATCTTTGCTGAAATTCGTACCATAGAAAACCTCAGTCTAGATTTTAATAATCCAAACATCGGTACGCTAACGATTGCCACCACTCACACACAAGCGCGTTATGTACTGCCGCAAGTGGTTAAAGAGTTTAAAGATCGTTTCCCTAAAGTGAATTTGATTTTGCAACAGGCAGATCCTGAGACCATCGCTCAGATGGTCATCCGTGGTCAAGCCGATATCGGTATCGCCACTGAGTCCCTGCTACATAACAACTATCTTAGATGCTATCGTTACTATGACTGGACGCATCGCGTGATCGTACCAAGTGATCACGAACTGGCTAGTCAAGAGTCTATTGACCTGCCCACGCTTGCCAGCTATCCGATTGTGACTTATCACGGTGGTTTCACAGGGCGCGGCGCGATTGACAAGACGTTTGATGAAGCAGGATTAGAGCCGGATATTGTATTAGCGGCACTTGATGCCGATGTGATCAGCACCTATGTCGGTCTGGGCCTAGGTATTGGTATCATCGCAGAAATGGCATTTGAGCCAAGTCATTATCAAAACCTGACGGCCATCCCCGTCGATCATTTTGGCCGCTTTACCAGCTGGATGGCGGTACGTGATGATGCAGAAATCCGTCAATATGGTCGCGCTTTCATGGAGCTATGTCAAAAGCAATTTGCAAATTAATGAGCATTTGTTAAATAAAGTATCTCAGACTTGCTCACCCTTACTAGACTGAGCTGTGGATGATAAAATAGATTCTAGAACGTTATTCAATGTTTCTTTTATATATTATTCACACTTGTATTGATATTTGGTCGAATGAAGTTGACTAAATATCAATACATATTAACTTGCTCTTTTGTAAACAGGTGATACCGCTCATGGAAAAATTCGTAGCGATCATTATGGCAATTTTTGCCGCCCCTCTACTCATTGGCGGCGCTTATTTATTGTCCTTAGGCGGTAGTCCTTACTACCTTATTGCTGGCGTTATTATACTAACGACAGCTTTTTTATTGTTTAAAAAACACTGGAGTGCTTACGGGTTATATGCGCTATTTATCGTAGCAACTATGGCTTGGGCACTTTGGGAATCTGGGTTCTATTGGTGGGCGCTAGCACCTCGAGTTGGCTTCCCGCTCATCTTCGGTTTGCTCATGCTATTGCCATGGGTATCCAACAAGATGCGTGGTCCTAAAACTCGAGTAAACGCAAATGCTGCATCTAATACATCAACCACAAACAACGTTAAGAAAAGCCCTCTGTATTATTGGGGTCTGCTCGTCAGCGTAATCGTAGGTGCACTACTCTCTTTTGGTAGTCTAGCCAACAATGCCACTGACAAAATCGGTGAGCTAGATTTGACTGCTGCAAATGATGATGAGCAAAACGTCAGATCAGATGAGACGTCAGCTAACCTTGGTGATCCGTTATCAAATGGTCAGCAAACGCCAGATGGTGAATGGAGCGCGTATGGTCGTACTGATTACGGTCAGCGCTACTCGCCTCTCGATAAAATCAATACCGATAACGTTAAAGATTTAGAACTGGCATGGCAAATCCAAACAGGTGATGTCAAAGGGCCTAACGATGTCGGTGAGACCACTTATCAAGCAACACCATTAAAAATCGGCAACGGTTTATACCTATGTACCCCTCATAACTGGGTACTAGCGCTAGATGCCGACTCTGGTGAGACGTTATGGAAGTTTGATCCTCAAGTAGAGGAAAACTTACAACGCCAGCATCAAACCTGTCGCGGCGTATCTTATTATGCGGGTCAAGCGACCAGTCCTGTGCAAGTACAAAAAATTGCTGGTAATACCTTTGAAAATGCATCTAAGCAATGTGATGCCAAAATATTTATCCCAACTTCTGATGCGAAACTATATGCACTCGATCCAAATACTGGGCAACGCTGCCAAGATTTTGGTGATGATGGTGCATTAGACTTGATGCATAACATGCCATTCAATCAAGCAGGTTACTATTATTCTACGTCACCACCAGTTATCGCGAGTGATACCATCATCGTAGCTGGTGCTGTCAATGATAACTATGATGTTAACTCGCCTTCTGGTGTGATACGTGCGTATGATGTCAATACCGGTGAGCTTCTTTGGAACTGGGACTCAGGTGATCCGGACAATACAGCACCTTTCGATGTCAATGATCCAACCCAGACTTATAAGACCAGCTCACCAAATTCATGGTCAGTCGCTACTGCCGATGAAGAGCTTGGATTAGCCTACTTCCCTATGGGTAACCGCACACCTGATCAGCTAGGTAGTTATCGAAATGCCGCTGAAGAAAAATATGCAACGTCTGTTGTCGCTCTAGATATCGAGACTGGTGAAGCACGCTGGGTTCAGCAGTTTGTTCATCATGACCTTTGGGATATGGACACGCCTGCGCAGCCGACCTTACTTGATCTAGATACTGCCGACGGCGTACAGCCTGCGCTGGTTGTACCAACCAAACAAGGCGATGTATACGTCTTGAACCGCGCAACGGGTGAGCCTATTATACCTATCAAGGAGCGTCCTGCACCGCAAGGCTATCTCATAGCGGGAGAGCACGCAGCGCCAACTCAGCCTTATTCTGGCTTGAGCTTTGAGCCTGAACCACTAACTGAAAAAGACATGTGGGGTGCCAGTCTCGTCGATCAAATGATGTGCCGTATTGAGTTCAATCAGCTCAACTATGATGGTCGCTATACCCCACCATCAACCAATGGTAGCTTGGTCTATCCTGGTAACTTTGGTACCTTTAACTGGGGTGGTATCGCAGTCGATCCTGAGAATGGCGTGATGTTCGGTATGCCGACTTACTTAGCATTTACCTCAAAACTCATTCCTAGAGACACGTTGGGCGATGCAGAGACCAATAAAGGCGAGCAAGGCGTCAATGCCAATGAAGGTGCGGATTATGCAGTAGAATTAGGTCCCTTCTTGTCACCATTAGGCGTGCCATGTCAGCAGCCACCATGGGGCACGATTGCTGGTGCTGATCTGGCCACAGGTGATATCGCTTATCAACGCAAAAATGGTACGGTACAAGACTTGTCTCCTATTCCTATCAAACTGGAATTGGGCGTACCTGGTATCGGTGGACCTATCATCACCAAAGGTGGCGTAGCGTTCTTGTCAGCGGCGACAGAAAACAACTTCCGAGCTTATGACTTGAAAAATGGCGACGTGCTATGGAATGTCCGTATTCCAGCAGGTGGTCAAGCCACGCCAATGACTTACTTGAACTCTAAAGGTGAGCAAATGGTCGTATTGGTCGCAGGTGGTCATGGTTCAGTTGGAACAACCATTGGTGATTATGTCTTAGCTTACAAGCTTGGTGACCAAGATAAATAGTGTTTCATTTGATTCTCAAGATAATGATAAATTAAATAACCATTATCTTATAATCGACTAATTAGAGAAGCAGGTAACCTAGGTTGCCTGCTCTTTTTAATGCCATCTTTTTTTAATGCCCTAATATAATGCTGTTAAATCCTTTTATGACCTTACTTACGGTTTATTTATCGCTTATTTTGATCAGCGACAACCTTTATAAATACGGCGTAATAATTGTTAAGTGAGCTTAAAAACAGAGTTAGCTGGCTTTGTTATGATTCATTAACAGTGACTAGCGGCACTTGAAACTATCACTGTCTATAAGCATATCAGTAGAAAATAATTTACACACTACTGGAACATTTATGAGTAATAAAATCCCTTTATCTTTTTTAGATCTTGCGCCTGTCCCTCAAGGCAAAACCATCGCTGAAGGCATCGCCCAAACGGTGGAAACCGCGCAGCAAGCGGAAAAATCAGGCTTAAACCGCTACTGGATGGCAGAGCATCACAATATGCCCGGTATTGCCAGTGCAGCTACTTCAGTACTACTATCGCATATCGGTAGTCAAACCGACCGTATCCGTATAGGTGCTGGCGGCGTTATGCTACCGAACCATGCCCCTCTCGTGATTGCCGAGCAGTTTGGTACTTTGCAGGCATTATATGGCGACCGTGTAGACTTAGGTTTAGGCCGTGCGCCTGGTACTGATGGAGCGACGTTTCAGGCACTTCGTAGACAAATGAAAGATGCAGAACGCTTTCCACAAGATGTGCAAGAGCTGATGTATTTCCTAGGTAATGATACAGATGGCAGTCCTGTACAGGCATTCCCTGGTGCAAAATCAGGCATACCGATTTGGATATTAGGCTCTTCTCTATTTGGTGCGACTTTGGCTGCACATTTAGGACTGCCTTATGTGTTTGCTTCTCACTTTGCCCCACAAATGCTTGGGCAAGCAATTGAGGCTTACCGTGAACAGTTCAAACCGTCTGTCTATCTAGATAAGCCTTATGTCATGTTGGCTGCAAACTTATTGCTGGCTGATGATGATGCGACCGCTCAATATCACTTTACCTCAGCACAGCAGAGCTTTGTACGTCTGCGTCGTGGCGAAACAGGTCAAATGCCTAAGCCTACTCACGACATGGACAGTATCTGGAGTCAAGCAGAGAAAATGATGGTAGATAACGCATTGTCAGTATCATTCATTGGCTCTGTTGACACGGTCAAACCAAGACTCGCTGCGTTTTTGGCAACCTATCAGCCAGATGAGCTAATTGTGACGGCCAATATATATGACCAAGCTGCCCGTATCCGTTCACTTGAACTTACACCGGAGCTAAACTTATTTACTTTACAATGAAATGAGACACTTGCATAATTATTGATGAACCTTAACTGGATTTTTGACATGGAAGCAACTCCCATTATCGGTGCATCGCTCATGATTGGCTCGTCAATATTTATGTATATCATTGCCTTTCTTGCAGTTATGGCTATCGGTGGTTATTTGACCTACCGTACTAGCCCAAAGCGCAAGCAGCGCCGTGAAGACAAGCGTAATAGTGAACGCTAGATTAATACAAAAAGCCCTCTTTTCTTATTTGAAAAGAGGGCTTTTTTAAGGCTATCAAAGTTAGATAAAGCGAAAGTACTTACTTATTTAAAAATAGTACAAAATCTGCATTACATCAATCCAAGCGCACGTAACGTCGCTGCCCCAATCGCCATACCGAACATGCCGACAACAGTGGTAAATGCCAAAATATTAGCCGCCAATACATCATTGCCACCCATTGCTTTTGCCATGACATAGCTGGCTGCAGCTGTTGGTGATGCCACCATCAAAAACAACACCCCCATATGCACCCCTGACAACCCGAACCCGAGCCCAACAGCGATAGCAATCAATGGTGCAATGACAATTCGCCCAATGCTTGCTTGCATGGATAAGCCCGAAGGATGCAACATAGACTTTAGGTTAATACTAGCACCTGCACAAATCAGTGCTAGCGGCAGAGCTACCGCTGCCAGTAAATCACCAGTCGTATGAATTACCCCAGTGAGTGGCGGTAATGGTAGTGCTTTATAGACGAATGCCCCAACCAATGCCAAAATCAAAGGGTTTGTTAGTAATTTTTTCACAATCATCGTGCCGCGACTAACCCATGTGTCATCCACGCTTTTGGATACGCGGCTTAGAGTAATGACCGCCAAGATATTAAACAGTATCGTCACTACGCCCATATAGACAGCACCGATACTTAATCCTTGCGCGCCGTAAGCGTTGGCTACGGTTGCAAGGCCAATAATGGCCATGTTGCTACGAAATACGCCTTGTACAAACACACCTTGGTCTTCAGGATGTTTAACGAAGCGTTTGGCATAAAACTCTGCGCCAATAAATAATATAAACGTCACCAAGATACCAACAAGGATAAGCGTAATTTGCTTACCATAATCGACGTCGCTATCAACCACGCTAAAAAACAATAAACACGGCAAGCAATAATTAAAGACAAAGCTTGATGCCTGATCGATAAAAGTTTGGCTTGCCTCACCGCGTCTTTGCATAAAAAAACCCAACCACATTAAGGCAAGGTTGGGTAAGACAATGGTAATAGCAAAAACAATAGCATCAATCATAAGTAGACTCAGTTCGGCGACAAGCCCATCAATATATGGACATCAGCGAGACAAATTAACAAGTAGTAAGAAAATTTACTGACCTAGTATAGAGACAAAGTAGCAAGTAGGACAAGGTTACATGTGACTTTCTTTCAAAATCGACTGTTTTTTTGACAAACAAAAGCCCGTAACGAAATATCGTTACGGGCTTTTTATACGATAAGTGCTTTATAATAAAAGGCTTTATTGCATAGCTATTATGAGTCCAATGCAGCTTTTGCTTTTTTATGCTTTTTAACCGTCATTGCCAATAACTGAATGGCAGCAGGGGTTACACCACTCACACGTCCCGCTTGAGCTAGCGTCGCAGGACGAACTTGCGTAAGTTTTTGTACTATCTCGTTCGATAGACCTGACACGATACTATAATCAAAGTCTAACGGTAGCGCCGTATTTTCTAGTCGCTTCATTTGATCGATATCTTCTTGTTGACGATCGATATAGCCGGCATATTTGACAGAAATCTCTATCTGCTCACCCACTTGTGCATCGACAGTTGAGTCAGTGATAGCCGCAATATCAGCGAAATGTATTTGCGGACGCTTTAGCAAATCGAAGGCAGTCGACTCTTTAGACAACACTTCACCTGTTTGCTCAGTCACTTGCTTACCTAGAGCATTAGCAGGCGTGGCCCACATATCTTTTAGGCGTGAAGTTTCTGTCGCGATAGCTTCCATTTTCTCTTGATAGGCTTGCCAGCGTACATCGTCTACCAGACCTAGCTTACGACCAGTCTCAGTCAAACGCTGATCTGCATTGTCTTCACGTAGCAATAAACGATATTCTGCGCGGCTTGTAAACATACGATACGGCTCGGTAGTACCGTGGGTAATCAAGTCATCGACAAGCACACCAAGATACGCTTCATCGCGGCGCGGTGTCCACGTGTCAAACTCGCTATTGTTGGTAGTGACCAATGCCGCATTGGTACCGGCGAGCAAACCTTGTACGCCTGCTTCTTCATAGCCTGTCGTACCATTGATCTGACCCGCAAAATACAGACGATCAATCGACTTGGTTTCTAGCGTTGGCTTTAGGTTTTGTGGATCAAAGTAATCATACTCAATCGCATAACCTGGACGAGTAATATGGGCGTTTTCTAAGCCTTTCATACTATGAATAAAGTCTAACTGCACATCAAATGGCAAACTGGTTGAGATACCATTTGGATACAACTCATGTGTGGTCAGACCTTCTGGCTCGATGAAAATCTGATGGCTGTCTTTATCCGCAAAGCGATGAATTTTGTCTTCGATAGATGGACAATAACGCGGGCCTACGCCTTCGATTTTTCCGGAGAACATCGGCGAACGATCAAGGTTTTCGCGGATGATGTCATGAGTACGTGCATTGGTATGGGTGATATAGCAATTGACCTGCTCAGGATGCATAGAGACGTCACCCATATAGCTCATCACTGGCAACGGCGTATCACCCGGCTGTACAGTCATCACGCTGAAATCAACACTACGTGCATCGATACGTGCCGGCGTACCTGTCTTCAGACGACCAACTGGCAGTTTAAGCTCACGTAAACGATCTGCCAATTTGATAGAAGGCTGATCCCCTGCGCGGCCACCATTGGAGTTCTCTAGACCAATATGGATAACGCCGCCCAAGAAAGTTCCTGAGGTCAGTACCACTGTTTCGGTCTTAAAGATAATACCTGTAGAAGTAACTACTGCCGTTGCACGACCATTCTCTACCAAGATATCATCAGCAGCTTGCTGGAATATATCTAGGTTTGGCTGGTTTTCTAACGTATGGCGGATAGCCGCTTTATACAAGATACGGTCTGCTTGCGCACGCGTGGCACGAACGGCAGCGCCTTTGCGACTATTTAGTACACGAAACTGGATACCTGCTTTGTCCGTTGCCAATGCCATTGCACCGCCTAGCGCATCAATCTCACGCACCAGATGCGATTTACCGATACCGCCAATCGCAGGGTTACAGCTCATCTGCCCGAGCGTCTCAATATTATGCGTCAACAATAAGGTCTGTGCGCCCATACGTGCAGCCGCCAGAGCAGCTTCTGTACCAGCATGACCACCGCCGATCACTATCACGTCGTAATGTTTTGGGTATTGCATGTGTGCCTCACTTGACTCATAACGCTGCTGATTGCCATATCCTATGTTCAAATAAGAAAACAGGCAGCAAATAAACGTCAGTCGAATTTATAAGAAGATAACGACTCAGATAAGTCGTTCATAATTGGTTAGGGCGTGTTCTTATTTTGAAAATGGTGATAAAAATGAGGTAAATTGCAGTCAAACAAGGAAAGTAGCGCAGATAATATCAGGATATTAACCAGCTATTTGACATAGTTTGGCAATATTTAACCATTTTTAGCCCATTCAGATCCTTTTGTTCAGATTAAGGACACGCCCTGAATAACCCATAATTATAACAATTTTTTGATACTTAAAAAACGTTAGAACAAAAACTATTAAAATTAAGCGAAAAGTTCTCTACTCTAGTTACTGTCTTGCTAGTTGTCGCCTTACTAGTTACTGTTTTGATTATTATTTTGGTTATTATTGCCAGGGCTAAGCGGTACGATCTGATCTGATTGCCCACTAGACAGCATATGATGACTACCATACCCTTCTGGATTGATTTGTAGATAGGCGTTCATTTGACCAATCGCTTCACCATCATCACTGGCTAAAATCTGCTCTTTGATGAGATCAACTGGCGGTAACGGTAAGTTTTTAAGCAAGGCTAAGCGTTGATGGTTATCACCTTTGTTTACTACCAACTCGATAAGCTGACGGGCATCGATAGGCAAATCTGGTGTATTTTGTGCTAAAAGTGCCAAATGATAAGCACCTGCAGGATCTTGGTCTACAACGATGCGCTGCTCGATAGCCACATATGTCGCTTCAGTTGCACCACCTGCCACACTAAGCTGATGAATACATTTAAGTGCTGAGTATGACTCATTGTTGGCAATCTCAATAATGCGTGTAGATTCATTTTTTAAACGTTCACGGCGCTTCTCGATCGCCGCCTGCTCAGCCGCTTCTCTTTGCTCGTTTGACTGTTCGCTGGTTTGGTTATTCATAAAGCTCTCTTACTCATCTGATAATTATTATTTATATCGCTGACATCTTGGACACTATATGGGGGTGAATCCTATAAAAACAACGAAAACCTAATGACATAGGCGCGTGGAAATACTAGTAGGGACAAGAATAGATACGCTACTAACGACATTAATAGCGACAATAAAAAACCCAAATAGCCATCAAATGACTATCTGGGTTTGCTGTGCTTGTATCTTGCAAAGGCTAATTGGATACTAAAAACATCTAACCAACACTTTTAAGTATTAAGCAGCAGGGCTGTTTGCTTCAACTAATGGCTTTAGCTCGCCCGATTGATACATTTGCAGGATGATGTCTGATCCACCCATTAGCTCGCCATCAATCCATAATTGCGGGAACGTTGGCCAGTTAGCGATTTTTGGCAACGTTGCACGGATTTCTGGGTTTTCTAAAATGTTTACAAACGCAAATGGACGACCAATCTGAGTCAACACTTCGATAGAGCGCGCTGAAAAGCCACACTGTGGAAATTGCGGTGTGCCTTTCATGTAGATAATAACTTTATTGTCACGGATTTGATCACGGATCAATTGTTCAACGTCGTTTGCAGCAGTGTTTGGGGTTTGCTCACTCATAAAAGCTCCTATTGATAAAGCGGTTCATTAAAATGATTATTTATATAAAATAATTGTGTAAAGACGTGGCTGATACATGGGGCGACTGCCGCTGTATTACAAGCACGAATTTTCGTTCTATGTAGGTTCGATAGCATTAGGGACTAATAATACCACGGCATTGGCCATGATGCCCTCTTGACGACCCGTAAATCCCAATTTTTCAGTCGTGGTCGCTTTCACACTGATATTGCTAATATCCGTTTGCAGGTCACTAGCGATGTTAGCGCGCATTGCCAGATTATGCGGCGCCAACTTTGGACGCTCGCACATCACGGTAATATCAGCATTGCCTAGGCTATAACCAGCCTCTTGCACTTTACTATAGACATAACGCAGCAGTACTCGTGAATCCAATCCAGCATGTGTCGCATCGGTATCGGGAAAATGCTGCCCGATATCACCAAGTGCTAAGGCACCAAGTAGCGCATCAGCAAGTGCGTGCAAGACCACATCCCCATCAGAGTGTGCGAGCAAACTGTGAGTATGCTCAATAGGCACGCCCGCTAAAATGACATATTGTTGCTGCTGACCATTATTATGAAAAGCATGAACGTCGATACCTTGACCAATTTTTATCATTATTATTCCAAGATGAGTTAAAGGTGATTAAAATAATTCAAAACCACTATCTGAATTTTCAAAGTGGTTTTACTAGTAGCCAGACACCATCGGTCGCCACCAGTTTCAATTAACTGGTATAATATGACGTTTATTTTATCATAATACCAGATCCAAAAGACAAGCTGACGTTGTTATGCTGAGACTACGTATTGTAGTGATTGCATAAAAATTGGCGTCGGCATGTACTTTGGATAACGTATAAATAGTTGAGCCGTTTTATGTCAGCCATACAAAATACCTCAAGCACAACCGTTTCTGAGTCTTTTAATGCTCATCGCCCTTTAACACTTGCTGATGTCGAAAATCCTAGTACCAAGCATGTGATCGTCGGTATGTCAGGTGGGGTCGATTCTTCTGTATCAGCCGTATTACTTCAGCAGGCAGGCTTCAAGGTCGAAGGCTTGTTTATGAAGAACTGGGAAGAAGATGACGGCACCGAATACTGTACGGCGATGGATGATCTAGCAGACGCGCAAGCCGTATGTGACAAAATCGGTATGAAGCTGCACACGGCCAATTTTGCTATGGAGTATTGGGATCGCGTATTCGAGCACTTTTTGGCAGAATATAAAGCAGGACGCACCCCAAACCCTGATATCTTGTGCAACAAAGAAATTAAGTTTAAGGCGTTTTTGGACTATGCGTTGACCCTTGGGGCAGATTATATCGCTACAGGTCACTATACGCGCCGCAGTGTGAACTATACCAATGCCGAAGGTGATGAGGTTGCACAGCTCTTACGCGGTCTTGATAATAATAAAGACCAAAGCTATTTCTTGCATGCGGTTGGCGGTGACAAAATCGCCAAAACGTTATTCCCAGTTGGTGAGCTTGAAAAGCCAGTGGTACGTCAGATCGCTGAAGAACATGACTTAGCGACGGCTAAAAAGAAAGACTCTACAGGTATTTGCTTTATTGGTGAACGCCGCTTTAAAGACTTCTTACAGCAATACTTGCCTGCTCAAAAAGGCGAGATACTTACTGATGATAATAAAGTCATCGGTACTCATGACGGCCTCATGTATTACACACTGGGTCAACGCGGCGGCATCGGCATTGGCGGGGTTAAAGACCGTGTAGAGGCACCGTGGTTTGTATTGGCAAAAGATTTAGAGAAAAATCGTTTAATCGTCGGTCAAGGGCATGAACATCCCATGCTAATGAGCAACGAGCTAAAAGCCTATAAGCTCGATTGGATTGATGGTTTACCACCTGCGGATGTGTTTAGCGACGAAGGTCTAGCCTGTATGGAAAAGTCTCGCTATCGCCAGCCAGATCAAGCGTGTCGCGTGTTTGCGACCAATGCTGATGGCAGCGAAGTGCGCGTGGTATTTGATGAGCCACAGCGCGCCGTCACCCCTGGTCAGTCAGCAGTATTTTATATCGATGAAGTATGTCTGGGCGGCGGCGTGATTGAATCTATCGATGCACCTTGCGGATTTTAATTAATCCCTAATACCCAACTTAAAGCACAGATGTTGATGCAGTGAATAACATAATTTTAACGAGCGTTAACATCGCTTTATTTGCATAGACCGCTTTTTTAATATCATATTTCTGCTATATTACGCGCAACGATTTCGACGTCGTTTTTTATATGGTAATTTTTTATCCAGACTCTTGCAGTTTTTTATTTCATAACTACTGAGGCATAACCATGACCCCACTTACCGCTCTCTCTCCAATTGATGGTCGTTACGCATCAAAGGCTGACAGCTTACGTCCTTATTTATCTGAATTT
>Ga0209595_100589_pt1 | contig 12308 bp, 7 predicted proteins | sample Porto_4metaG_FD_187427 | JGI IMG/M metagenome (GOLD analysis project Ga0209595, IMG submission 187427) | Marine algal microbial communities from Porto, Portugal - Porto_4 metaG (SPAdes) (version 2) | ecosystem: Host-associated > Algae > Red algae > Unclassified | place: Portugal: Porto | collected...
GCCACTGTACTGACGACTTTAGCCGTCAAGTGGCTCGGTACTTTCCCGCGACGGCTAAAGTCGTCGGTACGAGGCAGATTAAAAATTTGTCCTGCACCCATAAACTCACGAGAAGAACAAAACAGCCTAATTTTTTCTATGGCTGTTTTGTTCTTATTTAATACATTTGATATCAACATAAACCCAATCATAATTTACTCAAATGGCGTACTACTCACTGCGCACTCACCACTCCAATACAATCTTTCCAAAATGCGCTCCTGATTCCTGATAACGAAAAGCATCTGCAAGTTGCTCGAAACCGAAACTTTTATCAATGACAGGTTTCATACCACTTACATTAATAGCCTTAATCATATCTTGCTGCATTTCGCGACTTCCGACAGCTATACCTTTCAGTGTCAGGTGTTTGAAAAACAACTTCGGAAAAGTCAATTCTCCTTTTCTACCGCCACTGAGAATACCGATAGCCGAAATATGTCCGCCGATTTTTGCTGCTTCTATCGACTGCTTCATCGTTGAGCCGCCGCCTACATCCAAGACGTGATCCACGCCTCCGTCGGTGAGTTTATTGATGGTCTTTCCCCATCTTTCATCCGTTTTGTAATTGACAACGGCTTCTACGCCCATCGCTTTTAGACGCTCCGCTTTTGCTTCAGAAGATGTCGTCGCAAAGACCCTTGCTCCGGCAGCTTTTGCCAATTGTAGAGCAAAAATCGACATGCCGCCCGTTCCTTCAATGAGTACAGTTTCGCCCGCTTTCAATCCACCTTCGACCATCAGTCCGCGCCAAGCCGTCAGTGCCGCACAAGGCAAAGTAGCTGCCTCTGCATAGCTATATCCTGTCGGAATTTTGGTGACTGCTGTGGTGGTTACGCAAGATTGTTCGACCATACAACCGTTGAGGGTTTCGCCCATAATGCCTACTGTTTTTCGGAAGGTCGGTTTGCCTTCCACCCAGTTCGGAAAAAACATAGACATCACCTTATCGCCTACTTCAAATTCGCGAACCTCCTCCCCTACTGCCAGTACTTCTCCCGCACCGTCAGACATCGGAATCCGTCCGTCCGGCACAGGAATACCACCTATCGCCACCAAATAATCATGGTAATTCAATGAGGTAGCGTGCCAATGCACCAATATCTCATTTTCTTGAGGAATTGGGGCAGCGTGTTCGCTTATATTTAAATTATCCAAACCGCCCGGTTGTGTTACTCCGATTGCTCTCATAGTATGTGTTTTGTAATAATTTCGTCGTTTAAATTCTCAAATATAAGTCCTTTTTTTATTTAATATCATAAAATTTCGTAGAAATAAAAAAACCAGAAGTCAAAATAAGGCTTCCGGTTTTTATATCTACTTTTTTTTAATTTAAATCTACTCTTCTTCGGAAAATTTGACCTCATCATAAAAGGCTGTCATTGGAATTTCAACCTCAATAGCCGTCAGTTGAATGATGTCATTTTCCAAATCGGTATAAGGTTTTAATGACCACGTATCATCAGACTGACGACGATAAACATGAATTTCAGGATAAATAGATTGTATCAAAACATATTCTTGGAAACTCTCTAACTGTCTGTACCTCATAAATTTACCGGACTTATTGTAGCCGGAAGTCGAAGGCGAAAGTATCTCTACAATCAAAATTGGATTGGTGGTAATATCTTTTCTATCTTCGTAATATTCCAAGTCACCACAGACGACAGAAGCGTCAGGATAGACGAATGTTTTACCCGTTTGTACTTTTAGGTCGCTATTATAGGTGTTACAATTTTTACCCTTCAAAGCATTGTCAAGTGCCGAGGTTGTCTTGACGCTTATGCGGCCGTGCGTAGGCGAACCACCCGCCATAGCTACGATGTCACCATTATAATATTCGCTTTTATAATCGGCTCTCTCCTCAGTAGCAAGGTATTCTTCTATCGTGTAATGTGACTTTTTTTTGATTGCTTCCATGACTATTTAACCGGTGGTCTCGGTGAGTTGTTGATGGGCTATAAATTCATTATAACGTTTTTGTTTACGTAACCAGAAGTGAGCAGGAATCTTCAAACTTTTTTCAAAAGCTTCAGCAAGTTCGGGGCTTACCATTCCGCTTGCTTTTTCTTCGACTATATCCATGATAATATGTGCTTCAACACCTATTTGCATAGCAAAGTCCTGTGGAGATAGTTCAAGTTCTTTCAATTTTTCAAATAAGGTACTTCCCGGATGGAAGACTGTTGTTGAAACATATTTTACTCCTCGTGTCATATTTTTAATTTTAATGATAGTCTGTGATTTCAGTAACCTCCACTCCTTTTATTTCTATCCAGATGTATCTACCATGTTCATCTGTAGGAATCGGGTCTTCGTGTGGGATAAAAATCATCCGATAAGGGTGGCCTAAATCGCAAGCCCATTCTCCCTTTCTATCTCCGACCAATTCATGATACCGACCCGGTAAATCACGAACATCCTCAAGTGTTAATGCATCTTCTAAATCTTCCAAACGTTTCTTGATTATTTTAGCACGTACCTCACCGTATTCTTTTTTGAGTTTGCGGTCATCGTTAATGACCTTGCTCAATTTTTTGTCGCTAATAGTGATCTCCATATAAAGGTATGTATTTTTTGTGTGAAGTGCAATGTGAAGATAAGGGCTTTTTTGAAATGGGTGCAGGACAAATTTTTAATTTTATTTTGAAATGCCGCTGTACTGACGACTTTAGCCGTCAAGTGGCTCGGTACTTTCCCGCGACGGCTAAAGTCGTCGGTACGAGGCAGATTAAAAATTTGTCCTGCACCCTTTGAAATCTAATCACAACAAATTCAAAATATTTTCGTATCTTTGTAGTCTTAAAAAAAAAAAGCCCCGTCAATAGACGAGGCTTATGAGGTGATTAGGTAATCAAACCTAATCCTTGAAGCAATGCAAAAATAGTAAGTATATTTACTCCTATCGTCGACAGTCTCCAAACTATCTCGACAATTTGCTTGCTCTTTGTACCTCTTTTTCTAATAATCATACATCGTACATTAATTGAATACCAATTTACAATGTATGAAAGTGCCGAGTTTGGACCTCGGCACGTCTTCACAAATCATAAAGTTAGAATGTTGGACTATTCTAGCTACCTCTTGCACAGGCTTTTATGAGAATGTGATGACTTTTCACACCATATCTTTTCAAAAGATATGCCTTAGTATACCAACAAAGGTAATAAAATAAATTTAGAAATTCAAACACAGAATTACGCAATCTTTAGATTTCATTTAGAAACACCATAAATAGGTTTCATTTTTCACTCTATTTATCCTATCTTTACAGCGCAACTGAAATGCAATCTGTAGAATTTCATTTAGTTGTGATTACGCTTTCAAATTGTATTTTTTTAATGTGGAAAAGTCTTATGACGTTAAACCTTATAGGTTTTAAAACCTATAAGGTTTATTTCCACATTTTTTAAGTGAAGTACTCAATGTAAGAAAAGCATTTTTTTGTAGGTTAATTTTTCCGATAAATAAAAAAACAATTTATACTTTTACTGAATCATAAAAAATGCAGTTCAGTTTTTTGCAAAAAAAAAGGAAGCGACTAATGCCACTCCCGTGATTTTTCACAACAGAAAAAATTTCTTTATTGTGATTAGCTTAAAATTGTACGGCAAATATATTTCATAAAAACGACAAAAACAAATAAACATGGAACAAAAACAAAAACAAAAACGCTATGTACTCGGAATTGACATAGGAGTAGCCTCAATTGGTTGGGCATTTATTGAAGAGCATCCCGAACAATCAAAACGCCGTATCGTGGATATGGGGGTTCGGATTAATCCTTTGGTTAATGAAAAAGACGATTTCAAAAAGGGTCGTGCCGTTTCTTTGAATGCCAAACGCACGCAAGACAGAGGCGCAAGGCGTAACAGGGAACGCGGAAAACAACGTCGAAAGAAAGTTGCTCGTTTGTTGAGAGAAAATAATATGTACCCTTCGGAGGATTTGATGCACCTTCGTACATACGCGAATGAAGTCTATGATATTGATAAGAAAGACCCTGTCAATTACAAACTCTACGCCCTACGCGCACGTGCAGCGCAAAAGGGTAAGGTAATCACTTTGCAGGAACTCGGACGGGTATTTTTGCACATGACGCAAAAGCGCGGTTATCAAAGCAATAGAAAAACACAAGGTGGCGACAGCGAAGGAACGGATTACCTCAGAGATATAGCCATCAATGATGCGGAAATAGGTGAGGGTAAAACGATTGGTATCAAATTTTTTGAAGAGCTAAAAGAAGACCGCGATAAAATCAAAACTGCAAGGAAAAAAGGCGAACATGTTCCACATGAAATGACACGCACAAAATCTGATTCAAGCAATGCACCTAAACCCAAAGAAAAGAAGGATGGTGTAAAAACCAACCGTGAAAATCGCGTCAAATCTCGTAAAATGTATAAGGCTGAATTTGAACAGATATGGAAGGTACAAAAGGAGTTTCATGGTGCTGTACTAACTGATGAATTGAAAAAGCAAATCGGTGAGCGTGGTATTTTCTTTCAGCGTCCGCTCAAATCACAAAAAGGAAAAGTCTCTAATTGTCGGTTTTTCAGCGGGAATAAAGTCGTTGCGAAAAGTTCGCCATTTTTTCAATCATTCAGAATTTGGCAGAACGTAAATGCGCTCATGTTAGAAGATGACCAATTGCGTAATCACCCATTGAGTGTAGCCGAAAAATCGGAAATATTCAAGCAATTGAATACGGCTAAAGAAATGAAAGGCGAGGCGGTGATTAAAAAGATTTTGAAATTAGATTATCACCGAAAATACACGCTCAATCAGAATAAAAAACAGGGAATACCGATTAATTTTGAAAAAATAGAAGGCAACCGCTACAACTACGAATTGTCAAGAATTTTCAAAAAAGAGAAAGAATTATTTGAAAATATTGACACTCAAAAATTCTTTAAATTTGACCCTTTCGTTGAAAATCCTGAAGCGCAAATTTCTTATAAGTTGTGGCATGTCTTGTATTCGGTGAGTGAACCTGAACAGTTGTACAGAACTTTGCAAAAGAAAGATTTTGGCTTTAATCGGGAACAAGCCGAAAAACTTGGCGGTATTTATCTTGAAGATGACTATGCAAGTCTAAGCACGAGAGCTATTAAGCAACTCCTACCCTACTTGATTCCGGGCGTAGAAACCGAAACGGGGCTTGTTTATTCGGATGCTTGTGAGCGTATTGGATTCAAACATTCGGATTGGGAAGATAATGCAGAACGTGCAGAACGGAAAGCCGAATTGAAAGAGAAAATGGAACTACTCGCCCCTATTGACAAGAATGAACTCCGCAATCCGATAGTCGAAAAAATCCTCAATCAAGTGCTTAATTTGGTTAATGAAATTATTGAAGATGAAAAATTTGGAGGAAAAAATCAACCATTGGACGAAATTCGTATAGAGTTTGTACGCGAACTCCGCCAAAACCGAGAACAACGCGCCAAGACTCAGCAAAACATTAAAAAAAGTACAGACCGTAATAATAGTATTGTTGAAGAAATTAAAAAATATAATGAAACACATCATACGAATATCAAAATTAGCCGAAAAAATATAGAACGTTGGAAATTGTGGGAAGATAGTGGTAAAATATGTATCTATTCCGGCGAACCTATCCAAATGGCAGATGTATTTTCGCCACATTATAATGTAGAACATATCGTACCGAAAGCATTGAGATATGATGATTCATTGAGTAATAAAGTATTGGCAAAAAGAAAAGAGAATGAGCGCAAAGGAGCAAGAACAGCTAAAGATTATATGTTGGAAAAAGACAGAAATGGAGAAATGTCTTATATGCAGTACATTGCATTAATAAAAAATAACATCAAAAACCCCGCTCGCATCCAAAAACTTCAAACCGATAAGGACGACCTCAAAAACGATAAATTTGTTGAGCGACAACTCAAAGAAAGTCAATACATTGCCCGTGAACTCAAAAAAAGATTAGAAAAAGTCTGCACTAATGTCACCACAACCACGGGTAGCATTACCCACCGCCTTCGCGAACAGTGGGGACTCAATCAGATTATGCACGAGCTATTTCCAAAAGATGAAAACGGCAAAACTAACAAACGCAGCGACCACCGTCACCACGCCATAGATGCGCTCGTAGTAGCTTGTACCGAACGAGGAATAATCACTCACCTAAACAACCTAAACAGCCAAGGCAAAGATAAAAGCAGAAAATATAAAGGATGGGATATTCCTTTACCCTGGCCTGGTTTCACTGCCGAAGCCAAAGCAAAAATCCGCGAAATCCTCATTTCCTTCAAATCCAAAAGGCGCGTAGCCTCTGTCAATATCAATACATATACCGCCAAAAAAGGCAAAGGAAAACGCAAAGTCATCGGTAAGCAAAGAGTTCTCACCCCACGTGGGCAGCTACACAAAGAAACCGTCTATGGCAGAATGAAACAATGTCAAAAGCCAAAGGTCAAAGTCTCCAAAATCTTCAAAGACAACATGATAGAAAACATTGTACATCCGGCTGAACGCGAGGCAGTTGAACAACACCTTGCTCAATACGAAGGTGATACCAAAGCCGCCATAAAAGCCCTCAAGAAAACACCCATCCAAATCGAAGGGCGCAAAAAACCGCTTACAGAAGTCGTCGTTTGGAAATGGGTTTATACCATTCGCAAGCCACTTGTTGATTTGAATAAAAAACAAGCCGGAGAAATCATTGCCAAAGACATCCGCGAGCAAGTTCTACCCAAATTTGAGGAAGGCAAAGACCTCAAAAAAGCCATACACGATAAGCCATTCAGATCTAACCGCGGAAATGGCACTGTCGTCAAACGTGTCAAAATCATCACAGACCTCAAAGACCCTCAAGCATTGGGCGAAAACGAAAACGGTGAACCTATCAATTTTGTTCACCTTCGTAATAATCACCACGCCGCTGTCTATCGCGACGAGAAAGGCAAATACTACAACGATGTAGTCAGTTTCTGGGAAGCATTTTTGCGATATAAAGAAAAGTGGAAGGAAAAACAAGAACTACCGCATGGCATAGAAAAAGAACCTATCGACATCATTAAAAAAGACAATCTTGATGAAGGTCACGAATTTGTAGTCTCCCTCTCCATCAATGAAATGTTCGTCAAAGACCTTGACCCTAATGCCATTGATTTCAAAGACTCTAAAAACCATGCACTCATCAGCAAGTACCTCTACCGTGTGCAAAAACTCGCTAATAAAGATTACACCTTACGATACCACCTTGCCACTACATTAGATAACAAACACGAAGAAGTAAGAATTACGAAATTGAGTAACTTAGAAAACTACACCAAAGTCAGCATCAATCGCCTTGGCATGATTACTGATGTACAAAAGATTACACCTACGGAAAAGTAATATAAACACTAATAACGAATGGTAAGCCTTGAATAATGAACAAGTTATTTATTTGGTTTATCATTCATCATTCACCTTAACTATTATGTAACCTGTATTCGCCCCACTCAACGAATACCCAAATGTACGACCCAAAATGATAAAGCGTACCCTATATTTTGGCAGCCCCGCTCGCCTAAATATCCACTTGCAACAACTGGTCATCAAAAAACCCGACAAACCCGATTTCAAACGCACCGTTCCGGTAGAAGACATCGGTATCGTATTGCTCGACAATCCGCAAATCAGTATTACACATTCCGTGATGCAGCAATTATTGAAAAACAATGTTGCATTTATCACCTGCGATGAGAAGCACTTGCCTACGGGTTTGCTGCTATTGCTCAATGGACATACGAAACAAAGCCAATATTTCAGGCATCAAGTCAGTGCTTCCGAACCGCTCAAAAAACAACTTTGGCAACAGACTGTCATCTCAAAAATCAGCAACCAAAGTCGCTTACTTGAGCGACTTGGGATTCAAAATAACCGCTTTCCGCCTCTGATGCGTAAGGTACAAAGTGGCGACAGCACCAATGTAGAAGGACATGCCGCCAAGATATATTGGGAATCGCTTTTTGAGGATTTTAACCGCGAGCGATTTGGCGATTATCCCAATAATCTGCTCAATTACGGCTATGCCATTCTGCGAGCTATCGTGGCTCGCGCGCTTACGGCTTCCGGTTTATTGCCTACACTTGGTATTCATCATCGCAATCAATACAATGCCTACTGCCTCGCCGATGACATCATGGAACCTTACCGTCCTTATGTCGATTATCTTGTCGTGCAAATCATGGAGGAATACGACGAACCCATCGAAGACCTCACGCCCGATATGAAGGCACAGCTACTCGAAATTGCAACAATGGATACCATCATCAATGGCAGAAGCGGACCGCTCATGACCAACGTGACGCGTACTACTGCTTCGCTGCATCAATGTTTTGCCGGAGAACGTCGAAAAATTCTCTTTCCTGAATTATAAGTGTGTTGAAGTGTTGTGGTGTTGAAGTGTTGACGATAATAATTATACAACAACACTTCAACACATCAATACTTCAACACATCAACACATTCCCTTATGAACCATTCCAACCGTTTAAACCAATACAGAATCATGTGGATAGTTGTCCTATTTGACCTCCCGACCAATACCAAAAAAGAACGCAAAGCCGCCAGCGGATTCAGAACCAAACTCTTGAAGGATGGTTTTACGATGTTCCAGTTTTCGGTGTATATGCGCCATTGCCCGAGTCGCGAAAACGCGCAAGTACACGTAGAGCGCACCAAACTCAATCTACCACCTTACGGCAAAGTTGCGTTTATAATGTTTACCGACCGGCAATTTGGTATGATGGAAGTATTTTATGCGACCAAAAAGACCGATACGCCACGCGGACCGCAGCAATTGGAAATGTTTTGAGAAAGTCGACGGTCGGTAGTCCATAGACGATAGTAAAAACATAAAGGCAAGCTGATTTTTTTTAAAATCGGCTTGCCTTGCTATGTCTTTTCGTGAAAAAAGTGGTCATAAAATTTGTTTTTCTCATTCCCAGACGTAACGTTTATGTTACTTTAGAAATGGAAAAACGGTCATCGCATATATACGTAAGCACAAAAATTGGTCATTTTTTAAATCCTAACAAAATCCCTAAGTTGCTGATTACTAAAACCTTACAAGGGTGACAATGTTTATGACCAATGTAAAGATACAATTTGAAAGCTAATCACAACTACGCCAACAGATAGACGTACAGCGAAACAAATGTTTATGACCAATGTAAAGATACAATTTGAAAGCTAATCACAACAGTACGGATTCTTAGCCTTTTAGTCGGGAAATGTTTATGACCAATGTAAAGATACAATTTGAAAGCTAATCACAACTATCGAACTTGTTTAAATTTTTTTACCAAAATGTTTATGACCAATGTAAAGATACAATTTGAAAGCTAATCACAACACTCGTGATGATGCTCATAGGCAGTGTTGCAATGTTTATGACCAATGTAAAGATACAATTTGAAAGCTAATCACAACTCGGCCATTACGAGTTATATGACGGCGAGGAATGTTTATGACCAATGTAAAGATACAATTTGAAAGCTAATCACAACTCATCGGAGCGATCACTTCGGAAAATGGAAAATGTTTATGACCAATGTAAAGATACAATTTGAAAGCTAATCACAACTCGTAAGCCTTTAATGTGTCATTTGTATAAAATGTTTATGACCAATGTAAAGATACAATTTGAAAGCTAATCACAACTATCGAACTTGTTTAAATTTTTTTACCAATAATGTTTATGACCAATGTAAAGATACAATTTGAAAGCTAATCACAACAAAATGGACTCATAGAATAAATATTTGCGCAATGTTTATGACCAATGTAAAGATACAATTTGAAAGCTAATCACAACTCAAGCAACTCGACGATAAGGCTTCTTACTAATGTTTATGACCAATGTAAAGATACAATTTGAAAGCTAATCACAACAGTATTAGTATTAAAATACTCAAATAATTAATGTTTATGACCAATGTAAAGATACAATTTGAAAGCTAATCACAACTTAAAGAATATCAGAATGAAATTTTGATAAATGTTTATGACCAATGTAAAGATACAATTTGAAAGCTAATCACAACTAAAATTATATTGGTATGAAAATATCCAAAAATGTTTATGACCAATGTAAAGATACAATTTGAAAGCTAATCACAACAAACGGAAGTATTTTAATAAAATTGAATTGAATGTTTATGACCAATGTAAAGATACAATTTGAAAGCTAATCACAACTATATAATAGTCAATGCCTTTACATCGTACAATGTTTATGACCAATGTAAAGATACAATTTGAAAGCTAATCACAACAAGACAGTCGCAATTTCCTTCATTGCATAAATGTTTATGACCAATGTAAAGATACAATTTGAAAGCTAATCACAACTTGCTTCGTGCCTATCAAGTTGCAAGCCCAAATGTTTATGACCAATGTAAAGATACAATTTGAAAGCTAATCACAACTTTTTCCGAGTGACAATAATATTCCGCTAAATGTTTATGACCAATGTAAAGATACAATTTGAAAGCTAATCACAACATGTAGTGATGTCGGATGCACAAGTGGAGCAATGTTTATGACCAATGTAAAGATACAATTTGAAAGCTAATCACAACAAAGCTGAACTCGAAGCGTCGAAAGCTGCTAATGTTTATGACCAATGTAAAGATACAATTTGAAAGCTAATCACAACACTTGAATGTTCTTTTGAATTTCTGGGTTTAATGTTTATGACCAATGTAAAGATACAATTTGAAAGCTAATCACAACAAATTCGGAACGCATCCGACGGATTCAATTAATGTTTATGACCAATGTAAAGATACAATTTGAAAGCTAATCACAACATGTTGGACACAACCCTTCGCAACGTCAGTAATGTTTATGACCAATGTAAAGATACAATTTGAAAGCTAATCACAACAACATCCAGAGGGATTAGTGATATATAAAAATGTTTATGACCAATGTAAAGATACAATTTGAAAGCTAATCACAACCGACACTGCTTACCAGCACGGTATTGACCCAATGTTTATGACCAATGTAAAGATACAATTTGAAAGCTAATCACAACAAGTGCTGTGACAATTTCATCCTCGCCTAAAATGTTTATGACCAATGTAAAGATACAATTTGAAAGCTAATCACAACGGTAGCAGCAAACGTAAATGACATTTCAAGAATGTTTATGACCAATGTAAAGATACAATTTGAAAGCTAATCACAACATGTCTTTGTTTTCAATCAAGGCGAATCAAAATGTTTATGACCAATGTAAAGATACAATTTGAAAGCTAATCACAACGTAGGACGTTGACGAACCGGAGTTGTCGAAAATGTTTATGACCAATGTAAAGATACAATTTGAAAGCTAATCACAACTGTGTAGTGGTTTATGATGGTACTTTTTCCAATGTTTATGACCAATGTAAAGATACAATTTGAAAGCTAATCACAACTTTTAGCACGCACATACGCAAAACCGTTACAATGTTTATGACCAATGTAAAGATACAATTTGAAAGCTAATCACAACAATTTCCTACACCATATATACCTAATGATTAATGTTTATGACCAATGTAAAGATACAATTTGAAAGCTAATCACAACAAACAGCATTGGACGACGAGCAATATTTTCAATGTTTATGACCAATGTAAAGATACAATTTGAAAGCTAATCACAACAACTCGCGGAATCCAAGCACATTACGCTTTAATGTTTATGACCAATGTAAAGATACAATTTGAAAGCTAATCACAACTATTAGAATTGGGATGATAGAGTCAATAAAAATGTTTATGACCAATGTAAAGATACAATTTGAAAGCTAATCACAACGGGTGGCTCTGATTTCTATTTGTTTGTGATAATGTTTATGACCAATGTAAAGATACAATTTGAAAGCTAATCACAACTAGCACTGCAAAAGTATGATAAACTTTTGAAATGTTTATGACCAATGTAAAGATACAATTTGAAAGCTAATCACAACCACCGCGATGCGTAAGATGCCAGCCCAATTAATGTTTATGACCAATGTAAAGATACAATTTGAAAGCTAATCACAACTTCCGGCAATGCTTCAATTAGAAATAGTAAAATGTTTATGACCAATGTAAAGATACAATTTGAAAGCTAATCACAACAGTCAAATACTCCTGCCTGATTTCCAAATAAATGTTTATGACCAATGTAAAGATACAATTTGAAAGCTAATCACACGAAAACACAAAAAACCGGAAGCCACTGACGCGACTTCCGGTTGTTTATTAAAT
>Ga0209595_100590_pt1 | contig 12287 bp, 10 predicted proteins | sample Porto_4metaG_FD_187427 | JGI IMG/M metagenome (GOLD analysis project Ga0209595, IMG submission 187427) | Marine algal microbial communities from Porto, Portugal - Porto_4 metaG (SPAdes) (version 2) | ecosystem: Host-associated > Algae > Red algae > Unclassified | place: Portugal: Porto...
AGTTATTTCGTTTTGGTTGTCTTGAGAAGTCATAAGGTCGTCTTTTATTTTGTTTATTAATAATGATTAGAAGTAAAAAGAGTGCGGAAAGCAAAGTCGCATAATTACGTTTTGCAACGCAGCAAACATACAAAAAAACATCGTGTGCGAGGCGCTCTTGCTACTATCAATGCATAGCATCTTAAAAATAATAGGATAAGTTGAATTTGTCTGGTTTGTTACGGTCATTTTCAAGCTGCTGTCATTAGACATCATTATAACTGTTAAGGAAGCATTATGACCGACACAACGATCAACACAGTCACTATCAGTAAAGCGGATATCCCAAGCGGTGGCATGAAATCATATAAGCAAGAAGACGATAGTATCATTTTAATTACTCGCGATGACGATGAGTTCCGTGCATTCGATGGCAAATGTCCACATGCGGGTGCAGATTTGGGTAACGGATTACGCTGTGGCAATCGCGTAGTTTGTCCTTGGCATCATGCAACTTTTGATAGTCGCGACGGCTCACTATTAGAGCCGATAGCGACAAAAGGTTTGACCCAGTATGAGCTGACTCATGATGGTGATAATTTGACAGTCGATACCTCAGCTCAGGTAACGGGGCAGGTCGAAAATGACAAATTGATTGACACTCATACCATTATCGTTGGTGGTGGCGGTGCAGGATTTATGACAGCCGACCAGTTGCGTCAGGGTGGCTATGGCGGCAAGATTACGTTGATTAGTAAAGATGATAAAGCTCCTTACAACCGACCTTTATTATCCAAAGCGTTTTTGGCAGGCAAGATGGACGAGGATAAGCTGCTATTGGGCGGTGTTGACTGGGCGGATAATAAAAATATTGAGTTACGCCTCAACCAAACGGTTAGCGAAGTGCTACCCAATGAAGCGACCGTCGTCATAGAGGATAGTGATGGCAACAGCGAGCGCCAAACTGCAGACTTCTTGGTTGTCGCCACTGGTGCTGAACCAAACTTGCCACCTATCAAAGGTGCTGAGATGGATGGCGTATACACGCTACGCAGCATGAATGATGCCAAACTAATTAAAGCGGCCAGTCATGACCAGCGTGTGGTGATTATCGGTACAGGTTTTATCGGTATGGAAACCGCTTCGGCGTTAGCACAAGCAGGCACGACAGCTTCTATTACAGTGATTGGTCAAGGTAGCCGCGTGATGGGCAATATTGTCTCTGAAACGGTGAGTAACGCCTTGATTAGCTTGCATGAAGAGAAGGGCATCAATTTTGTGTTTGATGCAACCGTCAATGAAATTACTAAGGTGGACCGTCAAGTGGACAAGGATGGAGATAATAATAACCAAGCTTTTTCAAATGTAGGCGGTGTCACGCTGGCGAACGGTGAGCATATTGATGCCGATATCGTGATATTGGGTACTGGCGTGTCTCCACGTACAGAGATATTGAGCGAAGTTAACGATCCAGATGGTGTACAAGTCGATGCGCATCTACAGCTGCACGATGGCGTCTATGCGCTGGGTGATATCGCTAAAGCCACCAACCAGATGGGTCGCATGCGTATCGAGCATTGGCGCGTGGCGCTGCAGCATGGCATGGTTACGGCTGCTGCGATATTAAATGACAACAGTGTTGACTCATTAGAGGCGCGTATACCGTTCTTTTGGACCATGCAATATGGCAAGAGCTTACGCTATAGCGGTCATGCCGAGACACTAGATCACAATATCCTATTTGGTACGCCAGATACGCATGATTATATCGAATACTACTTCGATGATGACGGCGAAGACACACGAGCTAGTGCGGCAAGTACGCTTGGACGTGATAAAGAATTGGTTGCCTTCTCCGAGCTATTACGCCGTGGTCACGCGCCGACGCGCGCGCAGCTTAATGCAGGTCTTGATATTATTGAGCAAGCGCATGCATTATCGGCCTAGTACTATAGACTGATAAGTATTAGTATTTAAGCTGACTTAGTGATCTAAGTCAGTTTTTTTATATGAGTGAAAAGGAAAAATTATAATATGAGCGAAAACAATATAAATAATAGCAATATAAATAACAGCAATATAAAAACAGACCATTTTGATAAAGAGTCGGTATTTTTGCGTGAAGCGACATTAGAGGATATTGGCGCACTTGAACAATTATTGAACTGCTGCTATCGCGAGACGGCAGGTTGGACCAATGAGGCCGATTTGATAGGTGGTATCAGGACTACATCAGCGGAGCTTGCTGCTGTAATCAATGATCCTAATCACTATTATTTCGTCTATCCGAAAACCACAACAGGCGACCGTGATGGAGAAGAAACGGGTGAAATACTTGGCTGTATCGCTGTCGATATCAAAACTGATGCTGACTCAAATAAGAAAGCCTATATCGGCATGTTTGCGGTACATCCTGTGTTACAAGGGAAGGGTGTTGGTAATGTAATACTACAAGCGGCTGAGACCTTTGCAGATCGTCATTTACAGTCACTTAATCAGCCTAGCCGTCTGACTATGTCTATACTAAGTCATCGTCCTGAACTTTTGGCTTATTATCAGCGCCGCGGTTATCAGTTCAATGGTAATAAAATGCCGTTTCCAAACGATGGCAATAATGGCGAGCCAAAGCGTGATGATTTAGAGCTATTAGAACTCGAAAAAGTCGTTAGCTAATCAAATTGGCTTAGTAAAAAACACTAAAAAATATTCTATCTAAATTAATCCCAAAAATGTCCAAAGGTCATAAACAGACCAATACTCAGCAGCATAAATGCCACAATAATTAAGCGCTTGAACCAGTTAAATGCTGGCAAGCGCGTGGTATTATCATCCGACATGAGATAAGCGAACAAAAACAATAGGCTTGCTGCCAAGGTCATGATGCCAAGCCCAATCGGTAATATAAATAAGTACACCTGCCACACAGTCATCTCTCAACGGTCAGTATTAAGCGCATCATAGCAGCATCAGGATTGCGCTGTCAGTATGCCTTGCTTTAAATTTCTTAATGCAAATAATGATTAGAAAAATACAGTAGTCATCAGGGCGATATAAAAGTAATGAGTCAGTTTTAGACCTACGAAGCTATATGCTTACGTCATGACTGAAAATAAAAAAGGACGCTCAAATGGCATCCTTTTTTATAATAGCTAAGAATAAGAGAAACGTTAAACAGTGAGCTTAACGCATCGTCACAAACTCTTCCGAGCCAGTTGGATGAATGGCAACCGTATTGTCAAAGTCAGCCTTAGTCGCGCCCATTTTGATAGCGACGGCAAAGCCTTGAATCATCTCATCGACGCCAAAACCAATACCATGCAGGCCAATAACTTTCTCGTCATCGCCCAAGCATACTAGCTTCATGGTGCATTTTTGACGATGCTGAGTGACCGCGCTATACATATCGGTAAAGCTTGAGGTATAACACTTGATATTTTCTTTGCCATAGCGTTCTACCGCGTCGATCTCAGACAGGCCAATCGTACCGATAGCTGGATGGGTAAAAATTACGGTCGGTATCAACGTATAGTCCAAATGCTCATTGGGCTTATTGTTAAATAAACGTTCTGATAAACGGCGTCCAGCGGCAATCGCTACAGGCGTTAGATCTACGCTGTTTTCGATGATATCGCCAACCGCATAAATACCATCGACATTGGTATTTTGGAACTTATCTACTTTGATTTTACCCGTCTCAGCCGTCGCAACTCCTGTTACTTGCAGATTGATACCGTCTGTTGATGGCGCGCGACCAATCGCCCAGATCAAGCAGTCGACAGTAGCGATACAGTCTTCACCGCCATCGTTGGTGGTCAAATCGAGGCTATCATCGTCATTTTTATTGACTTCATTGATCACCGTATTAGTGTGTAACTTAATGCCAGCTTGTTCCATTTCTATCAGCAAAGTCTCTACGATAGTATGGTCAAACGTACGTAGTGGCGAGTGTTTACGTACATATAAATGTACCTCTGCGCCCAGACTGTTTAGTACGCCTGCAATTTCAACAGCGATATAACCAGCACCTACAATCGCCACGCGTCTTGGCAAGTGATTCAACGCAAAAAAGCCGTCAGAGTCGATGCCGTATTCTGCACCTTTGATATCTGGCTGAATAGGATGACCGCCCGTAGCAATCAAAATGTGATCAGCGGTAATCAGCTCGCCATTTACTTCTACGGTATTGGTATCGACAAACTTGGCAAAGCCTTTGATCACTTCGACGCCGTTTTTTGCCAAGTTATTGTCATAAGCGCGGTGAATGTTTTCGATGTATTGTTGGCGGCTCTGTACCAGTTTTTGAAAGTCAAAACCCTTAATATCAACATCAAAACCATAGTCTGGCGCATATTTATGGATAGCTTCAGCTACTTGCGCGCCATACCACATGACTTTTTTGGGAACACAGCCCAAATTCACACAAGTGCCGCCCAGTTGGTTGGCTTCGATAATGGCGCATTTTTTGCCATAGCTGGCTGCACGGTTGAGTGACGCGATGCCGCCGCTACCGCCGCCAATAGAGATATAGTCATAATGTTTGGTCATAATACGGTCTCTTATTAAGTTGTTATTGGTGCTGTTTCTGGATCTACTGTAATGGGTCTTATCATCCATCTTACAAGTTTTTTATGGTTAGCTTGTGTTGAATCGCTTGAGTATAAACGGTGGTTGATTAAGAAAAGCCTAGCATTTAGATATTTAAATCTACTCAAACCTATTTATACAATGGGGCGACGTCTATAAAATAACAGCCCCGGAATAGACAAGCCCAATACCAATCCTGAGGTGACAAACAGCGCTTCAAACAAGTACACCATCATTTGGCTAAATAACTCATCTGAAAAGCCAAAGTAACCAATCTGTACCATACTGACCATCGCCTTATAGGCGGCGATACCGGGCATCATACAAATGACGCTAGGCGAGATGAGTGCTTTGGGCGGCAGGGTATATTTCTTAGAAAAATACACACCCAAAAAGCTGGCAAGCATTGCGCCAAAAAAACTGGCAACCACGATATGAATGTGCTGATAAACGAGTGCTGTCTTTAATCCAAAGCCAAATGCGGTCATCAGTAAACATGGCAAGATATAGCGTTTGGGTACGCTAAACATCAGCGTCCAACCAAGGGTGATGATACAAGACAGTATGACGGTTTTAATAAACCACATCTTAAAACCCCCAGTGCTGTATGCGAAGTAAAACCAGCGCCATCACGATACCGACGCACGCGGATAAGGTAAGCATATAGGTAAAGACCGCACGCCCAACCCCAATATTGACATAGCCTTTTAAGATATCGGACAAAGAGTTAATCAAAGGAAAGCTGGGCACCAATAGCAGTACGCTGGAAGCTACAGCGATATCAGCATTATTACCAATATCAAAATAGTAGGTCGTCGCGCCAATGAGTGAGGCAATAAAAGCCGTCACAATGACGGTGATAAAAGGGTTGAAATGATGTTTGGCCAGATATATACGAGTAAACATCGCCACCATACCAGCGATGAATGTCACCGCCGTAATCGACCAACTACCGCCATTCAGATAAGCAAAAGCCGCACATGATGCACCAACAAACACGCTTACTAACCACGTTGGGTATACAGTCTTATCCAATTCATCAAAGGCAAGGGTAGTGCGGTCAATCAAGTCATTATAATCGACAGTGGCTTCAGTCTTATTGACGATTTGCTGGATTTGTACCAATAAATTGACATTAATGCTCTGATTGATTGTGTCTCTGGTGGTGGTGATACAGCGTTCGTCACAGATAGTCGTCAGAGTGATGGCGTTAAAGTTCAGCGAACATTCGACGCTATTCATTCCCAAGGCAAGCCCCAAGCGTTTGGACAAGTCCACCACCACGGCAGACTCAGCGCCATACTGCATAAGGAGTAATCCGCAGCGCACGCATAGTCGGGTAATGCGCTGCTGCTTTACGTAGCTGATAGAGGTCATGAGCTAGATACGCAGGTTGGTTGGTATTGATACGCTATTATAAAGGGTCTGGGAGCGGATAGGGTAGCGATACGAATATAGCAAGGTAACGATATAGTCAATCTTCTATAAAAGAGTGACAGCGTTAACCTCGTTTGAAGTATCACAGTCACCTCTACACTCGGTTGCCTTATGTCTCTTTTAAACTGAATCAACGATAGCATCACTCACAGTGCTTATTTGCTACTATTATAAAGCGTAAACCCTTATCGCAAGGAGCATAAAATGCATATCGCTATTTTGACGCTGGCGTTTTCATTGCCTGGCTGTGGCTCGTTAAAAGAAAAACGCCAACGCATGGGCGGCTTGCACGCGCGTTTTGGCAATACGCCAAGTATCGCAGTATGTGAAAGTGGTGAGCGCGATCGACATGATGCTAGCGAGTGGACGTTTGTGATCGTTGGCCTGTCTAAGCGTGAGGTCGAGTCGCAATGTAGTCAAATTGAGGAGAAGCTAGAACGTACGGTGGATGCAAGGGTAATGAGTGTCGAGAGGGAGTTTGTTTAGGTTAATTGGTTTTATATCTTAATTCTGAAAAATGTCTAATTTGTAGGTTGGGTGGAGCTTGCGACACCCAACATTTACTTTAAAAAAATATCCTTATCCGCCCCAATTGATAGGAAGCAAGCCATCCGTCACAAATCGATGGAATGAGGAATATTGCCAGTCTTTAACCTGTTTAACATACCCATGTTTAATAGGGTTCATATGAATATAATCAATATGTGCTCGATAGTCTGATTCATCGCGAATGCAATGCTCCCAAAATCGACGTTGCCAAATACCACGCTCGCTTTTTTTAAGTCTACTACTCGAAATAGATTCTGTTTTGGCAATGTTATAAGAAAAGTAATATTTAATGAGTTTTATTCGTTTAGAGAAGTCTGCATCATTATTTGGCATAGTACATAACATATGCAAATGGTCTGGCAAGATAACAATGGCATCAATGTAGAAGGGGTGTTTCTGTTTAACGAGTTTGAAGGAGTGTCTAAGTGTTGCAATTTCTTTGACTAGCAAATCGCTAGACCTATCAGCTAGGTTAAGAGTGAAAAAGTAGGTCGCTCCTTTCTGATAGTGCCTTCGATACTGCATGCTATTCTGCAAATTATAACTAATAATTGATGTTACTTAATTTTGTTGGGTGTCGCAAGCTCCACCCAACCTACGATTATAGATCTTCTTCGTAAGCTAAAAATATCTCTTTCGGTATATGAATGTATTGGTTCGCTAGTTCAACAAGCTTTGGGTCACTTTGAAAAGGAGAGTTAAAAGCGTTAAAACCTTTCTTAATTGAAATTGTTTTCCTTCTTCTTGCACTAAAGAAAGCGTTTTGATAAATCAATGGTTGTCGAGATGGATGTTTTTTGTCTTCTATAATTTCCTCTAACAGTCCGTGATCTAGATTTATCCTAGTAATATCTTTAATTTTGTTCTCATAATTAAGTAGTAGAGCTAGTTCACTTATTTGTTTATTCCTTTCATGTTTTTCAAAGCTAAATTGCTGGCAATAACGTCGAACTTGATGGACTGATTTATCTAGCAGTAAAATATCGGTATCTAAAAATATATTGCCTGTCTCTAGATATCTAAAACGAGCTCGCTCTTCTAAACGCTTTATAAATCCAGTCACATCTTCTGAAAGATTCATACTATATTCTGTGTAGGTTTCAAACCTGTACAATGCTGGAGTAACTTCATGTCCTATTTTTCTACCGTTAATTTTATTTTGTAGTAAAATCGATTTCGCATATTTTTCTAAACAATGTAATGATGACCATAGAAATTGCGTTGATAATCTATGTTTGTGAGCAAGACGTGCATGAATATAGTCTTGATCTGCAATATTTCTAAAACATTTGATCGCAAGATAGTTTAAACGACTATCGATGTCTTTTTTCATAATACACTCAACTCATCTACAAATACTTATACTTGGTATTATACAACTGAAGACTAATAAAAAGCCTTACAAATAAAAAAAGCCACTCCCTAAAGAGTAGCCTTTCATCATCAGTCATGTAAAAAATGCTAGTTATTGCGGACGGCCTTGACCATGTCCTTCAGGTTTTTTATACCCTTTTGCAGTCATACAGGCTTCTAGTTTTTTCATATCACTTTTACTTGGACGACTCTCTTTAGACATTTTCACGCCAGATCGTTGAGCACAATCATCCATGGCTTGCTTCATATCAGCGGACATCGCAGGTCTTTGATGGTTGCGATCGCTTGCGCCATTTAAGGTGCCGCTTGACGCACAGGCGCTAACGCCAACAGTAGATGCTAAGACAATAAATAGTAATTTTTTCATAAGAAGTCCTTAAGAGTTTCAGAGGTCGTACAAGAGTGGATAATGTCAATTTGTGTTGGCTATACCGTTATTAACCAGTTGTTTCTATATCGTATATGTCTACACGTCATATCTAACCATTTAAATATTAATACATTTAACTTTTAAGTATCTTTAATAAATATTAAGAAAGGTAACGTAGCGAGGTAACGTAAGTCTTGGTTTATATATCAATTTCCGTTCATAGCTTATAGTTTTGCTTTGCCTTATACCAACTAATAAAAAAGGCCACTCTATAAAGAGTGACCTTTTATCAATTATGATTAACGATATTAGCTGACTTCTTTCATACCTTGCTCAAGCATCGGCTTTAAGAATATACCCGTGTAGGATTCTTTGACTTCAGCCACTTCCTCAGGTGTACCTTCAGCGATGATCATACCGCCACCTTTACCGCCTTCAGGGCCTAGATCAATCACCCAATCCGCAGTCTTAATGACATCCAAGTTATGTTCGATGACGACGATAGTATTACCTTTATCACGTAGGGCATGTAGGATATTGAGCAGCTTATCGATATCATGGAAATGCAAACCAGTGGTTGGCTCATCCAAGATATACAGCGTCTGTCCCGTATCACGTTTGGCAAGCTCACGCGCCAGTTTGACACGTTGCGCCTCACCACCTGATAGCGTTGGCGCAGACTGACCCAAGCGAATATAGCTCAGACCGACATCCATCAACGCTTGCAGGCGACGATAGATGGCTGGAATCGCTGAAAAGAACTCAACGGCATCTTCAACAGTCATATCAAGCACGTCAGCGATGGTTTTGCCTTTATAGTGAATCTCTAGCGTCTCGCGGTTGTAGCGCTTGCCTTCACAGGTATCACACGGCACATACATATCAGGTAGGAAATGCATCTCAACTTTGATAAGGCCATCACCTTGGCACATCTCACAGCGTCCGCCTTTTACGTTGAAGCTAAAGCGACCAGGCTTATAGCCACGGGCGCGCGCTTCTTGCGTCTGGGCAAACATCTCACGCACAGGGGTAAACACGCCAGTATAAGTTGCTGGGTTTGAGCGCGGTGTACGACCAATTGGGCTTTGATCGATATCGACCATTTTGTCCAAATGCTCAAGACCGCTAATGCTTTCAAATTTATCGGCAATCAGCGTTGAGGCATTGTTTAACTGAGTCGCTGCCAATGGCATAAGGGTACGGTTAATCAAGGTTGATTTACCCGAACCTGAGACACCCGTCACACAAGTCATGATACCAACAGGAATGGTCAAATCTACATCGTGCAAGTTATTGCCTGACGCGCCTTTTAGCTCGATGGTCATAGGTACTTTTTTGGCTTTGGCCTTACCTTTGACTTCCACATCGATGGTTTTGGCTTTATGACGGACAGTTGGAATCTCGATTTTTTTCTTACCAGACATATATTGTCCAGTCAGCGATTCTTTATTTGCCATAATGTCATCGACCGTACCTTGAGCGATAATATGACCGCCATGTACGCCTGCACCGATGCCGATATCGATGACGTGATCTGCTTGGCGAATCGCATCTTCATCATGCTCTACGACCAGTACCGTATTACCCAAATCACGCAAGCGCGTTAGGGTTTTTAGCAAGCGATCGTTGTCACGCTGATGCAGACCGATTGACGGCTCATCAAGTACATACATGACACCCATCAGACCAGCACCGATTTGGCTAGCCAGACGAATACGCTGCGCTTCACCGCCTGATAATGTCTCAGCAGAGCGGGCGAGCGTTAAATAATCTAGCCCGACGCTCACGAGGAAGTTTAAGCGCTCATTGATCTCTTTAAAGATTTTTTCTGCAACTTCACCTTTATGACCACCAATCTTTAGCGTTTTATAATAGTCAGCAGCGTCCCCAATAGAGAGCTTAACGATTTCTGCAATGGTTTGATCATCAACACGGACATTGCGTGAGATTTCATTCAGGCGCGCCCCGTCACAGACGTTACAAGTGGTATCAGCCAGATATTTTGCCAGCTCATCACGGACAAGGTTACTTTGCGTCTTGGCATAACGACGCTCTAGGTAGGGAAGCACGCCTTCAAATGGTACAGTCTTATTCGTCTTGCGACCGCGCTCATCGGTAAAGTTAAAGGTCAGCTTTTCTTTACCAGAGCCGTGCATGATAAGGTCTTGCTGCTCTTTGGACAGGTTCTGCCACGGTGCATCCATGTCGATTTTGAAATGCTTACAGACCGTGCTAAGCAAACCAAAATAGTACGCATGACGTTTGTCCCAACCGTTGATTGCGCCTTGATTAAGCGACTTCTCATGATGAGTAATCAGTTTTTCAGCGGCAAAATATTGGCGTTTACCGAGACCATCACAGCTTGGGCATGCGCCGTATGGATTGTTAAAACTAAACATGCGTGGTTCAAGCTCAGGCACTGCACGATCACAGACAGGGCATGAATGCTTGGCTGACATGACTTGGTTTTCATCACCGCCTTCTTTTGGATTACCATCCATAAAGTGCAGCGTGACCAGTCCTTGACCCAAACGTAACGCCGTCTCTAAGCTCTCAGCGACACGGTTGCCCAAGTCATCACGGACTTTAAAGCGATCGACCACCACTTCGATGGTATGTTTTTTCTTCTTATCCAGTGTTGGTAGCTCATCGGTATCGTAAACATCACCATCGACGCGAACGCGAACAAAACCTTGCCCAATCAGCTGCTCAAGTAAGACGGTATGCTCACCTTTACGCTCACGAATGACAGGTGCCAAGATCATAATCTTAGTGTCATCTGGTAAGGCCATGACCTGATCGACCATCTCAGTGACCGACTGCGCAACCATTGGCTCACCGTGCTCAGGGCAATATGGCGTACCGATGCGTGCATAGAGCAGGCGCAGATAGTCATAAATTTCGGTAATCGTACCGACGGTCGAGCGTGGGTTATGGTTGGTGGACTTTTGCTCGATAGCAATCGCAGGGGATAGACCCTCGATACTATCGACATCAGGTTTCTCCATTTGCGAGAGGAACTGACGCGCGTATGCCGATAAACTCTCGACATAACGACGTTGCCCTTCGGCATATAAGGTGTCAAATGCCAACGAAGATTTACCAGAGCCAGATAGGCCAGTAATTACCACGAATTTATCTCGTGGAATGTCTAAATCGATGTTTTTTAAATTATGAGTACGTGCGCCGCGTATTGCGATATGGTCATGTGCCATCGGTTACAGGTTTCCTATTTGCTAAAAGGGGATTGGGAAATATCTCAAGCTAAAAAGTAAATACAGATCAGTAAAATGGTTGGTTAAAAGGTGAGTAATTCTAAATTTATGATGTTGTTATAAATAGTGTTGTTATAAGTAGCGTTGTTATAAAGGGTAACGTTATAAATAATGTCGTTATGAACAGTGTCATTATAAAAGGTACATACATTTATAAGGTAAAAGTTATGCCAGCCTAGTTATTCATTTTCTATTATTGTTTAACTTTATATTGTTTGTCGTTCCTACGACTATTTTTTATAGGACTAAGCAAATCTAAATCAAATCAGTGTTAAGTAACAGGCATCGTTTGTTATGGTTTTGACCAAAAATGTCATTTTATAGGAGCGTTCGTCGTTATATAGATATGGCAGATTAGCCATTAATTGTGCTGACAACGTTTTACTTTATTGTCATGGTGACAGCATTATTCAAGGCATGACTGTGCATCTGATGCACTTGGTAACAAAATAATCTCGTAATATGAATGGCTTGGGTTGAGGGCGCATACATTGCTGCACCAGTAAGATAAAAGTCTCGGCAACCAAACGGCGAATGTCTTATACTAGGGGGCTTGATTTATAGGCCAATGCCTTGATAAACCAGTAGTGATAAATCATGGTATGGCGCAGTGTTAGTCATGAAAGATAGCAATGAGCAACCAGCAATGATCAACCAGTGAGGCAAGTATGAATAGCGTAGAGAAACGGGCAATCCTCGGAGTCGGTGGCATCTTTGCC
>Ga0209595_100591_pt1 | contig 12267 bp, 10 predicted proteins | sample Porto_4metaG_FD_187427 | JGI IMG/M metagenome (GOLD analysis project Ga0209595, IMG submission 187427) | Marine algal microbial communities from Porto, Portugal - Porto_4 metaG (SPAdes) (version 2) | ecosystem: Host-associated > Algae > Red algae > Unclassified | place: Portugal: Porto...
CTTTATCCCTACTTCGCGCTTCCATTTAAAATATGTGCATAATCGAATGTTGATTCCGACACTTATCGTCGATACATCGTCACAACAAAACGATTCTACAAAACAATCTAATTTAAGTAGTCGGACAAATTTAGTACACTGTTTCACAAATTTATTTACTTTTTTGAGTATTTCTTTTAAAATGACTCTTCACCAAAAAATCCTTGAATACAGTGAGTATTCGCGTCATTTTTGATTCGATTCATTTCAAAATAAACGTCAAAAAATGTAAATAAATTTATAAAACAGTGTACTTAGGCTTACAATTTTAGCGTGGTTATTTTTTTGATAGTTTTTCTTACAAAAACCACACATAGCCTACGCTATACAAGAATTTTTGTAAGGAAAAATAGCGAAAAAAGAAGTCGATAAAAAGTAAGGATAAATTTGTCCGACTACTTATGCCCTCGAAAGTAGAACAATTCGTAAATTCGCGTTCCAAAATACAAATTGATTCATCCGCTATCCCCATTGTGGCGAAGCCACTACCATTGTGTTATTGCTGTATTGTTTTACGGTTAAAAGATGTTTTTTGCAAAGCAAAAAATCACAATGACAATTTCACAATTATTTTGTTAATAGTTCATCATTCATCATTCATAAAAAATGTATCAAGAACTACTTGAAAAGAAAAAAACGATTGCCGTCATTGGTCTCGGCTATGTCGGCTTACCCATTGCTTTAGAATTTGGGAAACACTTCAAAGTCATCGGTTTTGACATCAAGCCGGAACGGGTGGAAATGATGAAAAATCATGAAGACCCTTCTAAAGAATTACCGACAGAAGCCTTTGACAACAAGGATGTTACGTTTACAGCTAACCCCGATGACCTCAAAAATGCTCACTTCTTTGTTGTTGCCGTTCCTACGCCGGTGGACCAGCATAAAGTCCCAAATCTCAAGCCCGTTTTGAGTGCATCCGATACCATCGGAAAAGCATTGAAAGCAGGAGATTATGTCATTTATGAATCGACTGTTTATCCGGGTTGTACAGAAGAAGACTGCGTGCCGATACTCGAAAAACACTCTGGTTTGACGATGGGCAAAGACTTCAAAGTAGGCTATTCTCCTGAACGTATCAATCCGGGCGATAAGAAAAATACTATTGCAAATATTATCAAAATTGTCTCAGGTTGCGATGAAGAATCGCTTGACCATATTGCTAAGGTTTATGAGAAAATCATCATTCCGGGAGTCTATCGTGCAGAGTCGATCAAAGTAGCAGAAGCCGCGAAGGTCATCGAAAATACACAGCGCGACCTCAATATTTCTTTTGTCAATGAATTGGCGATTATCTTCAGCAAAATGGGCATCAGCACGCGTGATGTCATCAATGCCGCAGCAACTAAGTGGAATTTTATCAAATTACAACCCGGACTTGTTGGCGGTCACTGTATCGGTGTTGACCCTTACTATCTGACTTACAAATCGAAGCAACTTGGCTATGACCCGCAGGTTATTCTTAGCGGACGACGTATCAACGATAGTATGCCTTTTTTCGTTGCTAAAAAAACCGTGCAACACATGATCAAAGAAGGTAAAGACCCGAAGGATACCAAAGTTTTGGTCATGGGTATTACTTTCAAAGAAAATGTGAGTGATATTCGCAACTCGAAAGTCGCTGATTTGGTCTCTGAATTAGAGCAATTTTCGGTAAAAGTAGAAGTCCACGACCCACATGCTAATACAGATGAAGTACAGCATGAATATGGCTTTCATTTGGTTGATAAAATCGGTAAGAATTATGATGCTATTATTGCAGCAGTCAATCATAAAGAGTATATGGACTTGGATGAAGATTATTTCAAATCAATTATGACTGCCCCGCCGATTCTCGTGGATATAAAATCTATGTATTACAAAAAAATAAAAACTGACGATATTATTTATTGGTCATTATAACGGTGAACGACGGACGGTAAACGGCAGACGGCGAAGGGCAAACGATAGATGTTGAATAGATTAATATTTAATGTCTGTCATTTACCGTCCACCGTTCATCGTCCACCGTTCATCGTCTGCCGTCAACCGTTTTAATTATGAAAATACTTGTTACGGGTGGTTGCGGATTCATTGGGAGTCACACCATCGTTGATCTGCTCGAAAATGGTTTTGAAGTCATCAATGTTGATGATAACTCCCGTTCTAATGTGAAAGCATTAGAAGGGGTACAAGCCATTTCGGGTGTTCAAATACCGCATTATTCTACCGACCTTTGTGACTTAGCGGCTACGCGCAAAATATTTCAAGAACATTCTGATATAGAAGGAATTATACACTTCGCTGCCTATAAAGCTGTCGGTGAATCTGTCGAAAAACCAATTTTATATTATCAAAATAATCTAAATAGCCTTGCGAATATTCTTGCTTGCGTTGAGGAGTTTGGAGTCAAAGATTTTATCTTTTCCTCTTCTTGTTCGGTCTATGGAAATGCGGATGAATTGCCCGTGACGGAGACCACACCGATGAAGGAAGCGGAATCTCCCTACGCGCACACCAAACAAATCGGCGAAGGTATGATTCAGCATTTTGCAAAAGTACATCCCGATACGCGCTTTGTAGCTTTGCGTTATTTCAATCCGGCGGGCGCACATCCGAGCGGACTCATTGGAGAGGCTTCTTTTGATCAACCGACTAATCTTGTACCCGTCATTACAGATACGGCTTCCGGCAAACGTGAGAAAATGATGGTATTTGGAACGGATTACGATACTCGTGACGGTAGTTGTGTTCGTGACTATATTTATATCATGGACCTCGCCAACGCTCATACCAAATCTTTACAATACCTCCAAGCCGGAAAAAATCAAGCAAATTATGAGGTGTTCAACGTTGGTATTGGAGAAGGTGTAACGGTGCTTGAAGCCCTTAATGCCTTTGAAAAAGTGACAGGTTTGAAACTTAATTATGAACTTACCGACCGTCGTCCGGGTGATGTAGAAGCCATATATTCTGATTACGAATATGCCGCCAAAACTCTTGATTGGAAACCGAAAGGCAGCATTGAGGATATCATGCGTACTGCATGGCAGTGGGAACAAAAACGCCCCGAATGGAGTTTTAAGAGTGGCGACTGACTACTAAAGTAACATTGTTGTCTTGTTTATGGACGATTAGGTTTCACTATGAGCAAATATACCACATCCAGAGATGCTTTATGGAAAGGTATCATTGAGGATTTCTTTGAGCCTTTTCTATATTTCTTTTATCCTGATGATGTTCATACGTTTGATTTCAACAAGGGATTTGAATTTTTGGATAAGGAGTTGATTGAGTTATTTCCCGAATCAGAAAATAATGAACGTTATGTCGATAAACTTGTCAAAGTACATACTTACGATGGAAGTACTTCATGGATTTTGATACATATAGAGGTACAAGGTTATTATGACAAAGATTTTGCCGAGCGCATGTTCATTTATTATTATCGGATACTGGATAAATATAAAAAACGAATTGGAGCAATTGCGATTTTTACTGATAATGAAAAATGGTTTCATCCTAAGCAATATCATATCGCTTATTTGCAGACAGAACTCACTTACAAATTCCCGACCTATAAGTTAGCCGAAAAAACACCTGCTGATTTTGCGAACACTGACAATCCGTTTGCTGTTATTATGGAAACAGCCTGGTATGGGTTAGAAAAGAATAAATTGGAGGACGAAGGTTTATACAATTTCAAAATCCGTTTGGTACGACGACTCAAAGGCTTAAATTATACCAATCAATACATTCGTCGTATTTTTCATTTTATTGATCACTATGTCAATTTTGATAATTCAGAAATAAAACATAAATTTGAAAAAGAAACCAGCATTATTTTACAAAATCCACAACCTATGGGTATTCGAGAAGCAATATTAGAAGATTGGAAAAAAGAAGGTCATAGACAAGGTCTTGAGAAAGGTCTTGAGAAAGGTATTGAACAAACCAAAAAAGAATTTGAAGAAAAACAAAAAGTTACTGTAGCTAATCTTCAAAAGAAAGGGTTTGACAGTGAGGCTATTGCCGAGATAATGGAAACATCACTTGATGAAGTGTTACGATTATTAGGAAAATAAAGTTGGAGTAAATTATAATTCACTCCAATGAATATTATACAAAACAATGATTTAATTAACTAAACGCGAAAGCAAACACTTAAAAATTATGAATACAATCATCCTTTTTGGTATCCCCGGTGGCATGGAATGGATTATTATCCTTTTTGTAGTTCTACTGCTATTTGGTGGAAAAAAAATACCTGAACTTATGCGCGGACTTGGTAAAGGTATTCGTGAATTCAACAGCGCAAAAGCCACCGTAGAAGATGAAATAAAACGAGGCATCAAAGATGCGGAAGATGCCGAGCCTTTAAAAAGTAAGGAACAGATAGAAAAAGAAGCGTAGAACAATTAAAAGGAAGGTTTGTAGCCATACAAACCTTCAATACGCAAAAAAAGGTCGCAAAATTAACCCCTATTTTAACAGCCAATGTACTAAACTTACAAAGTTTTGGTGTTGGGTATTTATTCCTACCAATTAAAATGCTGGTGAGCAGAAAAAGTCATTTCATGTTATTTTTTAACTTGTAAGGACTTGGTTTTATCCTTATCATGTATGTTTTTGCTTGCATTTAAAAGGTAAATTTTATCCACTTATCGAAAAAAACATCATTTTTATCTATTGTATTTTATACAAAAAGGCAAAAGACATACCTTGTAAATGTCTTGGGGTTATTACTCTACTTATTCCCTCATTTTTAACCAATTAAAATATCATACATGGACGCTTCATTGCAATCTAAAATTAACGACCTAAGTACTAATGGCTATCAAATCGAAATCAGCAGATATATCAGCATGGCTTGGGAAAATTTCAAAAAAGCACCCGGGCAATATATCGGTTATTTAACCGTTTTTTTTGCCATTCTTATGGGATTATCAATGGTACCACTTGGTACTTTAGCAACTCCTATATTCTCTATTGGCTTTGCAATAGTTGCGAATAAAATACAAAGAGGCGAACAGATAGAATTTGGAAATTTCTTTGGAGGCTTGAAAAGTAATCCGGGGCATCTCATCCTCGTAGGGCTTATTTCTGGGTTGATTATTGCAGCGATTATGATTCCAATTTTTCTTGTTGGTGGTGTGAGTATGTTCCTTACTATTGGTACAGAAGGTACACCGGATTTTTCAGCATTGAATGTAGGATTGTTGGTTGTCCTCAGCTTTTTGACATTGATTCCTATCATCTACCTTGGATTATCTTGGTCTTGGGCAACCTATTTTGTTGCTTTCAAAGGCTTAGATTTTTGGCCCGCAATGGAAGCCAGTCGCAAAATCATTACCAGAGAATGGTTCTCCTTCTTTGGTTTTTCTATTGTTTTAGGACTTATTGGTATGGCAGGTGTTTTATGTCTTGGCTTTGGTGTATTGGTGACAGCACCATTGGTTTCGATTGCTTCCTTTATCGCCTTCGAGCAGATAGTCGGCTTAGATGACGAACACGAAATCGACCTCATGGACCATTTGATTGGCGATGATATCTAACGATAGTTGATTCAATAATTTTATAACAACCGTATTTTACCTTGAAAATACGGTTGTTATAAAAGTTACTTACCTAAAATTGACCATTTTACTCAATTTTATATTCTGAAATTTAACCTTTATTCAAAACAAAATTCACTTTTTACAGATTTATCCATAATCTGAAAAAATCTTTACAAAGTATTCAAGCATCGTATTGAATAAAACCATACTTTTGCGGTTCTGTCTTTAAAAAAAGATTTTGGAAACACGCTCAACACTTCGTCAAATTCAAGCTGATTTGCTCAACGGCAAACTAAGCGTCAATCACATCGTTGAACAATACCTCGACCGTATTGAATCATCGAAACACCTCAATATATATGTCGAAGTATATGCCAAAGAAGCGCGCCAAAGGGCAGCGAAATTGGACGAGAAAATAAAAAATCAGCCCGATAAGCTTGGCAAATTATTCGGCATGGTCACATCAATTAAGGATGTACTGTGTCAGGAAGGACAAGGCGTTACGGCTGCCTCCAAGATACTTGAGGGTTTTACGTCGCTCTACTCTGCTACGGCGGTAGAACGTATGTTGGCAGAAGATGTCATTATCATTGGACGTACCAATTGCGACCAATTTGCGATGGGTTCGACCAACGAAAACTCGGTCTATGGACCGACACTCAATGCTGCCGACCCTACTAAAGTTCCCGGTGGTTCGTCGGGCGGTGCTGCGGTTTCTGTACAAGCGGATACTTGCTTGACTGCACTTGGCTCGGATACTGGCGGCTCGGTACGCCAACCAGCCGCTTTCTGTGGAGTTGTGGGACTAAAACCGACCTATGGGCGTATTTCGCGCTATGGTTTGTTGGCTTATGCCTCTTCCTTCGACCAGATTGGTATTTTAGGTAGAAATGTGGAAGACATCGCTTGTCTATTGGAAGTCATCGCAGGTGAGGACAAGATGGACAGCACTTCAAGCCGACAATCAGTCGATAATTATGAAGATTTTTTAAAGAATAATTTTAATAAAAAAATAAAAATCGCGTATTTTGACACCGCGATTCAACATAAAAGTATAGATGCCGATATTCGCCGACAAACGGTGAGTTTTATCGACCAGTTGAAAGCAGATGGTCATACGGTAGAAGCGGTTGATTTTGCCTATTTAGATTATATCATTCCGGCATATTACGTGCTGACAACGGCAGAAGCCTCCTCAAATCTCTCGCGCTATGATGGCATACGTTACGGCTATCGTCATCCAAACGCGAAAAACTTACAAGAGACTTACGAAAAATCGCGTACCGAAGGATTTAGCAAAGAAGTCAAGCGTCGTATCATGCTCGGTACATTCGTATTGAGTGCCGGATACTACGATGCTTACTATGCCAAAGCGCAAAAAGTACGCAGATTGATACAAGATAAAACGCTCGAAATACTTGACGAGTACGACCTCATTCTGATGCCAACCAGCCCTGCTCCGGCATTTGATTTGGGCGAAAAAACAACCGACCCCGTAGAAATGTATTTGGCGGATATTTACACCGTACAAGCAAATATGGCAGGTATTCCGGCTATCAACATTCCGCTCGGTACACATCAAAACGGTCTGCCTATCGGCATACAGTTTATGGCAAAACATTTTCAAGAAGCTGATTTATTGGCTTATGCGAATTACGTTTTAAAATATATAATTTAACACAAAACATTTTAACCAAACACACGTATATTTCACTCGAAAACCTATTTGAAATAAGTTAATTCATTTATTTGAATGTCATTCATTATTCATAATCAATGAATTAAGCAAAAATAATCAAGTCCTTTTGCTATGGTAAAAACAATACTGACTGCGCTTATAATGTTGTTCTCTATTGCCTTGTGTTTACTCTTACCAACGAATTTTGACATACAAGCTCGAAATACCAATGGTATTGATATGTCAAAAATTTCTGGTCTTGGAGTCAATTATGTCGAATTTGCCCCGCCGACTTATACTGACCAAGAATACAAAGAGCGTGTGATGGCTATTCCCGAAGCGGAAATTTTGAGTTTTACTTACAATAGTAATGTCAGAAGCGGTATCGAAGCCTACACCGTAATACATCGCAATACTTCCGAGAGTGTACTCGGTTTGCAGACGATATACTTCCCCATTTTTGAAGAAGCCCTTGCGCGACATGGCGTACCCAGAGGACTTCGCTACCTCGCCATCATTGAGTCAGCTCTCAAGCCTACGGCAAAATCACCTGCGGGTGCTGCCGGACTTTGGCAGTTCATTTCCTCTACGGGCAAAGAAAACGGCTTACGCATCAACTCTGAAGTAGATGAGCGATTTGACCCCCGTTTGTCGAGTGAGGCGGCGGCGCGTTTTTTGGCAAGATTACACAAGAAATTTGGAGATTGGTTACTCGTTATTGCGGCTTATAATTGTGGACCAACACGAGTGAGCAATGCGATTAAAAAAGCGGGCAGTCGCGATATTTGGAAATTATACAAATACCTTCCGAAGGAGACGCGAGGTTATGTACCCTTATTCATTGGTTCGGCTTATATGATGAATTATTATCATCATCACCAATTGAATCCACTCTATCCCGAAGCTGCTTATCACGATGTAGAAACGACGACCGTTTATGATAAAATGAGCTTCAAAAGCATCAGCGAATTGAGCGGTACACCGATGTATCAGGTCGAATATCTCAACCCCAGTTATAAAAAGAAATACATACCTCGTACGAGTAAAGGATATACACTTGTTCTGCCCAGACTTGGTATGGCAACTTGGAGAGGCGATTACAGCGCAGCACCCGTTGTGACAACTTACGCGCCTCCGAAGAAGGCTTACACGCCACCTGCTGCTACGCAAAATACCTACGCAAAAGTAGCTACACTACCACCACCAACGCCGATAGTAACGAAAGGTGTTCGCTCAAAACCTGTTGCTGTTGCGAAACCTAAAATCGTCAAGAAGAAAAAGAAAAAGAAGAAAATTAAGTACGTAAATGACCGTAAAGAGAAGCCTGTCGGAGAACGGGAAATAGTGAAAATTAAAGTAGGCGATAAAGAAAAAGAGGTCATTATTTATGAAATGAAACGTGGAGACAATCTCTCTATGATTGCTTCTAAATATCCGGGAGTCACTGTAAAAGACATTATTCGACTTAATAATATTAAAGATTATCGAAAACTAAGACGTGGTACACGACTGTACATCGGTTCATAGTTTTTTTGTGATAAAATAGTAATATTTAAAAATCTCAAGTGGTCATGCTTTCCTCCTAAAAGGCATAACCTCTTGAGATTTTTTTTATCAATGAAATTCAAAACAATCCATCCTTGAATCCGGTCACAAAATCATATTTACAACTGCATGTCGCTATCTTCCTATTTGGTTTTACGGCGATACTCGGGCGGTTCATTCAAATAGGAGAACTACCAACAGTGTGGTGGCGATTGCTGATTACTTGCTTGAGTTTGCCCTTGCTACCCGGAGTCGTCAAAGCACTCAAAGAGATGCCTCGCGATTTGGTGATTCGCTTGGCGGGGATTGGCGTAGTGGTGGCGGCGCATTGGGTGTTTTTCTTTGGTGCGGTCAATTATTCTAATGTATCGGTGACACTCGGCGTGATGGCTACGACGAGTTTTTTCACGGCATTGATAGAGCCTTTTGTAAAAAAAACACGCATTAAATGGTATGAAGTAGCACTTGGTATTTTGGTGATACCGGGCATGTATATGATTTTTCGCTTTACGAATGAAGGTTATACGACTGGAATTCTAATGGCGGTTGCTTCGGCGATATTGGCGGCACTTTTTTCGAGCCTCAATACGCAAGTTGTCCATAAATCCTCTCCAATGGCGATTACCTTTGTCGAATTGGGTTGCGGATGGATTTTTGTGAGTTTATTAGCTCCTTTCTATGGCGAAGTATTCGGTCATTCGTCCTTCTTGCCTTCTTGGTCCGATTTGGCGTATTTGGCGATACTTGGTTTGGTTTGTACGACTTTCGCTTACGTATTGGCTTTGAATTGCCTGAAACACCTCTCTGCTTTCACGTCCACATTGGCACTAAACCTCGAACCCGTTTATGGTATCATTTTAGCGTGGCTGATTTTTCAGGAAAATAAAGAAGTCAGTGGTGGTTTTTACGCAGGGACGGCAGTTATTTTACTTGCTGTTTTTATACATCCTTTGTTGCGAAAGAAGTTCAAATAGGCTTGTGTAAGGTTTGATAGCTAATGAGTCATTGACCTTCTCCCACAACATCATCCACTGCTATCTGTCCAGTGACTTGCTTGATTTTGTAGCGCGTAAATTCGAGATTAGAAGTAAAACCATAGCCATAAATAATCTGGTCGGCGGTGGTCATTTTTACAAATTCGTCTGAATGTACCTTTTTTTCTCTTTCGTCCCAAGTGAGTTCTTCTGCTTCAAGGCGCTCACCTTTTTCATTCCAAACGACGACACTGTCTTTCATAAAGACCTTGTTTTCATTAATATAATTAATCGCATAATTGGCAGAAAGATTACTCACTACGCGCTTTCTTTCATCAAAAAAATCGACCATAAAACCTTCGGGAAATTCTCGACGTGGTTCTTTTTTATCCAAATGATTGAGCATCGTATAGGCTCGTATTCGCACCCGCACTACAGCCGAATCACTATACAGAATCTCGACATCTCTTGCACGTTCTATTGCCTCTTCTTCCTCTGAAATGACGCGCTGTACTTCTGTCATATCATTCTCACAAGCACATAGGCAAAGCATCAAAAATAGACAAATGATAAAACCATTGAGATAAGCAGGGTAGGGGAGTCCTTGTTGATTTTGACGTTTTTTCATATAAAGTATTTGTTCACTAAAATAAGTAGAGCAAAATTACGATAAAAGTTGTACTGATGCAAGACCAAAGGATGTAAGGGCTACTTTAGCTGCCTACGCAAGGGAGCGCGAAAAATAATTTTACCCAAATCAAAAAAGCCAATCCACATGGATTGGCTTTTTTGATTTTGTTAGCCCTCAAACACCCTAAGAAAGTTACCTTTCGCTGACATGGAGTCAGATTTCAAGTGCAGCCGACTAACGAGAATCTTTATTTATGAGGTTGTGATTTTTGTTTGTAAATGAAAAGAATAAAGTTAGCCCTCAAACACCCTAAGAGAGTTGCCTCTCGCCGCCATGAAGCCAGATTTCAAGTGCCGCCGACTAACTTCTATTCTATTTCTTAAAAACATTTTCTTGTATCGAAACAAAAAATGTCATATCTTTGGAACTATGTCATTGTTTGATAAGAATGACAGGCAAAGATTCACCAAATTTGTAGAGACGGTCGGCAAACTATCCGCAATTGGTGTGAATATCTTAAAGATGATTCAAATCTTTGTCCAGCTACATTAGTAGCATTCTGAGGGGCTATCTACGGATAGCCCTTTATCTCTTTTAAGGGGTTTCAATCCTTGTTATAATGGAAACTTGGATCGAAAGATATTAATGTCTAAGGCACTAATTATCTTTTTATTTTGCAACAAAAAAACAAATTAATTCTCATTAAGAGTGAGATATATATTGTTGTTTTTGTTTATGAAATTTATTTTTAATAAAAAAGAAACTTAATTCACGTTTCTTTCTATAAGAAAGATAATGTTTCAATCCTTGTTATAAGGGAATACAAATCTAACAATTTAATCTGAATTTGTCAACTATTTGTCAACTATTTCCTAACTTTAAAACTTAAGTTTAGACCTCAATGCAAACATTCCCACCGACTTACACGCATAAATACCAAAACAACCCACCAAACCCACACTATAAATTTTCCACATAAAAAAATCAACCCACAAAATATTGATTATCACTTTGTACGATAAATGAGTTTATTTATCTTGCGAAAAAAATAACAACATATTTGTATAAAAATTCGACGAATGACTCAACATTAAACGATAAACAAACATTTCGATTAGTGATGATCCATTCATTCAAATAAAAAAAATAAAGTGACGACTTACGAATTTCGAGTAAATTAAATGGAATTTCTTTTAAAACCTTAGTTCCCTTTCACGCTAATTTTGTTTCGTGTCCTTAGTGAACTTAGTGGTAAAATTCACGTCCATTCAACCAACTCGAAACCCGTAACCCGTAACACGCAACTAACAACATGACATACGACAGTTTCACCACCAAAGCCCAGCAAGCCATTTACAAGGCACAAGCACTGGGCAAAGAAAGCCAGCACCAATACGTCGATACCGCCCATTTGATGAAGGGTATTTTGGAGATAGACGAAGATATGATTAGCCATTTATTGGGCAAAATAGATGTCGATGCCGACAAGCTCCGCTTACAATTGGACACCTTGATTAGCACCTATCCGAAGATAAAAGGTACTGAAAAACAGTACCTTAGCAAAGAATCCAATGCGGCGGTCAAGAAGGCGCAGGATTTGGCGAAAAAGAATGAGGACGAATTTATCTCACTCGAAATCCTGACTTTGGGTATCATCAAGGGCAGCGATACCACCGCGAAAATCTTGAAAGAATTGGGTGCCGACCCCAAGAAATTTTTGGAAGGCATCAAGGAACTTCGGAAGGGGCGCAAGGTCAAAACCCAAAGCGACGACAACCAATACAATTCCCTCAAACGCTTTGCCGTAGACCTCTGCGAAATGGCGCGGTCGGGCAAGCTCGACCCCATCATCGGGCGCGACGA
>Ga0209595_100597_pt1 | contig 12223 bp, 8 predicted proteins | sample Porto_4metaG_FD_187427 | JGI IMG/M metagenome (GOLD analysis project Ga0209595, IMG submission 187427) | Marine algal microbial communities from Porto, Portugal - Porto_4 metaG (SPAdes) (version 2) | ecosystem: Host-associated > Algae > Red algae > Unclassified | place: Portugal: Porto | collected...
GCCTGCACCCCGGCGCTGGTGTCCCGGGTGTTCCCGGCCAAGAACGACTTCGTGATCCTCAAGGTGGCGGTGATCGGGGTGTTCTTCGCCCCGGCCATGCAGCTCTTGGTGTTCCTCGCCGCCGGTGCCATGCAGGTGCTGCAGCCGGGCATCGAGCCCACCGACCGCGCCATGATCGTCGGCTTCATGGAGCACACCAACCCGACCCTTGCCGGCATCGGCCTCGCGGGGCTCATGGCGTCGATCATGTCCACCGCCTCGACGCTGTTCGTGCTGACCGGCTTCGCCCTGGCCCGGGATCTCTACGAGAAGCTTTTTGATCGCGAAGTGAGCGAGCGCAAGGGCGTCATGCTGGGGCGCATCTCCCAGGCCCTGGTGGCGATCGTCGTCTGCGCCGTGGCGATCTCGCGCCCCGCCGGCATCTACTGGATCTCAATCTACGCCGGCGCCATCTTCGCCGTGGCGTGGCTGCCGACCATCGTCGCCGCCCTGCAGTGGCGTCGCATGAGCGCCAACGCGGCCCTGGCCTGCATGCTGGTCGGCTCGATCAGCTTCATCGTGGTCGGTGAACTCAAGCGCCACGACCTGGTCACGCTGCCGGCCAACGTCGACAACCTGATGGTCGCCATCGTGCTCGGCACCATCGCCCTGATCGGCGTCGGCCTGGCGAGCCGCCCCAGCGCCTACGAGCTCGAGACCTTCGATGACCTGAAGCAGAAGCGCATGTCCGACAGCACCATCCGCGACTTCCTCGCTCGCGACAATGGCGCAGCCAAGCTGATCCGCGAATACCGCCAGGTGTGGCTGGTCATGGTCCTGTTCGTCGCCATTGCATTGGCCCTGTGGGGCTTTTTGTTCAGCAAGCTGGGGCTCTGATCACCGGCGCTCCCTTCGCTTTACAGCACCGCGAGCCGGGCGGAAGATGGGCCCCACGCCCCTGCCGCCCGGAATCGCGATGCCCCACCCAGGCCTCCCCATGCACGATCAACTGCTGGCCATCCTCAATGCCCTCGAGGACGGCATCTTCATTTCCGACCTGCAGGGCCGCCCCTTGTGGGTCAACCGCGCGAGCCTGGCTCAGCTCGACTGCAGCGAAGAGCACCTCTATTCCAGCGATGTCTACCAGCTGGAAGCCGAAGGCGTGTTCTCGCCCTCGGTGACCCGTTTCGTGATCGACGAACGTCGCCCGGTCAGCGTCGTGCACCGCTATCGCGGCAAGGACTATCTGGTCAACGGCCGGCTATTCTCGCTCAATGGCGCCGCGGCCAAGGGCTCGTCGGCGAGCGGGGTCTCGGCGAGCAATGCCGCAGAGAGCCATGCCACAGAGAGCCCTGCCGCCGAGGGAAATGCCACAGCGAACAACGCCGCCGAGGGCACCGCACCGGCCTGGCAGGACGATGGCGAGCCCGACGCCGTGGTGGTCCAGACCCGCAATCTTAACGAGGACGTGCTCGCCTCGCGCTCCCCCGATACCACCCAGGCCCTGCTGGACTACGTGATGCATCAGCTAAAACGCATCCGCCAGGAGCAGGTGGTACACGAGGATCGTGCCACGCCGCTAAGCAGCAGCCCGGCCTACCGGCGCTGCCTGAACTGGTCGAGCGCGCCGCGGGCAGCGAGGCCACGGTGTTGTTCACCGGCGAGACCGGCGTCGGCAAGAGCTGGCTGGTCAATCGGTTGCATCAGCACAGTGCCCGCCACGACAAGCCGTTGATTCACGTCAACTGCGCCGCCATTCCCGAGGCCCTGCTCGAAGCCGAGCTGTTCGGCCACGTGCGCGGCGCCTTCACCGGCGCCAACCGCGACGGCCGCGTAGGCCACGTGGCACTGGCCGAGGGCGGCACCCTGTTTCTGGATGAAATCGGCGAACTGCCGTTGGCCCTGCAGCCCAAGCTCCTGCAGCTGCTGCAGGAAAGGCTCTACCACCCGCTGGGCGGCAAGCCGACCCGGGCCGACGTGCGCATCGTCGCCGCCACCAACGCCGACCTGGAACGAAGAGTCGCCGGCGGCGAGTTCCGCGCCGACCTGTTCTACCGCCTCAATATCGTGCCGATCCGCGTGCCGGCCCTGCGCGAAAGACGCGAAGACATATTGCCACTCGCCCGCCACCTGCTGGGCAACATCAGTGTCCGACACAAGCGGCCCCTGCGCCTGGAGCGCGACGCCCTGAAGGTCATCGCCCGCCACGACTGGCCAGGCAACGTGCGCGAACTGGAAAACCTGCTCGAGCGCACCAGCGTGTTCTGCGTCACCGAATCGATCAACGCCGACGACCTGAGCCTGGACCCGGGCATGGCCCCCGCTTCAGCCTCCGTAACAGACAACCGCGTCGAACCAGACGACAACCAACCGCTACCCGAACGCCTGGAAGCCATCGAGCGAGCCGCCATCTTCCAGGCGCTCGAGGCCGAAGGCAGCACCCGCAAGGCGGCCGACAGCCTGGGCGTGACCCAGTCCTGGCTGATGCGGCGGCTACGACGCTATGGGGGGAAGTGAGGCTCAGGAGATGGCGGTGTTGCGCGCCTAGAGACGTTCCAGAACAGGGCTAAAAAAATCCAACGAACTCTCGATAGATCTACGACCAAGCAAAGCGCCGAGGCCATCAAACACTCAAGCGCCAACGTCGTCGCTCCGGCACCGACCAATAGCCGCCTGCTGACGTAGGGCCTCGGCGTGGATATCGAGAGTGGCCTGATAGTCCTTATCCAGCACCTCGGCCATGTCCGCAGCCTCGAAGCGATCGAGTAGCCCACGCGCCTGCTCGATCACTTGCTGCAGTTCATCGAAGACCCGCTTAAGGTCTGTCTCACTCATCTCACGAGCCATAGCAACGGTTTGCAATGTCATATCGTTGATTTCCTGCCAGACGAACATGCCGACGGGCGCCATAAGGCGCCCGTCGGGGTCGAGCCGGCCAGGCAATGGCACGGCTCAGGGAGGAGCAAGGGCATCAGGGCGACCGGGTAAATAACTCCAGAACAAGTCCAGAACAAGTCCAGAATAAGTCCAGAATAAGCCCATCACCCGGCCGCCAATCGCACCCTGAAGATCGTCGAATCCCGACCTTAGCCCAGCAGGGACAGCACAGACTGCGGCACCTGGTTGGCCTGGGCCAGCACGGAAGTACCGGCCTGCTGCAGGATCTGCGCGCGAGTCATGTTGGCCACTTCCACCGCGTAGTCGGCGTCTTCAATGCGCGAACGGGCAGCGGAGAGGTTGGTCTCGGTGGTGCTCAGGTTGGTGATAGCAGAATCGAAACGGTTCTGGATGGCACCCAGATCAGAGCGCAGGTTGTCGACTGTGCTCAGCGCGCTATCGAGTGACTTTAGCGGATCGCCAGTCAGGGCATCACCCTTAGTCACAGCACCATCAGTCATTTCTGCTTTGTTATAGCTAACTGTTTCTTCACCAGTGGTAGCATCAGTGGTTACAGTCTTGACGACATATTCACCGGTACCTACGCCTTCGCTATCCTGCTTTTCGAGCAAAGTTTCAGAACCATCTGCGGCTAACCCAGTAACAGGAGTTGCAGTAGTTGTGCCTGGGTCGATTTCAGTTACTGCGCCCCCAGCAACATCTACGTCACCTGCCGCAACAGCGGTGGAGCTACTATTCCAAGTGACGGCAGTGGCATCGGTCGTGTCAGCGGTATAATAATCACCACTACTACCTTTCACGACATAACCGCTACCATCTGCCAGCGCATAAAGGCCGTCTTCGGTCTCAGTGCCACCGTTACTGTCAGCTGAAATGCCAACAGTATCTATATCGGCAACATCAACAGAAGTGACTGATCCTGAAAGCATTTCAGTATCGACCATCTTGGTGACATCAAAAGAAGCCAAGTTCAAAGTATCACGGTCGAGCTTCTTGAGGTCGATCTCAATGCTCTGACCATCTTCGGAGCCGACCTGAATTTTCAAGGTCCGATCTTGAGCCAGCACATCGACACCATTGAAGCTGGTTTCTTCAGAGATACGATCGATCTCGTCCAGACGCTGGCCGATTTCGTTCTGAATGGACGCAAGGTCTTCGTCTGAGTTGGTGCCGTTAGATGCCTGAACGGTCAATTCACGGATTCGCTGCAGGTTGTCGTTGACCTGGTTAGCCGCGCCTTCAGCAGTTTGCGCAACGGAAATACCGTCGTTGGCGTTACGCTGAGCCTGGGACAGACCGGTGATCTGTGAGGACATGCGGTTGGCGATGGCCTGGCCTGCCGCATCGTCCTTGGCGCTGTTGATGCGCAGGCCGGAGGACAGACGCTCCATGGAGGTGGTCAGTTCGCTCTTGGAAGCGTTGAGGTTTTGCTGACCGATCATCGAAGTGATGTTGGTATTGATCACGGACATGGTGAAATCCTTCCCGAAAGAGTTGAGGGCTCCATTGGCCTGCCCCGTCTGGGCCTGCCGCAACGGCGCCTTTGGCCGTTACCCCTGTTATCGGTGGATTCGAAAAAAGCTTTAGCCTGGCGCAACAAAATCTTTCTGCGCGGACCGAGACGGGCCAGCCTGGCCAGCCAGTCCGCGCCCAGGGGTTGTGTATGCCGGCACCAGCATCCTCATCCAACAGCTAGTACCCTTGGCGTACTCTATAGGCTGGTTAATTTTGCTACATCAAACACGCTCGAACCGACTTTTCACCACCGCGGAGCCGATCTTGCCCTGAGGATGGACGATGCCGGACATCGATATTCGCCTGAACCTCTCCGCTCGGGAGTGCCTGGACTACTACGAAGGCCACTACTCCCAGGTGGTGGCCAGGAGCCTGGATGGCCGCCGGGTGGCTTTCCCGGCGGAAGCACTCCGGCGAGTGATGACCGCGGAGGGAGTACGCGGGACCTATCGCATCGAGGTTGACGAAAAGGGAAAGTGGATCAGTATCCGCGCCTGTCAACGCTGACGCGTGTCATTCTGCCAGGAGCAATCAATGCTGATTCGCGCACACCGGCAGACCGTCTGGTGCCCAGGGAAGGGCAAGACAAGGGGGTAACGGCTGGCCATGCCGATCAATATTCGTGACATCGCCCAGGATACCTGGCTGCTGATGGCCACGGCGGGTCTCCTGCTGGTTGGCGCGGCGGGGCTTATCCACTGGGTCGTGATGCCGGTGTCCCAGCCGCTGCTGGTGCCCGATGCCGCCTTGGCGGCGTTTATCGGCGGCCTGGGCATTCTGCTGGAAACCAAGCGCTGTCGGCAGGGCCGTGTGGCCACGGCCCTGGCGCTGCTGGCCCTGGCGCTGTACTCGCTGACCCACAACGCCTTGGCGGCTGCGCCGAGCGATGTCTATTCGCTGCTGACGCGGGGCCCACGCCTGACCTCCTGGGCGGCGCTTTCGCTGTTGCCGGCCTGTGTGGCGCTGGTGCTCGGCACCCGTACGGCCTTGGGGCGCCGCTGGTGGCGCATTTCGGGGGCCACCCTGGTGGGCACCAGCGTCGTCTTCAGCGTCTGGCTGCTGGTGCCACACCAGGCCCCCTGGGTCTGGCAGGTGACTCGCAGCACGTCGCCCATGGCGGTCTGCCTGCTGTTTTTTCTCGCCGGCTCTGCATCGTGCGTGGCCGCAACGCGAAAGGGCCGGGGCCCGCTACGCCTGGAGCGTACCGCCATCGTCGCCTCCTGCGCCGGCGTGCTGATCAGCAGCCTGGCGTGGCTAACGCTAAACGACTCCCACCAGCGCCACGTCAGGCTCGATGCGCGCCACGCGCTGGATTCGATGGAAGAGCACCTGGCCCAGAACCTGACCAGCCATCGCACCTGGCTGGACCGCATCACCGATAGCCTGATGCGCCAGGGGCTCGCCGGCGGGGCGGCCTTCGAGACCGAACAGGATGTTCCGCCCCTCCCTGACCTGGGCGTCAACGAACGCTTCCCCGGAAACTTCGACCAAGGCTTCTCCGAAGGCGTCAATGGAGGCATTGATGAAGGCGTGGATTACGGCGATCTCAAGGGCCGTGAGCAGCGCCTGGTCGATTTCTACCTGCGCGACGTCGGGGGCCTCGAAGCCCTGGCGGTGGTCAGCGGTGACCGGCTCCGCTGGTGGCGCCCCCCCCCTGACGCAGGGCCCGCCGGCCCGGTGCTGAACCGCATCGAGCAGGCCAGGCGGGCGGCCAGCGAGCATGGCGTAATGCTGTGGCTCCCACCTCGGCCCTTCGATACCCCGGCGCTGATGGTCTCGTCCATCGATGGCGACCGTGCGCTGGTGGCCTCGCTCTCGCTACCGAGACTGCTCGGCAGCGGCCAGACATTGGCCAACCACGACATCGATGTCGTCGTGCAGCGTCGCGAGGGCCCCTGGTGGTCGCTGCATGAACCTGGCGAAACCCTGGACGACCCGCTGGTGCCCCGCCTGGCGACGAAGACCCTGACCCTCGGCGGTGGCGACACTCTCTCCCTGACGGCCATACCTGGCCCCGACAGCGAATGGTGGATGGCCGGCACACTGCCGGCCTTGATCGCTCTCATTGGCCTGGCCATGAGTTACCTGCTGGCCCTGAGTCTGGCGCTGATGCGGCTGCTGATGGGCCAGACCAAGAACCTGGTCGAGGCCCAGTCGCGCCTGGAAAGCCACCAGGCTATCCAGTCCATGGTGGCGCGTGAAGCCCCCCTCGCCGTCACCCTGGAGGCGGTGTGTCGGCTGCTGGAAACCCAGTTTCCCGGCGCGATGGGGATGGTGATGGTGGCCGATCATCGCACCAACAGCCTGACTCTGGCGGCCGGCCGATCGTTGCCCGAGGAGCTGCGCCAGGGCATCTATACTGTGCCGATAGGCCACGGTAATGGCATCTGTGGTAGTGCCGCCCATGCCAGAAGCCTGCTGACCAGCGAGGACATGGCCCTGGACCCCCGCTGTGCCGATTACGCGGACAAGATCCAGCTGGCCGGCCTCAAGGCCGGCTGGTGCTATCCGGTGCTGGCCAGCGATGGTCGCCTGCTCGGCACCCTGTCGGCCTATTTTCGTCAGGCCATGACGCCGTCCAACGCCGATATCGAACGGCTGGACGGGATGGTGGGGTTGGCGGCGCTGGCCATCGAGCGCGATCAGGACCGCCGCGCCCTGTGGCAGAGCGAGCAGCGCTACCGCTCGCTGTTCACCTACAACCCTGACGCGGTGTACTCCATCGACCGTGAGGGCGTCTTCATCGCCGCCAACGCCACCTGCACCGAACTCACCGGTGTCCCCGTCGATGACATCGTCGGCCAGCACTACGAGATGTTTGTCGACGAGGCCGACCGTGGCTGGGTGCGCGCCCAAGTCAATCAGACCCTGCGCGGCGAAACGACCAGCTACACCCTGCCGATCAACGCCCGCCTGGGGCGCAGGGTTCTCGACATCACCAATCTGCCCATCATCATCGACGGCGAAATACGCGGCACCTATGGCATCGCCAAGGATGTCACCGAGCGCCATCGTCACGAAACGCGCCTGCGTATCCTGCAGCGCAGTGTCGAGGCCAGCATCAATGGCATCGTGATCGCCGATGCCACGGCCTCCGGCCTGCCCATCGTCTACGCCAACCCGGCCTTCATGCGCATGACCGGGTACACCGAGGACGAGGTGCTCGGACGCAACTGTCGCTTCCTGCAGGGCGAGGAAACCGAGCCCCACGTGGTCGAGCGCATCCGCCACCAGCTGGCCAACAACGACGAGGTTCGCGCCACCCTGCGCAACTACCGCAAGAACGGCGAGGTATTCTGGAACGACCTGTACATTTCCCCGGTGAAGGACGCCAACGGCAAGATCTCGCACTTCGTCGGCGTTCAGCATGATATTTCCGAGCACAAGGCCTACGAGGCGAGCCTGGCCTACCATGCGGGCCACGACGCCCTCACTGGGCTTGCCAATCGCGCGCTGTTCGAAGACCGCCTGCGCCACGACTTCGCCCTCGCCCAACGCCGCAAGCACTGCATCGGCGTGCTGTTCATCGATCTGGACGAGTTCAAGCCGATCAACGATAGCCTCGGCCATGCGGTGGGCGACCAACTGCTGGTTCAGATTGCCGAGCGCCTGGCCGATGCCCTGCGCCCCGGCGACACCATCGCTCGTTTCGGTGGCGACGAGTTCGTGGTGCTGCTGCCCGACCTGCCCCACCCCGACCAGGCCCTGGTGCTCGGTGAACGCCTGTTGCCCATGGTGGCCAAGCCCTACCGGGTGGACGGCCATGAGCTGCACATTACCGCCAGTATCGGCGTGGCGGTCAGCGACGAGACCATCGAGGAGCCCATGCAACTGGTGCAAAGGGCCGACATGGCGATGTATCGCGCCAAGCATCAGGGGCGCAATGCGCTGCAGTACTTCACCGAGGAGATCACCCGGGGCGTCTCGGAACGGGTGGCCCTGCGCCATGACCTGCAGGAAGCAATCGATGCTGGCCACCTGGAGCTGTACTACCAGCCGCTCTTCGGACGCGACGGCCGGATCATCAGCGTCGAGGCACTGCTGCGATGGCACCACCCCCGGCGCGGCACCCTGGCACCCAGTGCGTTCATCCCCCTGGCCGAAGAGACCGGCCAGATCATTCCGATCAATCGCTGGGTGCTGCAACGAGCCTGTGCCGACATGCGACACCTGTACGGCCCGGGCGGCAGCGCTATCACCGTATCGGTCAATCTCTCGCCGCTGCAGTTTCGGCGGGCCAACTTCCTGGATACGGTCAAGGAGACCCTCGACGACACCGGGCTTCCCGCCAGCCAACTGATGCTCGAATTGACCGAAGGCATCCTGATGCACGACACCTCGGCGGCCATCAACACCCTCCACGACCTGCGAGCGCTGGGGGTGGGCGTCGCCATTGACGACTTTGGCACCGGCTATTCGAGCCTTGGCTACCTCAAGCGCCTGCCGATCACGACGGTGAAGATCGACCGCACCTTCATCATGAGCCTGCCGGACAGCAGCGAGGACGCCGCCATCCTGCGCGGCATTCTGGCCATGGCTCACCACTTGCATCTGTGGGTGGTGGCCGAAGGCATCGAGAATCAGGCCCAGTTGGACTTTCTGCGCCACAACCGTTGTGATGCCTTCCAGGGCTTTCATCTGGCGCGGCCGATGAGCCTGCCCCAGCTGAAGCGCTACCTGGAGGAGCACGAGGCCAGCAAGACCTTGTCGTTGACCCAGACCAACGGCTCAGACGGCTGAGTTTTCGCCATGACATCACCAACGGCTGCGCCCGCCGGCAACCCGCCCACCGAAACAGGCGTCACGCGACGGCGCCAGCCAGCCAGCCAGCCAGCCAGCCAGCACGGAGGAGACCATGGAGATCTACCTGAAACGCGCGTTCGATGATGCCGCCGCCGCCGATGGCTATCGCGTCCTGGTCGACCGCCTCTGGCCCCGTGGGGTCGCCAAGCAGGACGCCGCCATCGATGCCTGGCCCAAGGCGATCGCACCCAGTGATGAGTTGCGCCAGCGCTTTCATGCCGGCGAGCTCGACTGGGCCGATTTTCGGCGTCGCTACCTGACCGACCTGAAAGCCTGTCGCGAGGAGCTCAGAGACCTGCTCACCAGCGCCGGCCGCGGTCCGCTGACCCTGGTGTTCGCCTCCAAGGATGAGCACCACAACAACGCCGTGGTGGTCAGGCAGTACCTGCGGATGCTGAAGGCGTAACGTCCTGGCCAATGGCACCGACGCCCACAGCGCATCGATGCGGCCCCGCCACCAAGCCAGCGTCGGCGCGCAGAGCCCCAGCGGGTTTTCTTGCCGTTGCGCTCAAGCTGTCGCCGTTTCCGCCGATAGCGTCGATATGGCCGTGGGCCACGCGCACAGGAGGCAAGGGTGGTGGACAAGGAAGAATATGAGCGGGTAAACAACCCGGTAGAAATCGCACGCCTGTTGGATGTCCTCGGTGGCGCCCAGGGGGCCACTCTGGTCATGGAGGAGACCGGCACGCCTTTTCCGGTGCTGATTCAGGCACTTGAACATGGTGATTCGCTGACATTGAATCTCGATGCCGTGCGTGAAGTGGTGCCGCTGCTCGCCCGCGGAGAGTCGTTCCGCCTGACCGGCCACAGCGAGGGCAAGCTGACCCGCACGCCGCCCCTCGGTGGCCTCATCGCGGCCAATGACGACAAGGGCTGCTGGCGCTGCGACTACCCACTGCACCTGGAACGACTCCAGCGACGCGCCAGCTTTCGCGCCCGGCTGCGCCTGGGCATGGTGGCAGCGGCGGAGGTCAGCGTCGGCGACAGTGAAGGCGAAGGCGACAGCGAAGACGAACCCCTTCAGGGCGACCTGCTGGATCTTTCGGTGGACGGCTGCCAGCTCGTTCTGCCGCAACCGGCGGCTCGCCTGCTGCGCGCCACCCAGCTACCACTGAACCTGACCCTGTGTTTTCCCGATGGGACCCGCCTGGCCATGAAGGGCAGTCCCCAACACTACCGCATCGAGCAGGAACGTCGGGTGGTGAGATCCGGCTTCCACTTCAGCCATCCATCAGCGGACCAGCAGCGTGAATTGTGGCGCCTGGTGACCGAAATCGAGCGCGAATCGGCCCGCATCGGCGAGGGACTCGAGTCGCGCCGCCCACCGTCGACGCTATTCCAGTTCGCCTCGGAAGCCGGCCAGGCGAACCTCGGTCGTCGCCAGTCGGACCCCTACCCAACGCCGATGACCGCTCGGCTCGCTCTGGTCGCGGGTTATCTGGACGCCCAGGCGCTCGAACTCGTCCACGGCGGCCATATCGATGGCGCGCAACTGTCACAACAGACCGACCGCCTGCTGGCGCTACTCGAGGAGGACCGTGAGGCGGTGCTCTTCGCCTTGCGCTGCCTGACCCGGGAGTCCTGGCCAGTGCGCCACGGCCTCGCCGTCGCGGTGAGACTAGTGGACCTGGCCGGCGTCAAGCTGCCACGAGATCTGCTCAAGGCCATGGCCGCCAGCGCCATGATCCATGACCTCGGCAAGGTCCTGTTGCCCGAGTCCCTCGCCCTGGTGCCGACCTTCGGCGAAGCCGAACGCCGACAGCTGGCAAGCCATGTCGACCTGCTGCGCCAGCGCATGCGAGGCTGTCGCTGGCTCGCCGATAGCGTGTTCGAAGCCGTCGCCTGCCAGCTCAACGAGCGCCTGGACGGCAGCGGCTATCCCAATGCCCTCGACGCCGACGCGCTTCGCGAACTGGCGCGTGCCAGCGCCGTGGTCGATGCCATCGATGCCATGCGTCACCAACGCATCGATCGTGCCGCGTGGCGCATCGAGGCCATCTACCGCTATCTGGTCGATCACCCCGAGAAATTCGACAGCGCCTGGGTCAAGCGCTACATCCAGCGCTTTGGTCTCTACCCGGTGGGCTCGCTGGTACGTTTCGAAGGGGGCGATCTCGGCTGGGTACTAGGGCTCAACGACCAGGGGCAGCCGAACCGAATCTGCTTGCACACGAGCCAGACGCCGCCCACCGAAATGCCCCGTTCCCCGCTCACCGGCGCGATCCTCACCGGCTCGCAGCTCACCGACCTCGGCCGCCCGAGCGGCGAAATTGCCGTCGGCGCCTGAGCCATGACGGCGCGACATTCAAGGAAGCCCAGCCTCGGCCGATAAGGCGATATATCGGCCTGAGTGGTGTCTGTTCAAGGCACTGGCACCGGCAAACGCTGGCAGACTATGACCACCCACAAGGAACTCTGACATGGCTTCAATCTCTTCGCTTGGCATCGGCTCCGGCCTCGACCTCAACGGGCTGCTCGACCAGCTCGAATCCGCCGAACGCAAGCAGCTGGAACCGATCATGGCCCAGCAAATGAGCTATGAAGCCAAGATTTCCGCCTATGGCACCCTGCAAGGGGCCATGACCAAGTTTCAGGACGCCGCCGCCAAGCTCAACGACCCCGAGCTTTACGCGAGCCTCTCGGCATCGAGCCAGGGCGATGGCGTCGGCACCACCATCACCACGGGCGCTCAGCCGGGCAACTTCAGCGTCCACGTCGACAGTCTCGCCCGGGCCCAGTCGATGACCACCGGCGGCTTCGCCAGCCGTGAGGACGAGCTCGGTAGCGGCACGCTGTCGTTCACGGTGGGCGGTGACAACGTCGCCGTCGACATCGCCCAGGAAGACAGCTCGCTCGAAGGCATTCGCGATGCGATCAACGCCTCCGATGCCGGCGTCAGCGCCTCCATCGTCAATACGGGGTCTGGCGACACGCCCTACCAGCTGGTCCTCACCAGCAAGGAAACCGGCACCCAGTCCACCCTCACGGGCATGTCATTCAGCGCCACCGGCGACGACAAGACGTTGGA
>Ga0209595_100601_pt1 | contig 12179 bp, 16 predicted proteins | sample Porto_4metaG_FD_187427 | JGI IMG/M metagenome (GOLD analysis project Ga0209595, IMG submission 187427) | Marine algal microbial communities from Porto, Portugal - Porto_4 metaG (SPAdes) (version 2) | ecosystem: Host-associated > Algae > Red algae > Unclassified | place: Portugal: Porto...
TATCTCTTCCTACGGCAACAGGTCTTTCAACTTCAATATCAATTAAACTGTTTTCTTCTTCAATAGGTAAGTATTCATGTAAACCAATTGCTTTCATTTGTAGTCCCTCCATTAAAGTAAGAATCATTTACTCCTTTATTATAGATGGTGAAATGCTGTTATGTAAAAATTACATTTTTTTGTATGCTGGAATGAAAGAGTAGAAGGAGTTTATTTCTAAAAAGTAGAATTTTTTACTGTATTGTTTTATTCAAAACGAAATGTAAAGGTGGATACATAATGACGGTAAAGAAGCTTTATTTCGTGCCAGCTGGTCGTTGTATGTTAGATCATTCTTCTGTTAATAGTACGCTCACACCGGGGAATTTATTAAACTTACCAGTATGGTGTTATTTATTGGAGACAGAAGAAGGGCCAATTTTAGTAGATACAGGTATGCCAGAAAGTGCGGTTAATAATGAAAATTTATTTGACGGTACATTTGTTGAAGGGCAGATTTTACCGAAAATGACTGAAGAAGATAGGATCGTAAATATTTTAAAACGCGTTGGTTATGAGCCGGAAGACCTTCTTTATATTATTAGTTCTCACTTGCATTTTGATCATGCAGGGGGAAATGGTACTTTTACAAATACACCGATTCTTGTGCAGCGTGCTGAATATGAGACGGCACAACATAGTGAAGAATATTTGAAAGAATGTATATTGCCGAATTTAAACTACAAAATCATTGAAGGGGATTATGAAGTCGTACCAGGTGTTCAATTATTGTATACACCAGGACATACTCCAGGACATCAGTCACTATTCATTGAGACGGAAAACTCTGGCCCAGTGTTATTAACGATCGATGCATCGTATACGAAAGAGAATTTTGAAGATGAAGTGCCGTTCGCGGGGGTTGATTCGGAATTAGCTTTATCTTCAATTAAGCGTTTAAAAGAAATTGTTAGGAAAGAGAACCCAATTGTTTTCTTTGGACATGATATAGAACAGGAAAAGAGCTGTAAAGTGTTCCCGGAATATATATAGTGCAAAAAGTCATGAGTTCGCGTGCTCATGACTTTTTCGTTTAAATAATTTTTTTAAATAAATTATAAACTTTTTTTGAACTATCTTCGTTTAACTGATAGTACGTAAGGTTTACATCATCAGGAGTATCTTGCTGAGCAATCATCACTTCGCTGCTGTGATGATCAACTACCCATATGAAATATTTTTTATAAGTTCCATCTTCGAAAGTAATCCACATATCACAATCTATTAAGTCTGATCCTTCTTCATCTAATGTTAATTTGCCTTTTTTTGCGGTATTCATACTGTTAATAAACGTTTTTAATTCATCTGTTTTTGTGAGAAAGATATCCTTTTTTGTTTTAATTGATTCTACATGTATATCTTTTATTTCCTGTTTACCTAAAAAAACAGGAGGCTCATTTGGATCTCGCGAGCTTGAAATAATAGTAGCTTTCTTTTTCGGTTTATTTGCAGTATAGAGATCTTGAATAGATTTCCCCGAGTTTATAAACCATACAATTCCACAAATAATTAATACGCTACCTAGCAATAAAATAATTTTTTTAATAGGGTTTTCTCCTCTCTATTATTTCGTGTGAAGAGCTTTTCTATTAATATATGATAGGTAAGCGTAAAGTATTATAGTTGAACTTGGTTATGCTTCACAGTTTTTATCGGGCGATCTATGAGTAAATTGTAAGTGAGCCCAATTAATACGAAAATGCCACCGATAACTTTACCGATTGAGAGTTCATTTGTCAGGAAGAAATCAATAATAGTCCCCGCAAATAATTGTCCGATAAAGATGAGTAATGTTAAATAAAAGGCTGATATTTTAGGAGTAATATAGTTGGATAATGAAATAACGATAACGCCTACTAATCCGCCTAAGTACACAGCAATAGGAATAGATTGTAACGTCTGCATTGGAATATACAATGAATCTGAACTGAAAATTAAAAATAACATAGAGAAAAATAATCCAGTAATATAATTAAAAAAAGTGCCTTCCCAATTTCCGATTTTCGCTGCTAAATTCGCGTTAATAATTCTAGCAACAACGATAGAAACACCAGCTAAAATAGCGATCGTAATATATAACATTTTCTTGCCCCCATTAATAAATTGTCATGATTATAATTCCAGAAGAGATGAAACATAATCCAATTAGTTTTTTCTTTTCAAACTTTGCAACTTTCATTCCTAATAAGCCGAAATGATCGATAATGATGGAAGCAATAGATTGACCGAGTAAACTTAATGCGATCGTAATAGAAGCACCAAGGACGGAGAAACTTATATTGTTAAAAAGAACAGTGAATACTCCAATCGCTCCAGCGCTATATAAAAAAAGTGGAATACTTTTATCGAAACGAATTTTATTTTTGTTTATGATTAAAATGAAGATAACTGCAATTAAACCGACAAGGTGAATGACAACGCTTGCTGTGTACTTGCCAATTAACTCAGATAAAATCCCATTCAGTGGAAGCATAACGGCGATGAGCACACCAATAAAGACAGAAAGAAAGTTATACAATGTAATATCCCCTTTGTATTTCATATTTGTAATGACTGTATCATGCTGAAATTGTGTATTGTTATGACATATGTCATAGTGGAAGAAGAAAATTTTGATTACAATGGGGATGAGTTGTAAAGGTGGGGAACTATGAAGAAAGTATGTAATTCTATTAAATTAGCAGAGTATATGAAGAAAAATAATATTGATTCATTTTTTAGTCATGATATGAAGCCATATATGGAACTTATATTTTTTAAAAAGAATGAGTTTATTTGTAGAGAAAATGAAGAGATAGATTATTTATATTTCTTTGTTGAAGGAAAAGCGAAAGCGTTTAACACATTAAGTAACGGGAAATCCGTATTACTGTGTTTTTATGATAGTTTGCAGTTACTTGGAGATGTGGAGTTAATTCATTCCCAAAGGATTACTTCAAATGTACAAGTAATGGCAGATTCATATTGTGTTGGTTTACCATTAGGAAAAGTGAGAAATAAGCTATTTCATGATGCGAAATTTTTAAGATGTATTTGCGGATCATTAGCACATAAATTAAACCGACTTTCAAAAAACAGTACAATTAATTTATTGTATCCGCTTGAAAATAGACTTGCGAGTTACATGTTAGCAGCAGGGGAACGAGCAGTTCAGCATGAAAATAGAATTGTATTTAGTGGGAATTTAACGGAAATAGCGGAATTGTTAGGAACGAGCTATCGGCATTTGTTGCGAACATTAAATATTTTTTGTGATAAAGAGATAATAAAGAAGAACGATGGATGCTATGAAGTAGTAAACGTGGATGTTTTGAGAGAATTGGCAGCAGATGTTTATAAATAGGAGGAGAGTATAAATGATAACACCTATATTTAGAATTTTTGATATTGAAAAAGCAAAACTATTTTACTTAGGTTTTTTAGGATTTAAACTGGATTGGGAACATCGGTATGAGGAAAATAGGCCATTATATTTGCAAATTTCGTTACAGGATGCTGTGATACATTTATCAGAACATCATGGTGATGCCTCACCAGGTGGTGCGATTCGGATCAAAATAGATGATGTAAAGGATTATCATTCTGTATTATTAAGTAAAGAATATGCTTATTCGAAGCCGAATATAGAAAAAACACCTTGGGGTACAATTGAATTAACTGTAATTGATCCGTTTTCAAATAGAATTACACTGTACGAGGAAAAATTGTAGAAATGGAATGAAGAGTAGTTCATAGAGCAGTGAACTGCTCTTTTTTATTTTGAGTAGATATTGAATCATATAAAAAGAAAATGTTATGATTATGGAAACGTATGAATATATGAACAAGTATTCATATGTTTAAGAAGAGGAGGGATTAGAATGAAAGATCTAATTATTATTGGGGCGGGTCAAGCTGGATTAACAATGGGATATTACTTGAAGCAAGAAGGGTATAATTTTTTATTACTTGAGGCAGGAAAACGAGTTGGTGATTCATGGAGAAATCGATATGATTCTTTGCAGCTTTTTACCTCAAGGTCTTACAGCAGCTTGCCGGGCATGACGTTAATAGGTGAAAAAAATGAATTTCCATGTAAAGATGAAATTGCAACTTATTTAGAAGAATATGCAAGACATTTTCAATTACCGGTACAATTACAAACGGAAGTTCTAAAAATAAAGAAAGAAAAAGAAATATTTGAATTACATACTCCTACAGAAATTTTACAAACGAAAAAAGTTATTATTGCATCAGGTGGTTTTCAGCAACCATTTATTCCCTCAGTTTCAGCAAATCTATCATCACATATTTTTCAAATACATTCATCACAATATAGATCATCATCGCAAATTCCACAGGGGAAGGCACTTGTAGTAGGTGGCGGAAATTCAGGAATGCAAATAGCAGTAGAACTTGCAAAAACGCATGAAGTTACGGTATCTATTAGTCATCCTATAACGTTTTTACCGTTACAAATTTTTGGAAAAAGTATTTTTAATCTGCTAGAAAAAGTGGGTTTATTGTACGCTGAAATAAATACAAAGAGGGGAAGATGGTTTCAGAAGAGAAAGGACCCTATTTTCGGTTTTGAAGGTAAGAAACTTATTCGTAATGGAGCAATCAAACTGCAAGAAAAAGTAGTAAGTGCATCAGGAAATAACATTATGTTTCAGAATGGTGATACTTATAGTGCAGAAAGCGTTATATGGTCAACTGGTTTTGTACAAAATTATAATTGGATTGAAATTGAACAGGCAGTGAATGAGAAAGGATTTCCTAATCATATAAAGGGAATCAGTCCAGTAAAAGGATTGTATTATATCGGTTTACCATGGCAATCTCAAAGGGGGTCCGCACTTATTTGTGGTGTAGGAAAGGATGCAGCGTATGTACTTTCTGAAATCAAAAAAATAGATCAGTAGCAGCAACTACTGATCATCCATATGTACATGAATTAGGAGAGGTCAAACATTTATTAACTTTATTATAATAGATTTTCATAGAATTAAAAACTGAAAATTCAAATTTAATATTGAGAAAGTTTTTTGTATCGAAATATATGAAAAAATAGGGATTTTTATTAAAACAGAAAAAGATATTTCTATTTTAGTAAATTATGATATAGTCTAAATAAGTGTGTTTTTCCATAAATGTAATTATTTTCATTGTAGTTTTGTTTATATGAGGGAAGGAGAAGTAATTATGAAGTTTGATGATCAACGCTTACTAGGAGTCCGATTAGGTTCTGTACTTGTGACAGAGGAAAATCAATATTTAGTAATTAAGAAAAAAGATCATTATGCACTGTTAAATATACATAATTTAGAATGCACACATGTTGAAGTGCAGTTAGAACATTTGGAAGAAATGTTGCGGGAAGATTTCCAAGAAAGTATAACGGAGATTATCGCACCAGAACATATAAAAATTGTTGCGAAAAATGTTATATAGATAAAGAAGCTGGAAGGAACAGCTTCTTTATTTTCATTATAAGGATAACGTTTTTACAACCTCACCAATGATCCCTTCCATTTGATGAACACCTAAATCGGAATTAGTCATAATAACAGCACCATTCCCGCAGTATGGATAACAAACCATCATACATTGAAATCCAACGCCCCATCCGAGTGAATAAACCTGTAATTTTCCATTAGAATCATCTAGAAAAACACCTAATCCAGTCCATTTTGAGCAACCTTGAGGAGAAATCATGTCTATTACTAATTTTTGAGAAAGTTTTAGTTTGCCCTTTCCTTGTAAGGAATGAATGATTTCAATAACTAAAGCTGATAAGTCAGTTGGTGTTGTCCAAATGCCTGAAGCAGCTGCGAATGGATAAAATGGAAATCTCTCATTTGCTACAGTTCCATCTTTATTATGGCCGCAAGCAAAAACATCAGTTTTATCTATGTCTTTTGGAGAGAAGAGTGTACTATTTTTCATTTGTAGTGGCTGGAAGATATGTTCTTCTAATAACTGATTAAATGATTTTCCTGTAATATCTTCTAGTAGTAGCTCGATTATACAAAAGTTTGCGTCCGAGTAATGAAATTCACTTTCTGGTTTATAAGCTACTTCTATAGGTACGGGGCAATATAGTGTTTTACCGGAAAGGAGCTCAGACATATTAGGTAATCCTTTTGCAGGTGTATAATGTTCAAAACTATTAGGTGGATCAATGAGTCCAGATTGATGGCTTAATAAGTTTCTCGAAGTGATGCTTTTTTGTGAAGTAAATAGATTGGTAGGAATGTTCCAAGATGTGAGTTTATCATTTACGTCTTCATCTAAATATACGATACCTTGCTCTGATAATGTTAGTACGAGCATTGTAGTGATGAATTTGCTGATAGAGCAAGAATTAAAGAGAGAATTTGTAGTAACAGCTCTAGTTGTTCCAGCTTCAAGTGTTCCAAAGGCAGTCGCTTCATCTAGTTTGCCATTACGTATAACAGCGAGGCTTAAACCTGCAACGGAATATTGATTCATTTTTTCGTATATATTGCTACTTTTTAAGTTCATGGTGACTCCTTTCTTTAAAGACAGAATATTATTTTTATTATACAGTAGTAAAAAAAAGAAAACACTTCGTGATTCACCAATGAAGTGTTTTCTTTTTTAGTTAGTTTGAAGTGAACTTTTGAAAAAATTTGTCTCGGTACATGTACATAACCCATGAGATTGTTATTAAAAAAATAATGATTTGTTTGTTTTTAATTGGTGCATTGAAAACAAGCCAACCAACTATATCAAATAATAAATGTAGCACGATTGAAAGAACTACAAATTGAAGTAACGTATTTAAAAATCTTTTCATAAAGTGTCCCCCTAAAATAATAGGTTTTATTAACAGTTTGATATAGTAGTATTATACATTAAATGTTTGATATGGTAAAATTTACATAATTTAGTGAAATAAAACAAATGAAAGTTAGTAAGGGGGAACATTCATGGAATTCTGGATGGTTATACCGATAGTAGCCTTTGGTTTCATTTATATCGCTGAAAAATTAACTACAATTGAAAAGAAAAATGATGCGCGTTTAAAGAGAATTGAAGATAGATTACAATTAATTACGAAAGAAATGGGAATTATAGAAAGAGAACCTGAAATTAATAAAGAACTACGCCAGCTTGTAGAAGAAGGCAAAAAAATTACAGCAGTTAAGAGAGTAAGAGAAGCTTTTGGTTTTTCCTTACTAGAAGCGAAGCAATATGTTGATAAATTATAAAAAAGATCATCCATTTGGGTGATCTTTTTTCACTGCACCATGCGTGTATTTACATAAGCGGCGATAATAAAGTGTCCAATTATAATGATAGGAATAACGATCGTGACATTAGGAGTAGTGAAGACACTACCGATTGTGGCAATGACACCAGCAACTAAATTATAAAGACCAACTATTTTTGATAACTTCACTTTATCAGGCACGCGGCGTTCGTTGAATCCTGATAAGAGCCAAGTGTATTGTTTTACTCCAATGAAATAAGCTAGTGCAAATGAAAGGATTGCCACTATGAATAATGATGGGGAAGCGAAGAGAGTCATTGCAAACACCTCCGTTAATGGGCTATAAATAAATTATAGTCCGAATGTTATAATTTAACAAAATATAATTTTGGTTTTAAGTGTAATAGAAAAATGGAGTATTGGTAATGAGGGGAGATTAAGTATGAATATTGTGGAGTTTCAGAGGTATGTATCAAATTTCAGTAAAGAAAAAGGATTTCAAGATACAACAATTGAAGAGCGCACCATATATACGATGGCGGAATTAGGTGAATTAGCGGAAGTCATATTAAAGCGTGATACAATACAAGATGCGAAAAGAGAGATCGGTTTAGAAATGTTTGATGTAATTTGGAATGTATGTGATTTAGCAAATAAATTAAATGTTGATTTAGAGAAGGCGTTTGAAGAAAAAATGAAAATTAATAAAAAGCGTGAATGGTAAGTAGAATTTTAATTTGTAAAGATGGGTGATATGAATGAAAAAGAATCTTTTTATAGGAGGAATCTTTACTTTAATTAGTGTAATAAGTGTTGTCGTTTACTTAGTTTTTCAAGGCATATTCATTCCGAATCAAATAAGTGCTGATAAGTATGAAATAAAAGGTGTAGATGTCGCATCGTATCAAGGGGATATAGATTGGAGAGATTTGGAAAAGCAAAATATGAAGTTTGCGTTTATAAAGGCGACTGAAGGAAGCTCGTTTGTGGATGAGTACTTTTCGAAAAATTGGACGAATGCGAATAAGACAGATATGCGCATCGGAGCGTATCATTTTTTTAGTTTCGATAGTAAGGGTGAAACACAAGCAGAGCAATTTATACGAACTGTTCCAAAATATAAACAAGCACTGCCACCCGTAATTGATGTTGAGTTTTACGCTAACAAAAAAGATAATCCGCCTAAGCGTGAAGATGTTGCGAAAGAGTTGTCGGTCATGATTGAAATGCTAGAAAAACATTACGGTAAGAAAGTAATATTGTATGCAACTCAAGAGGCATATGATTTGTATATAAAGGATGGGTATCCCAAATGTGATATATGGATTCGTAGTGTTCTTACAAAAACAAGTTTATCTGATGAGAGAAAATGGACGTTTTGGCAATACACGAATCGTGGGAAATTAAGCGGTTATAATGGAAAAGAAAAGTATATTGATTTGAATGTATTTTATGGGAATGAGGAAGAGTTTGAGAATTATGGAGTGAAAGGTTAAGTTTTAAAGCGTACAACATTTTGTACGCTTTTTTATTATTTCTAAAAAAATATGTAAGACATGATGGAACAAAGATTGGAGATGAATTGTCTAATATAGGTAATAACTATTTAGTTTGAAAGGAAGGATGGAGAAAATGAAAAAGAATACATTATTAAAATTAGGGGTATGTGTTAGTTTACTAGGAATAACTCAATTTATTAGTACAATTTCTTCTGTGAAAGCAGAACAAAAGCTAGAGCAAAAAGTAATAAAAAATGAGACGGGAACTATTTCAATATCTCAGTTAAACAAAAATGTATGGGTTCATACGGAGTTAGGTTATTTTAATGGAGAAGCGGTTCCTTCGAACGGTCTAGTTCTTACTACTTCTAAAGGATTAGTACTTGTTGATTCTTCTTGGGATGACAAATTAACGAAGGAATTGATCGAGATGGTAGAAAAGAAATTTAAGAAGCGGGTAACGGATGTCATTATTACACATGCGCACGCTGATCGAATTGGCGGAATAACAACGTTGAAAGAAAGAGGCATTAAAGCACATAGTACAGCATTAACTGCGGAACTAGCAAAGAAAAGTGGATATGAAGAGCCACTTGGAGATTTACAAACAATTACGAGTTTGAAGTTTGGCAATACAAAAGTAGAAACGTTCTATCCAGGGAAAGGACATACAGAAGATAATATTGTTGTTTGGTTGCCACAATATCAAATTTTAGCTGGAGGCTGTTTAGTAAAATCTGCGGAAGCAAAAGATTTAGGAAATGTGGCGGATGCGTACGTAAATGAATGGTCTGTATCGATTGGAAATGTATTGAAACGATATAAAAATATGAATTCTGTCGTACCTGGTCATGGTGATGTAGGGGACAAAGGGTTACTTTTACATACATTGGATTTACTAAAATAAGACATTGTTAGAAGAAAGAGAGGAGAAATAATTTTCTCCTCTCTTTCTTCTAACTATATTTAAATGCTGAATTTGTCGATTATGCCAGCATATATTACTGAGATTTTAATTCCAAGTATACAAATACTAGTACCGTCATAATTGCAATAACAACGTAAGTAGCATCAAGCATTATAAGTGTTTTTAAAGTTTCAGTCATCCTAATTCACCCCTGCTATAAAAATATAACATGATCTTTTTATCAATCAGATAAGAGATCACAAAGATACAATATACATGAAATTTCTTAAGTAGGTTCTATTTAAATATATCATATAAATAATGTAAATAATGTTAAGATAGTGTAAATGTATTGTAAATAAAAAGGTTTACAATAAAGACTTTAATAAAAAATGACAGTTCCTTAAAATTAAAAATACGCTCTTCTTTCTATTGAATGATAGAAAGAAGAGCGTATTTTTATGTCTATTTTCATATGTGATGAATTGCAACTATTTGTACAAGGGATTCAAAAATTTTTTTCGTTGTATATATTTCTCCAAATTAATTATTTAGCTATTTAAAAGTATCGAAAGATGTGGACACACTAATGTATATTTTTTAGTGTCAATAAAAATATTATGTCAACAATATGAACTGTCACAAATCTTTATATATTATTGTGATTGATATCACATCACTTTTTTTCAATGGGTATTATGCTTAAGGTGTAATGAATGATTGGGAGAGGGTGGGATGATATGTTTTGTTATCAATGTGAACAAACGCCAACAGGCGGATGTAAAGTAATGGGTGTTTGTGGAAAGAATGAAACGATTGCTAGTTTACAAGACACGATTGTGTTTGGGCTAAAAGGAATTGCGGCTTATCGTACTCATGCTGCTCAGCTAGGGTATACGGATGCATTTGTAGATGCTACAACACAAGAAGCTTTATATATGACATTAACAAATTCTAATTTTAACGAACAAGAGCATATTGATATGGCTATGAAAGTTGGGAAATCAGCTTTACGGGTGATGGAGTTATTGGATGAGGCACATACGAATCATTTTGGTGTGCCAGAGCCTGTACAAATTACACAAAATCGTGTAGAAGGTAAAGCAATTGTAGTTACGGGTCATAATTTATTTGCATTAGAAGAACTATTAAAGCAAACAGAAGGAAAAGACATTAATATTTATACGCATTCTGAAATGCTACCAGCACACGGATACCCGCAGCTGAAAAAATATAAACATTTAAAAGGAAACATCGGTAAGGCATGGTATGATCAAAGACGCCTTTTTGAAAAATTTACTGGTGCCATATTAGCTACAACGAACTGTGTTATGCCAATTAAAGGCTCGTACTCTGATCGATTCTTTTCATATGACATTGCAGGCTTAGAGGGTATACAAAAAATTGAAAATGATGATTTTACACCATTAATTCAAAAAACGCTAGAACTTCCAGAAGTACATATGGAGTCGGATGAACAGTTAGTTACAGGGTTTCATCATAATACAGTATTATCATTAGCTCCAGAAATTATTGATGCAGTAAAAGAAGGGAAAATAAAGCGTTTCTTTGTTATCGCCGGTTGTGATGCACCGGGAAAAGGCGGAGAATATTATCGTGAATTAGCAACGTCACTTCCGCCAGAAACGGTTATTTTAACAACTTCTTGTGGGAAATTCCGCTTTAATGATGTGGATTACGGTGTTGTACCTGGCACGGAAATTCCGCGTTACATTGACTTAGGACAATGTAACAACTCCATTTCTACAGTGAAAATAGCGGCTGCTTTAGCAGATGCTTTTCAATGTGAAGTGAACGAATTGCCAGTAAGTATTGTCCTATCATGGTTTGAACAAAAAGCAGTTGCCATTTTGCTCGGGCTATTTAGTCTTGGAATTCAAGATATTCGCATCGGTCCAAAGGCTCCTGAATTTATTTCACCTGGCGTACTTGATGTATTACAAGAAACATTCGGTTTAAAACTGATTACAAATGCAGCAGAAGATATGGCTATGATGTTATCGTAATAAAAAATGATCTGTCTTATTAATAAGAAGAGCTAGCCATATTCATTAACTTTGGTATAGTATAGCGCCCCAAAATAAAAATGTAGAATTTTTGTTTTGGGGTATTTTCTTTTCTTAGTGGGATAGGTATGGGGCAAAATAAAAAAAGAAAATAGGCTGTATCGAATAGGTAATAGTTGATTTTAGAAAAAATATAAAAATCGAGTTGACATTCATCGCTACTTAGTCATACAATGTACTTGTAATAAGCAATACTGAGTAGTGTTGTTTCTCAAAATATTTGCAGTAGACAATAGGTAATAGCGGATTTTAGAAAAAATTTGAAAATCAGTTGACATCTATCACTACTTAGTCATACAATGTAGATGTAATAAGTGATACTGAATAGTATGAATTCAAAAAAACCACTCAGTAAAAAATTCGCCTTAGTACTCTGTAATACTGAATATAAGTCAGACAGAATAGGGGGTAAAGGAGGATCAGGACAT
>Ga0209595_100606_pt1 | contig 12109 bp, 6 predicted proteins | sample Porto_4metaG_FD_187427 | JGI IMG/M metagenome (GOLD analysis project Ga0209595, IMG submission 187427) | Marine algal microbial communities from Porto, Portugal - Porto_4 metaG (SPAdes) (version 2) | ecosystem: Host-associated > Algae > Red algae > Unclassified | place: Portugal: Porto | collected...
AAAAACCCGCCTAGAATGACTAGTCTTAATAGTAATAGACACCACACGCTAAGCCAAATACCTGTCATATCCCATTGCTGATAGAGCAACCAGCTCAAAGGGAAGAAAATAGCAGCCAGTATCAGCGCCGCATTACGAATCACGCTACCAGCCGTCAAGCCGAAAAATATCCCATCTAGCCAATAGGCACCAACGCCTACAAGAGGCAATAACACGGCATATAAATGGTAGTCATAGGCGAGGGCAAACACCGACTCAATATTGGTCATAAATCCCAAATACGTAGGCATCGAAAGCCACCAAATGGCGCTCAACATAATAGCAAGGCCATAACTAACCACGCCTGTACGCTTCACAATAATACGAAAACGTGGCCAGTCACGTCGCCCTGCGGCTTGCCCACTCAATGTTTCAGCAGAGACAGCGACGCCATCAAGAGCGAAGGCAGATATACTTAATACTTGCAATAAAATAGCGTTAGCAGCCAGTATGACATCACCGCTTTGGGCAGATAGGCGAGTAATCCAAGCAAAGCTTAGCGTTAAGATAAGAGTGCGTACAAAGATATCTTTGTTTAAAGAAAATAGCCTAAGCATTTTTTCTTTCGTAAAATACTGTCGATCCGCTTTAAATAATACAGACCACGATATTTTTAAGTGTTGGCGGCTCAACCACAGTGCCATCAGTATTCCAAACCAAAATGCGATAGTCGTTCCCAGTGCGACACCAGCCAATCCCATCTGCATTGCAAATACAAAAAACAGAGTCAGTACGATATTAAGTACAGCAATAAAGCCCTGCTGATAAAGCATATAACGGGTCTTACCCTGTCCTGCAAACCAACCGATAAATGCAAAATTCATCAGCTCCGCAATCACGCCCCAAAAACGTACGTCTAAATAGGTTTTCGCCGCGCGTCCACTTTCAGGATTAGCTGATAATGCTTGCAAGCCAAAATCAATCAGCCATGGCTTTGCCAGTAGTAATATTGCTCCGATAACAAATGCCAATAGTAACGCGCGCTGTAGGATAGACAGTAAAGGCGTAGGTGCTAATACGGCTGATGTATTGCTAGTATTATTAGCTAATTGTCCCAATGCCTGCGCAGCAAGTCCAGATGATGCATACTGCAAAAAGTTAAAGCTAACAAGCAATAGCGACAGCAGTTGTATGGCCAAACCCATACCAGCAAGTTTCGCTGTGTCATTCATATTGCCTACAATGGCCGTATCAATCACGCTCTGCAATGGCATAGCCAAATTGGCGAGTAGCACAGGCAATGCAATCGCGACAATACGCTTATAGCTTGCGTCAATAGGTGGCATCGCTTGAGAAGTTGCTGAATTAGCTGACATGGGTAGCTCGTTTATACGTGAACGATAAAGAGGTGTGTTCGTTAAATGATAATAAAATTGTAAGGCAGTACATTTAATATAAGAGACAAAATAGCTATAAGGCAGTACATTTAATATAAGAGACAAAATAGCTATAAAGACAAAAGCACCTAGACTCATTATTCATGAGTCAGGTGCTTTTATTTAAACGTTGTAGCTGTACAATCAGTAATTATATAAAGTGTGATAACACGCTAGTTCAACGTATCAATCCATCTAATATACCTTACTAAACGTTGTCTTGCTCAAACATTTTTGGATCGTTGAAAGTAACGATTTCTTCTTCAAACTCTGGTTTTACTTTTACGATAAAGTCATCACGCGACAGACCCATGCGCAGCGGAATCGAGCTGGCAATATAAGTCGATGAGTAAGTACCCGCAAGCAAACCAATAAACAGAGCTACTGAGAACCAGTATAATCCATCACCGCCCAAGAAGAGCATGGCTAGTACGACCAATAGAACAGTTGAAATGGTCATAATCGTACGGCGTAGCGTTTCGGTCAATGACAAATCAATCGTCTGTTCTGGCGTAATTCCGCGAACACGGCGGAAGTTTTCACGGATACGGTCATAGACAACGATGGTATCGTTCAATGAATAACCAATCAATGCCAATACCGCAGCCAATACTGTTAAGTCAAACGGGAAGCCGAATAGCGCAAATACACCGATGGTTACGACGGCATCATGGAATAGTGATAGTACGGCACCTAGAGACAATTTGAACTGGAATCGTAGGGCAACATAGCCAAGCATACATACCAGTGCCAACACCAATGCCATGACTGAGTTTAGATAAACCTCATTACCAACTTGACTACCGATGATATTTACGTTGCTAATCGTAGCGGTGTTGCTAGGTAGTGCCAATGCTTGCGTCAGATTTGCGCTTAGCCCATCGACGTTATCAGACTGAGGGGGTAGACGTACCAATAGCTCTTCACGAGTACCTAGATACTGTACAACTGCATCATCGAAGCCATTATCTGCCAATGCTTGTACAACAGCGACTTGCTCAACAGGCTGCTCATAACGAACGTCTGCTGAGACACCACCAGTAAAGTCAAGACCTAAGTTCAGACCATTTACCGCGATAGCAATGATACTACCGATTACCATAAATAAAGATAGTAGTGCCATCGGCTTTTCTATCTTCATAAATGGAATAATACGCTGGTTACCAACTGCTTTGATGCCACCTTCAGCGACAGCTGCGGCATCATCAGCGGCGTCACCTGATATTACGTCAGAATCAACAGCGGTAGACAGTGCTTGACTGTCTTTGGTATTTTGACCTTTACCACCGCGACGACTAGAGCTTTCTCCTGACTTTGCGGTAGTAGGGTTATTGGTTTTAGTATTGCTACCTTTGCCATCACGACGCGGTTTATTACGGCGACGCGTACTTGCATTGGTCGTGTCACCGTTTGAGCCATTTCGATCAGGATTATTCTGCTGTTCTAAAGGGTTGTTATTATCGATCGCCATAATATTCTCCTAACCGATGCTCAGACTTTTGATGGATTTACGCTTACCATAAGCAATTTGTACCAGTGCACGTGTCACCAAAATTGCGGTGAATAGCGAGCTGACAATACCAATAGCTAGCGTAATCGCAAAGCCTTTAATCGGACCAGTACCAATCGCAAATAGGATAAACGCGACCAATAAGGTTGTAATGTTGGCATCAAAAATACTGCTAAATGCGCGATCAAAACCTGCCACGATGGCTGATTTTGGCCGGACACCGTTGGCAATTTCTTCTCGTATTCGCTCAAAAATCAGTACGTTGGCATCAACCGCCATACCGATGGTCAAAACGATACCTGCAATACCAGGTAGGGTAAGTGATGAACCCAAAATTGACATAATCGCAATGATAATAATAACGTTAACGGCTAGCGCAACGTTGGCAATCACACCAAACAGACGATAGAAGATAATCATAAACGCGAAGACTAGTAGATAGCCGACCTGCGTAGAGAACAACCCTTTATCAATGTTTTCTTGTCCGAGTGATGGACCAATAGTGCGCTCTTCTACGAAGTACATCGGTGCAGCAAGTGCGCCTGAACGTAGCAATAGGGCAAGCTCAGCTGCTTCAGCACTACTATCTAGACCAGTAATACGGAATGATGAACCCAATACCGCTTGAATGTTGGCACGGTTGATGACTTTGGTTTCAGCGTAAGGTGTGCGTACTTCAGTCGTCTCACCAGTCGCTGGATCTTCTTCGTAAGTAATTCTTTGTTTGTTTTCAATGAACAATACAGCCATCTGTTGACCAACCGCTGTACGAGTGGCGTTCTGCATGAGCTTGCCGCCAGCACTGTCCAAGGTAATACTTACTTCAGGTAGACCACTTTCATCCAAGCCAGTTTGTGCGTTGGTTACTTTGTCCCCGGTGACGATCGCTTGACGATCTAACAATACAGGCGGGCCATCGAGTGTTTCGAATGGGAATGCTTCTGTGCCCGCTGGTGGTATGCCACCAGTATAGGTATCGGCATCTTCTGCCACCATACGAAACTCAAGGTTTGCAGTACGACCAAGTACACGTTTCGCTTCAGCAGTATCTTGTACACCAGGTAGCTCAACGACGATACGGCTAGCACCTTGCGACTGTACCAAAGCTTCGGTAACACCCAGCTCAGCAATACGGTTACGTAGAGTCGTTAAGTTCTGGTTGACCGCGTAGCTATTGATTTCGTCAAGTGTCGCATCGTTATACGATAAGACCAATGCCGGACCTTGATCATCAATAGAAGACTGCAAGTTAAACGTATTGCTCATTGAGCCTTGTAATACGTTCTGGGCACGGTTACGGGTATCAGTATCAGCAAAGTGCAATACCACGCCGCGATCTTCGGTTTTGATACCTTTGATTGCTACTCGCTCAGCACGTAGCTCACGTCGCATATCGCGACTGGCACTGGTCAAACGCTGTTCAAGCGCCTTGTCCATATCGACTTCGAGTACAAAGCGTACACCACCACGCAAATCGAGACCAAGCTTCATCGGTCTTGCACCGATATCGCGTAGCCACTGCGGGGTAGTCTGTGCTAGGTTAAGGGCAACGACATAGTCTTCGCCCAAGTTTTGACGTAGCACTTCTTGCGCTTTTAGCTGATCGACTGGATTGTTGAGGCGTACCAGCGCGCTGTTGCCCTCGAACGTACCATCGTGGTTATCTAGACCTGCCTCTTCGAGTAAGCTTTGAGACTCAGTTAAGATGCCTTCAGATAGCTGAGTTCCTGCGGCTGCGCTCGTAATCTGCACAGCAGGTTCGTCAGGGTAAAGGTTGGGGGCAGCATATAGACCGGCAACGAGTAGCACGACGGCAATTAGTAAGTATTTCCAAGCGGGATATTGCATAATCACTTCTTTAAGTTGATAAACGACTGGCGACGTAGGCCACAAGTTAGCAGATGGGAAGTTAGCGATAGCAACGGTCGAGTGCTATGTTCAGCAGCCGTCATCATGCACCATTGCGATCATCCGCGATGATAGTAACGCATAAAACAGTAAAGCAAATAATACAGATGTCTGTTTATCTGGTCACCAAAAATCATATGGCTAGATTGGATAAAGATAGGACATCTAAACAGTAAGCCTAATTTATATAGCAATTTTACCTTACTGTGTTAATAGCGAAAAATGACCGTAAATCATATACGGTCATTTTTTAGTCATTACATTCGTTAATGTGACGACTATTGAGTATTCACTAATAAAAGATAGTGAACATTCTAATTAGACGCTTTCGATCGTGCCAGCAGGTAATACTGAAATAACAGAAGCACGTTGTACTTTTACGTCAGTATTGTTGTTTAGACTCACAACGGCATAATCGCCTTCGATTGCTTTGATACGGCCCATTAAACCACCAGCGAAAATGATTTCACTACCCACGGTTAATGCGTTAACCATGGCACGGTGCTCTTTGGTACGCTTAGACTGCGGGCGAATGACCAAGAAGTAAAAAATCGCAAAAAACGCAACAGGCAGTAAAATCTGACCGAATAGACCTGCAGCACCTGCAGTCTCTGGTGCAGCATGGGCAGCTTGAATAAATAAGCTCATAATATCTCTCAGTAAGTCATAGACAATAATAAAATTAGACGCATAGTAACAAAAAATCCCAGACTTGGTAACTGTTAATCATAGGCTGAGCGTGTTTTTCTTAGCGTAAGGCATACTATCAGCCAACGGATAGGACAACAATGTTTTTACTATATTTAGATAATCTATATAAAGCCTCAGGCTAAATAACTGTCATGAATTGGCTAGCAAAGATGTCGTCATACAACCGTTAATAGTAGGGCAATAAAAGTCATCAAAAAACAAAAACTTAAAAATGGTGACTTATTGTGAAATGGTATCATCAATGCTACTATCAAATGGCAATGATTGCCTGTATTTAGTATGCTATATATTCAAGCATAGTACGGCTTATTGAAGCATAGTATGGCTTTGAAATAGCGATTAAACCAGCTAAATCAGCTTTGAGTAATTATTTATACGATAGACAGACGTCTTTTATTACTTTGTCAATGATAATCTGCAAATCGATATAAATTGCTCATGACATTATCTTCCTTTTACTCTTTTTAGGTTACCTAACTTGTTCACCACTTTTATGTTTGTACCTCGTTTATGTCGTCCGCGCGCTCATCGTAAAGACGCATCTGCAGAACCTCCCCCGAGAATGACTACTAGTTCTCGATTTGGTTATACTTCTTTTTCGGCACTATCTGCATTGGCAATTCTTATGCTACCGCAGGCAGTATGGGCAGCTGGAGCTGTATCAACATCCAGCGAGGCGGCAGCACCAACTGCGCTTAGCGTTTCTTTATTGATATTTTTTGTCTTACTCGCTATTGGTGTCTCCTTTGTCTGTTCATTAGCAGAGTCTGTTTTGCTAAGCATGACGCCATCGTTTATTGCAGATGTGCAAGAAACCAGTCCCAAAAAAGCAGAAATGCTTAAAAGCCTCAAAGTGGACAATATCGACCAGTCACTAGCTGCTATTTTAACGTTAAATACCGTTGCCCATACACTTGGCTCTATCGGTGCGGGTGCACAGGCTACGATCGTATTCGGTAGTGCGTGGTTTGGTCTGTTTTCTGCCCTCATGACGCTTGCTATCTTATTCTTATCTGAGATTATCCCAAAAACTTTGGGTACAGTTTACTGGCGTCAACTAAGTGGTTTGGTTGCTTACTTCGTTCGTGGCATCATCATGCTGCTATATCCGTTAATTTGGTTCTCAGAACGTCTGACGAAACTATTGGTACGTGGTAAAGAACCACAAACATTTAGCCGCCGCGAGTTTGCTGCTCTTGCTAGTATCGGTGAAGAGTCAGGACAAATCGATCCACTAGAGTCGCGTATCATTCGTAATTTGCTCGCGTTTGGCGCTATTAAAGTCGAAGATATCATGACCCCGCGCTCGGTGATGCTTGCATTTGAAGAGAATAAAACTGTTGCTGAGCTATTGGTTGATCGTCCAAAGCTGACATTTTCTCGCTTGCCAATCTATGATGGTGATTTGGATAACATTACAGGCTTTGTCCTAAAAACCGACATGCTACTTGCTAAAGTTAACCATGCTATGCATAAACCGTTGACGCAGTTTCAGCGCGACATCACCTTTGTTTTCTCTAAAATGAAGCTGTTTGACTTGTTAGAATTGATGCTAAAAAACCGTATTCATATTGCAATTACAGTCGGTGAGTATGGTGAAGTTAAAGGACTTGTCACGTTAGAAGATGTATTTGAGACATTGTTAGGTCTTGAGATTGTTGATGAGATAGACCGCGTCGAAGACATGCAGGCCTTGGCTCGTCAGATGATGGATAGACGGGTAGAGCGTTTGGGCATGAAGCTCAGCGATGATGAGCAGTATGAAGATGGTAACAACGAACCTAAGTCCTAACGAAGCCTTAACTATGCCTTCATGAAGCCAAACTCTAACGTTGATAGCTTAGCCATGAGTATTGACGGTTCTAAAGATTGATGGTTTAAAAGTAGTCAGCTCATTATGGGCTGACTATCAAGCTAGAGCTACAAAGAATCTAACCGTTTGAGCTAGGATTTACAGCATAAAATGTGAAGAACATTTGATTTGATAGCCTGTGTTTCTATTCGCAATAATTACACAGGGTGTCACATGGCTGTGAGAATTCAATGATAGGCTCGGCATATGATATGAGTATACTTATATAGATATATCTATACAGATACACTGCCAAAATAAATGATAAAAGAGCGTTAATCGTCACTATATGACACTAACGAAAAAAATATCGCTAAGGATTATCATGAAAAAATTATTGGGAAATAGGCTATTAGCTCTATTGGTGAAAAGCGCCAGCATCACTGCAATCGTAGCAGTAGCCAGCACCATCAGTATCAATGCACAAGCGGCAACTATGACCGAAGATTTGGTACAGAACTATGCCGCCGCAATGAAAGCATCAGCGAATAGCCAAAGTATCAATCAGGTATCGCGCCTTGTGTCAGATGACGCGCTTATTTCTTTATCTAGAAAAGGCAAATCTACCAGTCTAGACAAAGACGCGTACTTAAAGCTGCTTCAAAACAGCTGGAATGATACGTCTAATTATCGCTATGATATTTCGGTAGATAATGTGGTGATTACTGGTTCACAAGCCAAAGCCAATGTGACGACCAATGAGAGCTGGGTAAAAAATGGTCAGCAAGTATCATTTGTTACCACATCTCGTGTGACCTTAACCTTGTCTACTGGTAATGCAGTGCTCTTGCGCGCAGTATCACAGGTAGCTATTAATTAAGTCGCCATTGACCAAGCAAGACTCAAAATACAATAGGTAACATAAACAATAGCTGATTGAGCTAGCTGCAATTTCGACCTATAGGAAGTCTTAGCTGGTTAACAATAGTCATTACTTAGTTTTATAGGCTACTTGAGCGTCTATTATTATCTTTTATATTAGGCTAGTCTTTGCTTAACATTGCATACTATACTATCCATCAACTTTATCTTATTAATTTCTGTCGTTAGGAAACCTCCAATATCATGTCTACTGTGCTATCACACTCTCGCTCATTTATTGCGTTGCCATTGACGCTTGCGGTATCCACTTTACTGATTAGTGCGTGTAGCAATACATCAGCGGTAAAAAACAAAGGTGCGACCAATAGCTCATCTGTCATCACCAAAACTCCTGCCAATCAAGGGGCTAATACAGGTAGTGTAGACTACTCAACTGCGTTTTTAGATGCAGAGAGTTTGGATGAGTTGGCTGACTTGTTAGAAGCCACTGACATGACCATGGTAGAAGGTAACCAGCTTGCTATTCAGCAATATGGTGATTTGTGGAATCGTCTACGCGCAGGCTACCGCATGAATGGTGGTAAGCCAATCTATAATCAGCGCATTGAAGGTCAAAAAAGCTGGTTTACCAGTAGACAGGATTATCTAAATCGTCTAACTGCGCGCGCCAGTCGCTATATCTATCATACGGTGCGAGAGGCGGAGCGTCGCAATATCCCAACAGAGCTTGCTTTGTTACCAGTTATCGAAAGCTCTTATGATCCAAGTGGTACGAGTAGTGCGGCAGCTGCTGGCTTATGGCAGTTTATTCCAAGTACGGGCCGTATTTATGGCTTGAATCAAAGCAGCACTTATGATGGTCGCCGCGACGTTATCGAATCGACACGTGCCGCCTATGACTTCTTGACAGCATTGCATAACCAGTTTGGTAGTTGGGAGCTGGCATTGGCTGCCTATAACGCTGGACCTGGCCGTGTACAGAAAGCAATTGATGCCAATGCAGCGCGCGGACTACCAACAGATTACTGGTCACTTCAATTACCGACTGAAACGATGAACTATGTGCCGCGTTTCTTAGCTGTAGCCGAAATCGTCGCTAAGCCTGAGCAGTATGGTGTGTATCTACCAGCTATTGCTAACCGTCAGCATTTCCGTAGTGTACCAGTTAACTATGGTGTGAGCTTGGCAGAAGTATCGCAGTTGACTGGCGTAAGCTACGATGAGCTAGAGCGTCTAAACACTGCACTGACATCAGGCCGCGTTGACTCTTCAGGTCCGCAGCGTGTCATCATTCCTAACGACGTCAGTCTCAATGCCGACGCCAAATTAAGTGGGCTCAGAGGTAACGGTACAGGCAATGTACTCGCCTCAAACAACGCAGGTAGCTCAAGCACGACAGCGACTACGCCAAGCTATAATAACAAACCATATACTGCCTCATCTCTGCCATCTACTGGTAGCGCATTGGCTGATTATGCCGCTAGCGCAAGTGTACCTCAGCAGACTACCAGCTATATCTCACCATCTGCGACACCGACTAGCAGCTCGGTATACAGTGGTAATTCCTCAGCTCGTACTGAGCCACCACTAACCACAGCAGAGACTAACAAAATCAATGCTGAGCTTAAGAGCAGTAACAGTCTACCGACTACCTCAGCTCAGATTACTCAAAACAATACGATTGTCCAAGAACCACCGCTTAGCAAAGAAGAGCGTGATTTTATTGCCAATCAAATCCGGAGAAATACTTCTGAGACCAATGTCATCAATGCTGACGGCAATATTAATCTATCAGCCGTACAAACACAGCAATCTATCTTAGAAGCGAGTGGCGCAGAGAAAAAACTTAGCTTTGCCAAAACCTCGGTAAGTAAGCCAAAACCACAAGGCACGCGTACCACTTATACGGTAAAACGTGGCGATACGCTCTCGAACATTGCGAGTCGAGCAGGGGTTAGCTGGCGTGATATTGCAGAATGGAACCAGATAGATGCCAGTGCCAATTTGCTCTCTGGCAGCACGTTATATCTATATGATGCCAAGACTATCGAGCCATTGAGTACTGCTAACAACGCAGCCGCTAGTCAGCCTGACAGTTACGTCGTACAAGGCGGTGATACGCTTATCGGTACGGCCAATCGTTTTGGCTTATCGGTCACTCAGCTAGCCAGCTACAACAACCTGAGCAGCCGTGCTGATCTGCTCAGAGGTCAAAAATTATGGCTCATACCGGGTAAAGTGACTGCACCTGCGACGACACCTGCAGCGCCTTCTACCAAGCCGAGTAAATCAAGTACTGCGACCAAAAACTATAAAGTAAAAGCAGGGGACGGCTTAATTGCATTGGCACGTCAATTTAACGTGTCGACAGATACTTTAGCCAGCCTCAACGGCATCAACAGCACAAGCTCGCTATATGTTGGTCAGACGCTTAAAGTGCCAGCCAGTGTTGATTTCGATGCTGCAAGCACGACAAGTGCTAGCAGTAGTAACAGCTCAAGCTCGGTCGCGACCACCAATTACAAAGTAAAATCAGGTGATACGCTGATTGGTATTGCGAACAGCATCGGAGTTAGTGCAACAGAACTTGCTGCGGTAAACAGCAACTTTGATGCAAAAGCTCGCCTGCAACGTGGTCAAACGATTAAAGTACCTGCTTCTAAAGAGTTGGTCGATCGTCAGTTAAATGATAAAGCGGTCAGCTACAAAGTAAAATCAGGTGATACGCTAACGGGTGTCGCTAAACGTTACAACATTGGCTTAAGCGATTTAGCATCAGCGAATAACTTGAATACCAATTCGAATCTGATACTGGGCCGTACTATCACTATTCCTGCTAGCGGCAGTGTGGCAAGTGCATCTAGTAGCAGTCAAAGCAGCAGCTCTGCTAGTAGTAACAGTAGTAGTAGCTCAGCAAGCAGTGGTACGAAATTAGGTAATACTGAAAGCTATAAAGTTAAATCTGGCGATGGCCTAATTGCTCTAGCACGTCAGTTTGGTATATCGGTAGAGGACTTGGCGGCGACCAATGATTTAGCGACCAATGCTCAGCTACAACGCGGCCAAACGCTTAAAGTACCAAAAGCGACAGTAAGCTATACGGTTGGCTCGGGTGATAGCTTGATTGGTCTAGCACGCAAATATGGTGTCTCAACACAAGAGCTGGCTGATATGAACAATATCGCCGCTGATACGATGTTGCAACGTGGTCAGCGTCTGACTGTACCTAATCGTTAATGAATAAGATATTAATGGATACCGTTTACATAAGACGTCATTAATATTAACTGTTAATCGTATCGCACAAAAAAGCTGCTCTTTATAAGAGCAGCTTTTTTATTTAACAAGAATAAATAACTGTGAAGGTTTAGCTTGCGAACCGTTTAGTAATAGCTACGAATTAGACCGTCTGAGTTTTAATAGTCTCAAGATAGCTTCGGATATTACTGACATAATGCATGGCTTGACCATAGCGGCTATTCGACGCTCTATTATCTGCTAAATAAGCATAGACGTTTGCCCAGCTCTTATCATCGATACCTTGAGCTCGTAGTTCGCGTTGGATTCTTTTTACCGCATTGGGACCCATGTTATAACCTGCAAGGGCAAACCAAATACGGTCAGTTTTTGGCACGTCAGAGAAGTCTGCTTTCACTTGCTCTAGATAGCGTGCACCGCCACCAATGCTTTGGTAAGGATCAACGCGGTCTGAGACGCCCATCGCTTTTGCAGTGTTGTTGGTCAGCATCATTAACCCGCGTACGCCAGTCGGCGACACAGCATTGGCATCAAGATGCGACTCTTGATAACCCATCGCGACCAATAGTTCCCAGTCGTGATTATAATTACGTGCTTGCTCTTCAAACGAAGATTGATAGTCCGGTAACTTTT
>Ga0209595_100609_pt1 | contig 12089 bp, 10 predicted proteins | sample Porto_4metaG_FD_187427 | JGI IMG/M metagenome (GOLD analysis project Ga0209595, IMG submission 187427) | Marine algal microbial communities from Porto, Portugal - Porto_4 metaG (SPAdes) (version 2) | ecosystem: Host-associated > Algae > Red algae > Unclassified | place: Portugal: Porto...
CCCATCAGGTGGGTGTGGGCGTCGATGAGCCCGGGTAGTAGCGTCTTGCCGCCCACGTCCAGTGTACGCTCGGCGTCGGGGTGGCGCTGAGCCAGGTCGGCTCCGCCGCGTTCGACCACCTTGCCATCCTCGATGTACAGGCTCTGAAAGCTGGTCAACTGGCGATGCTCGCTGAAGGCGTAGCCGTTGGCGCCGGTCACCAGCAGCGAGTCGCCCACGGCCAGGCCGGGGGCGATCAGCAGTCCCGCGAGAACGGCGGGCGGATAAAGGCGAACGTGCTTGCTGTCCGCCTGGGCGGGGCGAATGTGACGCCTGAGTATGCTGGAATGGAGGGGCTGGAGAGACTCGACTGACCGCCGAGAGGGGATAGTCCGTGCCATGAGTGCCTTCCTTGTCGCAGCCGTCGGGGCTGGCTACGTCTGTGCGGTGAATAGACTAAGGCGGAATCATCATGATTACGTTAACGTAAAGGTCATGTGATGATGGGGAGATGCTCCCTGCTTGCACTATAGTTACCCGTCTGCTCACCTGCCTGGAGCCTTGCCATGAGCACTATGCTGAGTCGCTTTCCTTTTCCCGATACCCTGGACGAGTTGCCGGAGGACCTGCGGGCCAGAATCCTGGCGGTGCAGGAGAAGGCCGGCTTCGTCCCCAATGTGTTTCTGATGCTGGCCCACCGGCCCGCGGAGTTTCGAGCCTTCTTCGACTATCACGATGCGCTGATGGAGCGTGAATCGGATACCCTGACCAAGGCCGAGAAAGAGATGATCGTGGTCGCTACCAGTGCGCGCAATCACTGTCTCTACTGCGTCGTCGCCCACGGTGCCCTGGTGCGCATCTACGCCAAGGATCCTTTGCTTGCCGACCAGGTGGCCATCAACCACCGCACCGCTCCCCTCAGCGAGCGACATCGGGTGATGCTCGACTTCGCGCTCTACTGCGCCATCGACGTGGGTGAGTTGACTGCGGCCTGGGAGGAGCGTCTGACAGAGGCCGGCTTCAGTCGTGACGATATCTGGGATATCGGTGCCATCTGCGCTTTCTTCGGCCTGTCCAATCGGCTGGTGACGCTGACCGCGACGCCACCGAACCCGGAATTCTACTTGATGGGGCGGGTGCCGCGGGAAAGCTGACTGACGGCGCTTTCCCCGGGGCGTCGGCGATGAGGCTTACTTCTTGGAGGTGTCGCTCGTTTCTCGGGTGACAGCGGTCAAGCGGGCGGCGCCGGTCGGGTCGGGTTTTTCCGCCGCCGGAGGGGAGCCCGAGGCATTGTCGTCGGTGCCGGGGCGCGCATCGGCGGGAGGCGTCGCCAAGGCACCGGACTCGCGCTGTTTGCGGTCTTCCTTGTTGCGATACATCATGGTGTCGGCTGCCCGGAGTAGTGCTTCTTCGTCGAGGTACTCTCGCTCGCCGGTCTCGGCGACGCCCACGCTGATCGAGAAATCCGGATAGCGAGTCTGGAAGGCGAGCTCCACCTTGGACCCGATCATGCGGGCGCTCTTGACGTCGCAGTCGGGCAGAATGCAGCAAAACTCATCGCCGCCGAGGCGGCAGCAGATGTCGCTGTTGCGTACCGTCTCCTGCATCACTTCGCCGAAGGTGACCAGAATCTCGTCGCCCTTGTGGTGGCCGAAGGTATCGTTGATGGTCTTGAAGTTGTCGATATCACAGTAGATCAGGCTCAGCAGCGAGTGGCGGCGTTCGGCCATGCGAATCTCTCTGTTCAGCGCCTGACTCATCCCGCGTTTGTTGAACAGGCCGGTCAGGGGGTCCTTCTCGGCGTAGGTCGCAAGCTCCTTGGTCTTCTCTTCGAGGTTGCGGGCATAGAGCTCCATCCGCCGCTTGGCGCTGTGCACCTCGTTGAGCAGGGTGTCGATGTAGGTGTCGAACACCAGGGTGATATCGAAGTACATGAGCTTGTCGAGGCTGCTCTTGACGTCGTTGCTCTTGACGTCGCTGCTAGCGTTGTCATGGCCGAGATTCTCGTCGATGACGCGAAACAGAATCGTCTTGAGGGTGCACATCGCCGACAGGAACAGCTTAGGCTCCACGCCGATGCGCTTGTGGACCAGACCAATGCGCAGACGACTATTGACGTACTCGGTGTCGTAGTAGCCGGTGAAGAGGTCGAGCACGTACTGGCGTTGCGCGGAGCGCAGTCGCTGCAGCGTTTCCGAGTCGCCGATCAGCAGGCTGATTTCGTCGATTTCCGTCTGACGCTCGTAGAATTCCTCGACGATGATTTCGATATGCTCATTGATGATGGGTTTGAGCGCCGCGAGATCCGCGAGGTCAGCGTCACCGAGGTTGAGAAATTCCTTGCGACGCTTGATCTCGACCTCGCTGATATGCATTTGTTCCAGCAGGGATTTGTCGATGGGTCTCATGGCGCGTCTCACAGTCGAATGGGGATGGCGTTCAGCCGACCATCACTGGCATGATGTGCCCCGGTTGTTCTGGATCAAGGAGCGGGATAATTTTTTTTGATCATTACGTATATCGTGGTTCTGTGGTATTTGCACGGCTGGGTAGTGCCGTAACAGGCTGTCCGCCCACGGATATTCCACGCTAAGACGATATCCGTTGCACTGATACGTAGTGTAACTCGATATTAACAATTTGTTACCTGTCGCCAGGGGAGTCCTCATTGGACTGAGAAAGCGCGCTGCTGACCCTGGAACCTGATCCGGTTGATACCGGCGGAGGAAGAGCGACCATGTCGACTATCACGATCGCCGCGATTGCCGCGGCGCTAGCCTGCTTCACCCTGCTTGGCCTCAAGGCTCGTCGCCGAGACGAGCGTCTCGATGACTATGTCACCGCGCGAAATTCCCAGTCGGGAATGGCCCTGGGGCTGTCCTTTCTTGCTTCGGGCATGGGCGCGTGGATCCTTTTCGCCCCGCCCGAGATCGGCGCCTTCGTTGGCCCCTTGGCGGTGGCAGGCTACGCCCTCGGCTCGGCGTTACCGTTTATCGTGCTGGGGCTGTTCGGGCCCGCCATCCGGCGCCGCCTGCCCGAGGGGCGCAGCATCGGTGAGTTCGCTCAGCACTGCCACGGCAGCCTGGTCCAGAGGGCGGTGGCGTTGGTGTCGGTGCTGTACATGGGCTGCTTCCTGGCCGCGGAATTGACCGCCATCGGCGCGATTACCGGCCTGTTGTCCGGTGGCTCGGGGCAGTGGGTGATCGTCGCCGTCGCGGTCACCACCCTCATCTATACCGCCGCCGGTGGCCTGCGTGCGAGTCTTGCCACGGACCGCTGGCAGGCGTGGTTGTTGATGGCCTTGCTGGTGCTGGTGGCTGGGGTCACGTTGAGCCGGTTGCCGAGCCTGCCGCCGCTGTCCGCCTTGCCGTCCCTGCCGACAGGCGACGCGCTGTCCGTGGCGCTGACGTTGATCATTGCGGTGACCGCAGCCAATCTGTTTCACCAGGGGTACTGGCAGCGAGTCTGGGCCGCCAGAGACGACACGGCCCTGGTGCGTGGGGCCTGGCTTGGGGGCGGCTTGACCGTGATCGTCGTGGCCGTGGTCGGCGGCCTCGGCATGCTCGCGGCGGCCAGCGGTGTGGCCTTGGGGCAGCCGCCGATTCCGTTCTTTGCGCTGCTTGCCGATGCGCCAGCCTGGCTCGCGCTACCGGCCCTGGTACTGGCGGTCACGCTGGTGGCCTCGAGTGTCGATACTCTGCAGAACGCCTTGGCGTCGCTGGCGAGTGCCGCCGGAGGAGCACGTCAGCGCTCCCTGAGAGAAGCCCGCTGGATCACCGTGGCCTTGATGGTCCCGGTCGTGCTTATCGCCCTGCAGGGGCTGTCAGTGCTGCGCTTGTTCTTGATCGCTGATCTGCTCTGCGCGGCCATCGTGGTGCCGGTGATGCTCGGCCTGTGGTCTAGAATGCGCCCCTTGGCCGCCATCGGTGGTGGCGTCGCGGGGTTGATCGCGACCCTAGTGCCCGGCTGGCTCGCCGGCGGCAGCCTTCAGGCGGGTCTGCTGGCAGCCAGTTTCCCCAACGGTGTACCGACTCTGGCGCCGTTTCTCTGGGCGCTGGTGGTCTCCTCCCTGGTCAGTGTTGCGCTGGCGCTCGTCGCAGGACGCCCTCGTCAGCTCGCCTGACCTTGCTGGCACCGTGGCGTGGCCCCGCCTCGTTCGCTGGCGGCCGTGGGGCGGTCGTGTTGCAGCCGGGGCTTGAACCACGGCGGCGAAAACCGCCTGCTTCACCCTCACAACGTGACGGCGAAGCAGGCGGTGCAGCGGGTAGCCGACCGAGGTTACTGAATGACCGACTTGAGCAGGTTCTGCAGGCCGGTGTTCTGGTCCGGCAAGGCGAAGGCGGCGGCCGGGGGCGTGACGCTGGACAGCGATGAGACCTGGAAGCGATCGGAAAAACGCAGGATACCGAGGCCACGCTCCTTGATCAGCGCCGCGACGGGGTCATGGTTGCCGGTTAGCGTCTGCTGATAGCGATCGAAGACCGTCATGAGCTCCCGGGCCCGCGGGTCATCGGTGAGGACCAGCCGGTCCTGGCGCGCCTCGCCGTCCTGGTTGACCCAGTCCAGCACGTACACATCGCCTTCCACTCCGGCCACGGTTTCGTGCTCGCCGCTGGCGGTCAGCGAGTTCGCGCTGCGTGCCTGGTAGCTGGCCAGCCCCGTGGCGCCCTGGCCGCCGAGCTGGCCGGCGATGGACTGAACATCGCGAATACCGAGAACCACGGTCTGGCCGCTGATGTTGGTAACTACGTAGCCCTTGCCATCGCGCATCAGCAAGTAGCCCTTGGCGGCGTGGCGAGGGAAGTCGACCCGCAGCTGGTCGCCTGCCCAGCGCGCCTGAACCGCACTGTCCGCAGCGCCCTCGCCATCCACTAGGGTCGCCTGGCCAGCGGCCAGTACGGGCAGGGCAAATGCCATCAGTATGGCGGCGGTGAAGTAGCGCATCACAGACTCCTTGTTGTCGAAAACTGGTTAATGTCGAAAATCGTCAGCGGTCGAGAGCCTTCAGCGGTTGAGAGCCGTCAGCTGTTGACAGCCGAGGCAACGACGGTTGGTGGCGTCGGGGGCAAACGTCCTGCCGTCGATGGGGACAGGCGACAGCTTCCAGCATTGGATTCCAGGATCGGCGAGTCGTTCTAAAAGCGCGGTCGAATGCGGGAGATTGTACTGTGAAGGGCGCTCGGCGGGGGGGAAGGGCCCCAGGTGAAAACATGCGGTGGCCAGAAGCGCTGAAGGCGCTCGGCCGTGAGCGCCTTCAACAGCTTGAGTCGCGAAACCGAGGCAATCGGTTCACGCGCATCCATACCTATGACAGTGATAGCTGACCATCGTCGATGATGCGACGGATGGCCTGGAGTTCATCACAGGTAAAGTGTTCCAGACGGCCCGACAAGAGGTCACTGATCTTCTGCATCGGAAGTCCCGCGCGGCGCGCGATGTCTCGACTGCCGAGATCGGAGACGGCGATAAGCCGCGTGACGATGCGCATCAGGCGAGTGCGCTGTTCCAGGTCCCTGACATCGAGGTCAGGGCATCGTCGAGGAGGCGGTTCCGAGGCGTCTGCTCGCGAGGCGGAAGGTGCGTTACTCATGGGGCTCCATTGGGCATTGGCGATGACTACAGGATGCAACCTTTTGCGTCGTTTCGCCAGTCCGAAATCGGCACTTTCTTACCCCACTTTCGTCGTCCCACGATGAGCCGCCGCAGAGCCCGCTGGGGAGCCGGCGCCCAGGGCATGGGGGCAGCGGCAGATCCACCGGACGAGCGCAAAGCATGGACGCGAAGCATCATTCGAATGATAGTGTGACGAAGGGGCTGTCAAGGACAACATCAAAGGACGGATGGCTATGCAACATGACGCATCGCAAGGCGCGCAACTGAGCCGTGTGCTGGCGCGCAAGGACGTACTGGCGCTGGCTTTCGGCGCCATGATCGGCTGGGGCTGGATCGTGTTGACCGGGGGCTGGATCACCGCGGCGGGAAGCCTCGGGGCGATCATCGCGTTTCTGCTCGGCGGCCTGATCATCGTGCTGGTCGGTCTGACCTACGCAGAGCTTGCCTCGGCGATGCCTCAGGTCGGCGGTGAGCACGTCTACAGCTACCGAGCCATGGGGCACTTCGCCTCTTTTCTGTGTACCTGGGCGATCATCCTGGGGTATCTCAGTGTGGTGGCCTTCGAAGCGGTGGCGCTACCCACGGTGATCGAGCATTTGTTCCCTTCCTACGCGGTCGGGCACCTGTGGACGCTGGCTGGCTGGGACGTCAAGGCCACCTGGGTGGCGGTCGGCATGGCCGGCTCGGTCGCGATGATGGTGATCAACTACGTCGGTGTGCGCACCGCGGCGCTGGTTCAGAAGGTGGTCACCCTGCTGATCCTGGTGGTCGGCGTGATGTTTATCACCGGGGCTTTGTTCGAGGGCCAGGTGGCAACGATGACGCCGTTGTTCGAGACCGCAAACGGGGTGGTGGGGGGCATCATGCTGGTGCTGATCATGGTGCCCTTCATGTTCGTTGGCTTCGATGTCATTCCCCAGGCCGCCGAGGAGATCAACCTGCCGTTTCGGGAAATCGGCCGCGTGCTGATGATTTCCGTGATCCTGGCGGTGTTCTGGTATGCCTTCATCATCCTTGGCACCGCATTGATGCTACCGGCTGAGTCACTGGCCGACAGCTCACTGGCGGTGCCGGATGCCATGCAGGCCGTGTTTCAAGCGCCTTGGGCGGGCAACCTGATGGTGTTGGCCGGCATCGCCGGCATTCTGACCAGCTGGAACGCCTTCTACGTCGGCGGTTCCCGGGCCATCTATGCGTTGGCCCACTGCGGCATGCTGCCGGCCTTCCTGGCCAGGCTCCATCCGCGCTACCGCACCCCGACCAACGCCATCCTGCTGATGGGGATCTTGTCGAGCCTCGCCCCTCTATTGGGGCGCCAGGCCATGGTCTGGCTGGTGGTGGCCGGGGGGCTCGGCATCGTCATCGCCTATCTGTTTGTGTCGATCTCGTTTCTCATCCTGCGGCGCAAGGAACCGCAGCTGGAGCGCCCCTTCCGGGTGCGACACCCGCGCCTGGTCGGCGGGCTGGCGGTCGCTCTGTCGCTTGGGCTGGTAGGCCTCTATCTGCCTGGCAGCCCCTCGGCCCTGTCGGCCATCGAGTGGGCGCTGTTTGCCGGTTGGATGGGCTTGGGCTTGGCGCTCTATGGCTGGTCACGGCTGCGCTACGGCACTGAATTCAGCGCGCGGCAGATGCGCCGGGAAATGACCGGGCAGAAGGGATCGTGAACGAGCGCTCGCCGGCGCGGCTTTATCGCCCCCGGCGTTATCCGTCCGGTCGCCGCGAGGGCGGTGGATAAGGCCGAAGGGGGAGGGGAGACATGAGCCCGGCCAGGGACATCGCCTGGCCGGGCTTTTGTTGACGAAATAAAAAAGTGTAGATATTTTAAAAAAACGTCAAAAATAAACATTCCCTTCCGCTGGAGTTCGTCATGACCGCCGTCGCCTCTTCTGTTGAATCCGCCGCAGCGTCTTCGTCATCAGGTGCCATCGCTCCCCCTACCCCCTTGGGCTTTACCCTTGCGCCGTCCGCCGTTTCATCGAGGATGCTGAGCCTGCGGGTGGAGGCGGCAGTGGTGACGGCCTTTTTGGAAGCCACTGCGCAGTGGCCGGTGCAGGCCCTGGAATATAAGTCGATGCTGCGCTTTCGTGTCGCCGCCATTCTGGACGAGCTGTGCGGCCATACCCTGCGTCCCCACCTGGTGGCGATGCTGCTGGACCGTGCCCACGGGGCAATGCAGGTAGTTCCCGAGGGCCTTGATCGGGTCGAGCAGGCCGATGCCATGGTCAAGTTTGCGACCGCCGTGGCTCACCTGGTGGGGCGCTCCAATTTCGATGCCATGAGCGGTCAGTATTACGCTCGTTTCGTGGTCGAGAACGTGGATGCGTCCGACAGCTACCTGCGCCAGCCCCACCGGGTCATGGAGTTGCATAACGACGGAACCTTCGTCGAACAGGTGACCGACTACGTACTGATGATGAAGCTCGATGAGCAGAACATGGTCGGCGGCGACTCTCGGCTACTGCACTTGGACGATTGGGAAGATTTGGACCGGTTCAGCCACCACCCGCTGGCCTTCGCCGAGATGCGCTGGTCGGCGCCAGCGAGCAAGAAGGTGACGGCCGATGTCTATCACCCGGTCTTCGACGTCGACCGCAACGGTCGACCGGTGATGTCCTATATCGATCAGTTCGTGCAGCCGGGGGATCTCGAACAGGGGCAGTGGCTTTGCCAACTGTCGGACTCCCTGGAAGGTAGCGAAGGTATCCTTTCTGTCCCCAACCCCGTCGGTAGTTTTCTACTGCTCAACAATCACTTCTGGTTGCACGGGCGTGATCGCTTCGCGTCCCATCCGAAGCTGCGTCGCGAGCTGATGCGCCAGCGCGGCGTGTTCACCGGTGGAGCGACCTTGCGTCGGTGAGCCGCGTGTCGCGCCGGTTTTTGGTCGGCGAGGCGAGCGTTCGCCAGGCGACGGGGGTAGGCTAGACGCCGACAGCGAGTACGATGACTCCACCACCACGGCGTGGTGGAAGCGTTCAAGAACGACAACGAGACGGCGAATGTACGATTTCATCATCATCGGCGGCGGCATCCTGGGCATGTCCACCGCCATGCAGCTTAAGCGTTCCTACCCCGATCACCGTATGTTGCTGCTGGAGAAGGAAGACGGTCCTGCCCGTCATCAGTCTGGCCACAATAGCGGCGTGATCCATGCCGGTGTCTATTACACCCCGGGAAGCCTCAAGGCTCGCTTTTGCCTGGAAGGCAACCGCGCCACCAAGCGCTTCTGCGACGAGCACGGCATCGCTTACGACAGCTGTGGCAAGTTGCTGGTGGCCACCAACGACACCGAAATGTCGCGGATGAAGGCGCTGTGGGAGCGCACCGAGGCCAACGGCTTGGAGCGCGAGTGGCTCGGCGCCGAGGCTCTGGCCGAGCGCGAGCCGAACATCACCGGGGCCGGTGCGATTTTCGTGCCGGCGAGTGGCATCGTCGATTACGCCAAGGTCACCCAGGCCATGGCCGAGGAGTTCGAGCGTCTGGGTGGTGTCATCCAGTATGGTCAGGAGGTCCGGGCGCTGGACGAGCGGCGTCAGGAGGTAGTGGTGACGACTCGCTCTCAGACCTTCAACAGCCGCTTTCTGGTGACCTGCTCGGGGCTGATGGCAGACCGCGTGGTGCGCATGCTGGGCCAGGACCCGGGGTTTACCATCTGTCCGTTTCGTGGTGAGTATTTTCGCCTGTCGAGTCAGCACAACTCCATTGTCAATCACCTGATCTACCCGATCCCCGACCCGGCGATGCCCTTTCTCGGCGTTCACTTGACCCGGATGATCGACGGCAGTGTCACGGTGGGCCCCAATGCCGTGCTGGCACTGGCGCGAGAAGGCTATCGCCGGCGCGACATCTCGGCGATGGACCTGGCGGGCATGATCACCCACCCCGGTATTCTCAAGGTTCTCTGGCGCCATCTACGGCCGGGCATGCGCGAGATGAAGAACTCGTTGTCGCGGCGTGGCTACCTGGAGGAGGTGCGCAAGTACTGTCCTGGCCTGACGCTTGATGATCTCGAGCCTTATCCCGCCGGCGTGCGCGCCCAGGCGGTGTCCCGCGATGGCAAGCTCGTCGATGACTTCCTGTTCGTCAACACGCCCCGCACCATCAACGTGGGCAATGCGCCTTCGCCGGCCGCAACCTCGGCGATCCCCATCGGCGCTCATATCGTGGACAAGGTCAAGGCACAGGTCGGCGCCTGTGCCGACCTGTGAGGTGCGGCATGACACCCAGCGCTTGGCAGCGGCTAAGACTTTGGGGGAATTGCATACAAAACAAAGAAATGTCGATAATGTGCGGACCGTCGAATGGATGGTCTTGGCAATTGATATGGCCTGCTGCTAGGTTGCCGAGGGTGCACGTCGCGCACCCGAACAATTTCACAACAAGTTCCCACGAGGAACGGAGGACGGTCATGCGAGCTCTCAAGTACGCCCTGGCAGCATCTTTGCTGATGTCGGCCCAGGCCGCAGTTGCCCAGCAGCAGCTATCGGTCGCCACCGGCGGCACCGGCGGCACCTATTATCCCTACGGCGGTGGTCTGGCCGAGCTGATCAAGAAACACGTCGAAGGCTTCGATGCGGTGGCCGAAGTTACCGGCGCCTCGGTGGAAAACATGGGGCTGGTGTGGCGGGGGGATTCCGACCTGGCGCTGGCGCTGGCGGACACCGTCTACCAGGGGTATACCGGCACCGGTGACTTCGAGGGCCGCAAGCTCGAGAACATCCGCGCGATCGCCTCGATCTACCCCAATGCGGTTCAGATCGTGACGATGGCCGATTCTGACATCGATTCCCTCGATGACCTGACCGGCAAGACCGTTTCCGTGGGCGCCCCGGGCAGTGGTACCGAGCTCAACGCCCGCGCCATTCTCGAAGCCAACGGCATCAGCTACGATGACTTCGACCCGCGGCGTTTGAATTTCAACGAAACAGCCGATGCGCTGCGTGACGGTGATATCGACGCCGGGTTCTGGAGCGTCGGCCCCCCCACCAGCTCGATTCTCAATCTGGCGACCACCAGCGACGTGCGCCTGATCGGTCTGAGCGATGAGGAAATGGCCAAGGCTCGCGAGGCCGAGCCGGTGTTTGCGCCTTACGAGTTGCGTGCCGGCCTGTACGAGGGCATGGACGACGCGGTACAGACCGTGGGGGTGCCTAACGTGCTGATCGCCAGCAGCGAGATGGACGAGGACACCGCGTACGAAATCACCAAGGCATTGTTCGAGCACACCGATGAGTTGATCGCCATTCACCCGGCCGCCAACGACACCACGGTGGAATTCTCGACCGATTCCACGCCGATTGCCTTCCATCCAGGCGCCCTGCGCTACTATGAGGAAGCCGGCGCCGAGATCCAGGACCAGCAGCGTCCCTGATGGGGGCTGTCAAACCTGGTAGCGTGACAGCAGGGCGGGCCCTTGGGCCCGCCCTGCTTGTGCTCGCGGGGCTGGGACTGTCGGCTCCGGCCTACGCCGAGATCGATTGCCTCGCTACGCCGAGACTCGAAGTGCGCAGCGAAGCGGGCCAACCCTTGGTGACCGTGCCGATGCCGGAAGGGGCCGGCTGGTGTCTGGCGTGGAACCATTCCGTCGAGGGCTTCGAAGTGCTCGACTGCTATCGCAATGTCAGCGGCCGCATGGTGCTCGAGCGTAGTCATCTGCCGGATTTCGCCGCTGGGCTCGACCATGTGCTCGGACGCGGGCGCCAGACGTCCGACGGTCACGGAGGCTACTGGATCGAGGATATCGACGAGGTGGTGCCGGGCAATCGCTATCGGCTGCGCGTCGGCGCCAAGCGAGTCGACCACCGCCTGGTCAGCCGCGGCGATCCTGCACTCGAGAGCCTGGTGCGTTCGGCAAGGGCCTGCACCGGCGCCGGGTTCAAGGCCCTGCCCCAGGCACGCACACCGATCAGCCTGAGTGACCTGGCCGCCAATCGCGCGGTCAGCGTTGAACTCTACGTGCCGTGATCCCGGGCCGGGTCTGAGCCAGGCGCTAAGCTTTCAGCCACGCCTGACTGACCAGGTCGTAACTCTCCACTCCGTCCGGCGCCGCGCCGGACATGCCCTGAGATAAGCACAATGAGTGAAACGGAAAACTCCCCTGTGATACCCGGCAGCCAGGCGAACCATTCTCGCCAGGTGCTGTGGTTGATCACCCTGGTGGCAGTGGCACTGTCACTCTTCCAGCTCTACTCCGCCGGCATCCAGCCGCTGGGGCTGTTCTACCAGCGCAGCATTCACCTGGCGCTGATCATGATGCTGGCCTTTTTGATGTTTCCGTTGTGTGGTGCGAAGCACGACCGAGGGCCGATCAGCGGCCTCATCGATCTGGTGTTCTTCGCCGGTGCGGTCGTGACCGGCGGCTATCTGGTCCTGTATCTGGACGAGATCATCAATCGCGCCGGCTTCTGGAGCCAGACTGATATCTGGGTCGGTATCATTGCCACCATCACGGTGCTGGAAGCGAGCCGCAGGGCGGTGGGGCTCGGCATGACCATCATTGG
>Ga0209595_100610_pt1 | contig 12087 bp, 7 predicted proteins | sample Porto_4metaG_FD_187427 | JGI IMG/M metagenome (GOLD analysis project Ga0209595, IMG submission 187427) | Marine algal microbial communities from Porto, Portugal - Porto_4 metaG (SPAdes) (version 2) | ecosystem: Host-associated > Algae > Red algae > Unclassified | place: Portugal: Porto | collected...
ATTTCAGTGCGACCTTATTAAGCAAACATTATTCTGACGGCAAATATAGGTATTCTTGACGGATAGAAGTTTTTATTTACAAAAAAAGAGCCATTTCCTGCAGTGAGGAGATGACTCTTTTTGTTTTTTATGTGAGGCTATAATGAATTATTTTGCAATTACCATACGTTTAGTATCCAATACTTTTCCATTGACTACCAATGAATAGCTGTAAGTACCCGCTGCGATAGTGCCGGATTTGATTTGAAGTTGACCTGCACCCATTTGTGCAATGCGCTCACTATGAATGAGTTGTCCGTTCATATCAAATATATTAACTAAAGCATTCGTAGCATCCGTAGGAACTTGATACTTGATTAATGTATTGGTATTAAACGGATTAGGTTGGTTTTGCTCTAAGTACGCTCTGCGCCCGTCAAGTTGGATGTTTTGTTGGTTGATGTTGGTGTTTTGTCCGTTTAATACTGCTTGCATCATTTCTTTCATTTCGGCTAATTCTTGCTCCAATGTTTCGATTTTATTTTGCTGCTCTTTGATGGCATCTACCATTATCCATTTCAATGAAGATGCGTTGATGGTCAAGTATTCTTGCTCGGTACGAGTTATTTTTTTGCCGTCTGGTCTGCCATCAATATACTCAATACCGCCGTCGTTGGCAGTCGTAAATTTGAAAGTGCTGACCATCTGTGGAGCTACTTTTTGCAATTCTTGTGCGATGACACCGATTTGCTCTTGTCCGTCTATTGTACCTGCTTTGCCATTGTATTCGTAAGTGACGGGATTGAGTTTTTTAACAATATCAAGTCCGCCTTCGTACTTTTTAACATTGCGTTTCAATCGCTTGTCTGACAAGACGTTCCAAAGATCGCCACCATCTGATTTGAAGGCTGCACCCTGTACGTGCAAGCGAAAATCCGACTCCACCACAGCATTGGGGTCTTGGGCGGTAGCATTATCAACGATAAGACTTCCTGTAGAGGAAATCAAAAATACACGCTCTGATGCGCCGCCGACTTTGCCATTAAAATTGGTGAGTGCAAGATAGCCTGAGTCGCCATTTTCATAACCATTGACAATCATACTGAATGATTCGAGCGCATCACCACCATAATCACCATTGGGAAATCTTGCAAGGAGGAAACCAGGCGAATTGCTGTCTCTATCAATACGAAAAACGGAGTTGGACGCCCTCATGTGAAATGGACGCGCTGGACTGGTGACACCAAAGCCCATACGACCACCTTCAAGGAGGAGGTTGCCACCATTGATATGTAGTTTTCCGAGTGGAGCGTCTGTGCCAATACCTGTATCTCCATTGGGAGCTTTAACGTGAATTTGAGAAAAAGCAAATATTGGGGTAAGCGTTATTAAAATGATATAAATAAGATTTTTCATAATTAATTTATTTTTAAATATTTGAAATGATTTTTGAATAAAATTTATTTGAATTACTGCGAGCTGGAAGCTCGCGTTACGTTAGTTACAATCATCTATTTCTGCGGAAAAATTCGCATTAGGTTGTACCTCAAAACCGCCTTCAAGTATGATATTTTCACCTGCTTTAAACTGTACATCACCACCCGTCGGAATTGTACCGTCTGATGTTAGTATTTCATTTGCCTGACAAGCACTGTCACCAATATCGCCTGTTGGGTTAGCAAATTGTGGGCAAGGACTCGCACAAATCAAATTGCCATTATTGTCATAAATCGGTATCTGACCGTTGATTTGTACCGTAAGGCTTTTGTTATTTCCCGCTACATCACCAACGACGACAGTGTACGTACCCGAAGGTAGATTTTCAACCTCCGCAGTATTCGCGCCTGTACTCCACGTATAGAAGTAAGGCGGAACACCACCATACACTTCTACCGATGCTTTGCCCAACATACTGCACTGCTCATGCAATACTGAGGCGTTGATAATCAAGTTGTTACTCGCCGGACTAAAGCCAACGTAGCTATCATAAAAGGACATATTCGCAATGCCATCCAAGTCGCCGTTGACTTCAATTTTGTTGCCTTTATTAATGTCCATATTAAAGCTTTCACCTGTGGGGGCGTTGTTGGTAGTAAGTGTGAGGACAGCCACTGCGCCATCACAAAGCGTATTCACACCATCCGTGCGAGTGAGCGCGAGCGAGAGGCGATTTTGTGCAGTATTAAATACCTCGAAAACCTCGTCGGGCGTGAGCGAAGAACCCGTCACATCAATACTCACATTGGTCAAAGGCATATCATTAAAATCTACGGTACACGCCACGCCGTGCGCCATAATATCGTTGCCATCGAAATCCTCTACGTGTAGTGCGTAGCGCATATTTCCGCCTGCTGGGGCGAGGGGTTCGAGGCGATAATTGAGCGTATTGGGTACGAAAGATGCCAAACTCGGTCCAGTGGTCAAGCCGAAATTCAAGTCAACTACCTGTAAATCAGCACCGTCGATAGTACCACTACCGTCTGCATCTTGGTGTTTGTTGTTGACCGCTTCCGTGTCCAATTGCCATGCTTGGGCGGGTTGCTGATTCCAATTGGTGGTCGCGTTTGGTCGCGGAGGTCCCATGCGGAAGGCTGCAATTCCCCAGAATAATACCTCGTTTTCATCCACGATACCGTCATTATTCATGTCGCCGGGCCACACGCCTGTATCGCAGTTACCAACTTGAGCATCACAAAAATCTTCCCACGGAACACTGAAATTATTACCATCGCTGATATTCGCATTCGTACTGCTGACAGCATTCAACTGACCGCAAAGCGCCAGCAACGCAGGATCGTAACAGCCACTCAATTGATTATCATGGACATATAAAAATTTGAGCGTACTCATATTGGCTAATTCGGGAGGAATTTTGCCCGTCAAATTATTATTTTCTAGTCGTAAAAATGTTAATATAGTGAGGTGGTAAAACGTATTGGGAATATTTCCGGTAAATTGGTTATTCCCTAAATTGATATACCCCAATCTATTGGAAGGCGTACCAATAGTCGTAGGAATATTACCGGCAAGATTGTTATTACTTAAATCCAAATAGGTCAGATATTCAAAATCGCCAATCGCGGCAGGTAGTGTGCCGGAAAGTCCGTTATTAGGTAAATTTATGACTTGTACGCAGCCGTTTCCATTCAAAGTAACGCCCTGCCATGTCGTCATGGGCTGATTCAAGTTCCACGGAATAGTCCAACTTACGCCATTTGTATCGTCATATAATTCGACGAGACTTAGGGAGTCATTTAAGCGGCAGCAATTGCCGACTAGCGCATCACATTCTGCATTAAATACATTATTCTGAAGCGTTATAATATTTGTATTTCGTTTAACGACATCTGACAATGTTGTGCTTTCTATCGTGCTAATATTATTTGTAAGTGTGGGGTCATTTCGGTAGAAATAATAATCGCTGTCGCGTAGTCGTCCAAATTGCTCTGTGAGCATCGCAGTAAGCGTCGCGCCCAATTGCGAACCCGGCATTTTATCTTCCGACAACAAACCCACCCATGCGTCGATGTCATTTATATCACCGTATAATGACGATAGTGTATTTTGCAAAACAGGGTCGCTCGTAATATCCGCATAGTTCGTTGCGGTACTGCCTGTAAAATAATTGCGATAAGCGTTGTAATCTGCCAAGCCGTGGTCGCGTCCGCGTTGGATATTCAGCGCAGCCAAATCTAAGCCCGGTCCCGGACCTTCAGTAAATAAAAAGGTGCGAAGTGCCTCCACCATATTCGCGTCAATCTCTTCTTGAAATTGTACCGCTAAACCATTGAATATTGGCTCAATACCATTCGCAGCGATAAGATTGGGATTAAAAAATGCCTGAATAAGCGAGACTTGCCCTTGCCCAACCGGATTGCCGTCATCGTCTAATAAAAACAACTCATTTGTTACCATTGTATGCCCCAAGCGATATGCTGCCGTCGAAAAACCATTGATGATATCCGGTTGAATGGAATTGTCATAGCCGCTATACGCACCAAGATTGACACCGAGCGCAGGAAGAAATTCGTTGTACGTGATATTTTGCAATAAAGCAACGACCTGTTTTCTGGCTCTTTCGTAAATTGTTTGATCGTCAAAAATAGGATCGAGGGTTGGGTCATTCACTATAATTTCGTCGCAAATACGATTGTGTTCGCGCACAAAAAGCGTGTGTAGCGAAAGTAGGCTTGATTGCTCGTTTGCCCGAACATCGCCAGCTACAAAATGCAAACCGCCAAAACTTGCCATTTCTGGTGCGTTGGGGTCAATCTGAGTAGATGCCTCACCGGTAGTCGTATTATAGGGTAATAAATTACCTGCCGAAGTTTTCATTTTACCCTCTGTGCCTTGTCTCAGCCACGTAGCGCGAATCACATCCGAGCCATAGACTTGCGAACCATCTACCCATGAAGTGACGATGTTGGTTTGTTCACGGGGCGTGGTGACGCCCGTACCTTCGTGGGCTTCGGCACGATGTATCTCTATTGGCACTACAATCAAGTCTCCCGGCTCGCCAGAGGGCGGAATAATCATCAACTCGTCATCGTCCTCACTTTCTGGCGAAATACCGATGTCGTGGTCGAGGAATTGCCCCCAACTGAATACAAAAGCACTCAAAGTATTGGAAGGAAACACAAGGCTATCCTGTGCAAAAATCGCGTTGCTAATCACGCGCGGATTGGGGCGACCTTCCCCACCGATACTGTTCAGTGGGTCGGCTGAACCGTACTCGGCGGGAAGTTCGCGTTTGAGTGAGATGTCGGCACTGCCCCATGCAGCGTTATTGATGTTGTTACACTGTCCGTCAATGTTTCGATAGACGAGTTGAGTACCGCATGTTTGGAATTGGCTTTTTTGCTGGTTAGTTTTCATGAGCTTAGCATCGACCGTACCACTGAATAGGTGACGAAATGCTTTTGCCTTTTGTTCGTCGGTTACAGGTGCTTCATTTTGTTGTGCATTTACCGACGAAATATTCATCAGTAAACACATCAACAAAATGGCTGTAAAGAGTGCTTGTATGTGAGAAAGTGTGTTCATGTTGTATCTTTTAATGGTTCTGAAATTTACTATTAAATAAATCTCGACTGTCAAATTATTGTATCACAAAAGTGCGGGCTTTTTCTGGTATTAAAAATCACTGAAATTGAGCTAAAATAAGGGTTTTGAGGTTTTATGTTTTATTTAAAATTTTGATAATGAGATGGTTGCGATTTATTTTATTGGAGTTTAAAATTAATTACGGGTAATGCTTCATTAAAGTGTGGAATAGTCGGCAGACGAAGATTTTTACAAAAATTAGTCATTTGACCATTCACATTGATGCTATTGACAAATGGATTCGTCTGACGACACGCTCTGATGAAAAGGAGGCATCTTCAAAGTGAAGATGCTCCTTTAGTCAAAATACTATCTGAAGTTATTAATTTTTATAAATGGCTTTTTCATAAAAATAAAACGCACCTAAAAATGCCAAAAAGTAGACTTCCATACCGTATTTGAGGTGGTAGCTGTTCTATTTTCGTTCGGTGCTACTGAACACGTAGAGAAAATTCATGAATTTTCTCTACGTGTTCGGAGGCTTGGTGCGTATTTTTTGAAGGTTTTATTTTTTATGAAAAAGCCATCTATATCATAACTACGGAGTAGTTAAACTTGAATAATCCTGTATGTAATGCAGGGAAAATACCAAACGCCCCCGACAACTACGGAGTAGTTGAATTGCGCGAACAAAGCACGTTCAACTACTCCGTAGTTGTGGTAAAGTTTTTAGGTACTTTCCCCGAATTTTGATTCGGGGTTATTCACGTTCAATCCCTTCGGGATTAGGGTTTGCGCTCAAAAAGATGTATGGTATCAACAGGTTTTCGAAGTGCAAGCTAAATTTTAGGCGTCTAATGGAACATGTTCTATTGAACAAAATTACCACACAAAAAAAGATATAAGCATGACAATAAATCAAGTTCATAAAATAAAATTGACGACCCTTTCGCCTGTTTCGGTGGGCGATGGCGACAGCTTGATTCCTTTTACGGATTACCTATTGGATGGTGACGAGGTGGTGTATATCGACCAAGAAAAAATGGAGGCGCGACTCTCCGAAAAACCGGAATTGGTAGATGAATTGGTCAGAAATATCGGCTATGCTGCCAATGTCCGCAAGAATGATTTTTTGCTCAATTTTATAGAGGACGCATCCCTTTTAGATACCTCTTTGGAGGCGGTCTCGCGGCATGGGCGCATCCCTGCGTATGGCATTGATAATGTAACCGAACTCCAAACGATTGTCAAGAACTTTGGGCAGCCCTACATTCCCGGCAGCACAATAAAAGGCGCGATGAAAAACGCCATTTTGTTTGATTGGTTGCGCGAAGACCCTGCCGGAAGAGAAGCTCTTCGTCAGTTCAAAGAATCCTTGTTTAGTAGGAGCAAGGATAGGAGAGACAACCCGAATAAAGTCTATCAGGAAAAAGTCGAAGATAAGATTTTCGGGAGTTTGCGAAGTCGGCGGCGGATGCCTTACTCCATGTTTCGGGTGGCAGATACCAACCCGTTACCCGCTACAGACGCGCTCGGTGTGTACAAGACCGACCGCTTTCATTTGAGCAAAGGCAATCCCGACACTCAATTGAGTATGATAAAGGAAGCCGTCAATGCAGGTTGCGAATTTAACTTTACACTTGAAATCGACGCAAAAACGAAAACTTTTGATAAATATATCAAAAAATTCAGAAATAATATATTTGAATTATTTGATATTATAAATTATTTCACCCTCGAAAACCTCTATCAGGAATTGGACTACTTCAGGGAAGAAATCAACCCACAAGTGGATAAAGAATTGAGCAATTATTACAGTTTCCTCGAAGACCGCGTACAGGAAATCGAAGGCTACAAAAAAGACAAACAAAGCATTGCACTAATGCGACTTGGTTCGGGCAAAACCTATTATTACAACTCTATCGGCTTGGCATTTATGCTGACCTACGAAAAGGCAGAAGACCGATTCAGACGACAATTTAGACTGCGCCCCAAGCAAGACCTTTTCCCCGTCACACGCACCATTACGCATGATAAACGCGAATTGGGTTGGGTGAGAATTGAAAATGTATTGTAACACGGTACTTCCAGTCCGTGTATCGCGCTATACTTGCAAAACACTGAAAATTATGGATTTAGATACATTAAAAGAACAGGCGATGGAATATTTTGAAGCAGATAGAATAGATAATTTATTCGACTTGTTGAAAAAGTATTTAATAGATGAAGGAGAAGTTTCAAATGATTTGTCAATGCTAATCAATAGAAACTCTAGCTTAACCAGAAGTGGACATAATGGTATATTAGATGATAGATATTTTGAAACTTCAAAAAATAAATTGAGGAAGAGTATTTTGGATTTTGTAAAGCAATTAAAAGGCGACTATATAGTATCTTCTCCTAATGAGTTAAAAGTCAAAGAAATAAAAACTAAAATATTAGTTTTTACTACGAGTAAATTCGAGGCAGATTTACGAGAATATTTTGACAAATTACACTTTACAAACGTAACAATTTGTCTTTATACTGATGTAAATGTTGAAATAGAGGAATTTATTTTATTGGTATTTGATAATCGAGATTTACCTTCCAATAGAAATTTAACTGATGAGCAAAAGCAAACCATAAAAATACGCACGGACTTTATGGAAAAATGTTTGGGCAAAAACCCTTATGGTATTCACTTTGGCAACTACTTGGAATGGCTTAATTTCAATCGCGAGTATGCTAATGCCGCTAATTCATCTTTTACTTTATTCGCTCGCATTAAAGAAATGTTGGAATTTTTGGAGGCTTTGGAATAAACTGAGTGCGCTACAAATCGGTGGTCAGTTCAAAAAAATAAAAAAACCAAAAATCAACCGTCTTTCTGAATTTATTTCAGAATCTCCCAAGCGGTAGAAAACAAATGCTATACGAAAGTTGTAATTTGTAGATTTGTAATAAAATACAAAATTGTAGCTCACATCAAAATCGAGCTTTGTCGCATAGGAGATTCTGAAATAAATTCAGAAAGACGGTTTGGTTTGGAGTTTTGGATTACCGTTACCATCGATCTATGACGCATTGAAATAAAAATATTGTGTACCACTCAGTTGAGTTGATGAATTGACGGACTGTTGGATTTGTAAATGGCAGACAACAATATTTTCTTATTTTGTTAGAAATTATACATTATTAAAATTTCAAATAAAAATAAAACAAGTAATTTCGTTTGCTAAACTTGTACGGTATCAATAGATTTTGAAAATGTCCCACTACTTACAATCAGGAAAAATAGAATAATGAAAAATAAACTCACCCTCACCCTCCTCCTTGCGTGTGTAAGCGTATGTGCGTATGCACAAGATGTGGCGAAGCTCACTGAGCGTATTATCAAACTCGAGCAAAAATTCCTGTGGTTAGGCATTGGAACTGTGGCGGCATTGATTGGTATGGCAACGTTATTGTATCGAAAAATGAGTGGTATTATTCAAGAACGCGCCGACCAACTCTTAGAAAAGAAATTTGCCGAACACCCTGTCTTTACCCGTTACGAGCGCGAGCAGGCGGTCAAGCGCACCGGTATCATCATCGTCGGGCAGACGGCGAAGGACAAAGATCTTGTGGACTATCTCGAACAAGACGGCTACACCAAAACCGACTCCTTTGCCATTGACCAAGTGACCGACATCGACGTCAATAAGTACAAACTCCTCCTATTCAACGACGAATCCGGCGCACTCCAACAAGCACAAATGGACGTATTAGCCAACCGCTACAACGGACAAATCAAACTATTTTACTACACCGCCGCTAATAAGCGATTCGAAAACCGACAAGTCAAAATGTCCTCCTTCGCCAACTCCAAACCCACCCTCGTCAAACGACTCTTAGAAGCTTTGACGAATTGACGAGTTGTTGAGTTGTTGAGTTGTTGAGTTGTTGAGTTGTTGAGTTGTTGAATTGTTGAATTGTTGAATTGACGAGTTGACGAATTAACGTATTACTATTAATCATTAACCATTAACCATTAACCGTTAACCGTTAACCGTTAACCGTTAACCATTAATCATTAATCATTAATCATTAAAAAATGCACGTAAGAACACTCACTGTGACCTTTGATTTGCCCTTGCGCTATCAGGAGATAGACAAGTGGCGTGGTGCCTTTGTGGAGTTGACGGGTGGCGATTTGCCTATATTTCACAACCACAAAGACAACCTGCCCAACCGATACATCAAGGAATACTCCCGCATACAGTACCGTTCGACGGGCAGACGCGCCGCTATATTTGCCATCAACGAAGGCATTGATGCCCTCCAAGACATCCTCGAACGCCCCGACCTGCAAATCTACTGGTACGACCAACCCACCGACATCCGCATCCACAGCCTCAACATGGAAGGGCATTACCTACAAATGACCGCCACGCCGCAGCACTACCGCCTCCGCCGTTGGTTGCCCTTCAACCAACACAACTATCCCGAATGGCGCCAAGCCAAAAACCTCCGACAACGCATCCGACTACTCGAAAAAATCCTCACCGGACACATCCTCGGTGCTTGTCAGGGCTGCAACTACCACATCCCCGAAAGGCTCCGCGTCGAACTCCAACGCATCAATCGAACCACCAATATCACTTACAAAGACGTTGGCATGGTCGCCCTCGACATCGAATACACCACCAATATCCTTTTGCCACAGGGCATCGGCATCGGCAAATCCACCGCACTCGGCTTCGGTTGCCAAAACAACATCAGACCCCGATACCCACAAGCCCTTCCCGAAAACGATATTCAAGTGACGAGCTATTGACGAGTTGTTGAGTTGACGAGTTGTTGAGTTGACGAATTGTTGAGTTGATGAATTACGAAAAAAATGACAAATATGTTAGTACGCTATATTCATATTTTATAACTTTAGCCAACGTGCCACGTCAGCACATCAGAACGTAACGCCCCATAAACGGACTGTATCCGTAGCCGTTTCTATCGTAGAAGCCGCCCTGCATCAGCCGGAAACCACTGTTCTTTACCAACACGGGCATCAAAATAAAAATTAATAGCGGCGAAACTGCCGCTTACCAAATATATAAGACAAACGATAAACAAGTACAAGCTGACGAGATTTCGTCGGGTTTTGGGCGTTTATTGTTTGTCCTTTTTTAAGTTCAAACACCAAAACACTATAACCGAAGCGACAGATGAATAGATTGGTCTGTTACGATATTACCGACAATAAGCTACGCAAAAAAATAGCCGATACGCTGATTCATTTTGGGCTCGCAAGGGCGCAACTTTCAGTATTTATCGGCTATGTAGCTGCACCACACTACACGAAGATGAAGGAAGAAATCATGGAGAAAATAGACGAAGAAAAAAGTGATACTGATAGTATTATTTTTTTGGACTTACACCAAGATCAAATCAAAAAAATGATTATCTTTGGGCAGCTACAAGCTGATGCCAATTACATCCTCAATATTGGAAATACGATTGTTATTTGACATATTGTTAAAATTTAAAACTGTATGTGTTTGACAAGAAAACCCGATTCTATCCACGAGCAAAAGTTTGCTAAAAACTGATAATCAATACTTTATAAAAAAAAAGGATCAGAGTTATGTGCCATGAAAAGTTGCACTGAGACATTCTCTATCTTTGCGATTGGCCACATCGGCGAGATCAGAGTTATGTGCCATGAAAAGTTGCACTGAGACCTGAGAGGTTCATCTCGTTTTAAGTTGATGTCTTTATCAGAATTATGTGCCATGAAAAGTTGCACTGAGACCTTATCGTCCAAGTGACATCACGGGCATTGTAGCATCAGAATTATGTGCCATGAAAAGTTGCACTGAGACTTGCGCCGCTGACCCCGCATTCGGAGTCAACAGTATCAGAATTATGTGCCATGAAAAGTTGCACTGAGACCCGTTAACACCTATTGCTATAATCATATCCGACGATCAGAATTATGTGCCATGAAAAGTTGCACTGAGACTATAGTTCGTCTTCCGAAGAATCCGAAACCATGTTATCAGAATTATGTGCCATGAAAAGTTGCACTGAGACATCTATTTCCCCCCATGTCTGTCAGAAAAAATATATCAGAATTATGTGCCATGAAAAGTTGCACTGAGACAATAAGGCTTCATACAAATCCTGGTTAAAAACCTGCGGAGAAGTATCAGAATTATGTGCCATGAAAAGTTGCACTGAGACCATTAACTGCCACTCTTGACTGCGCGTCAAGCTCATTAGAGTTATGTGCCATGAAAAGTTGCACTGAGACTTAGTATGAGCGTTAAGTAACGCAATATCACTTGATCAGAGTTATGTGCCATAAAAAGTTGCACTGAGACATGTCCATCTGGAGTGGCTCTGGTGTTGGGATTATCAGAGTTATGTGCCATGAAAAGTTGCACTGAGACTTTAAGGTAGTGTGGGTTGTCAATTTCTTCATATATCAGAGTTATGTGCCATGAAAAGTTGCACTGAGACGGTTGATATTCTCGTGCAATGGTCTCTTTAGAATGTCAGAATTATGTGCCATAAAAAGTTGCACTGAGACATTAGAGCAGCCATCATAAGTTTTTCTTTATCTCGTCAGAGTAATGTGCCATAAAAGTTGCACAAAAACGCCTCGTTAGAGACGCGATTAATCGCATCACTAACGAGGCGTTTTACGTCAGCACATCAGCACAATAACACCACAACACCATAACCCAACCAATTTGATATATTTTGAAATAAAAAAACCGTACATTTATCCCTATTTCCTAACCAACAAAATACGAGTCCAATGCGCTTGATTTTGAACTTTCCCGATAATTATCGGGATTGATACTTGTACGGATAGGTCGCGACCCGTCCTTATCAGAACTTCAACCATGTCTTACACTACAAAAGTACCATTTCACACCGTTCGATTGCGCTTCACAGGCAGTGACGCGCTTGTTCCTTTATTTGAAAAAAAATCAGTTCGATTGAGTGGTGATGCCGATTCGTTGACACGCGATTTCCGACGATTATTTCAGAAAAAAGTAGTTGATAAAGGCAATTATGACAAATTCCTACACTACC
>Ga0209595_100611_pt1 | contig 12083 bp, 12 predicted proteins | sample Porto_4metaG_FD_187427 | JGI IMG/M metagenome (GOLD analysis project Ga0209595, IMG submission 187427) | Marine algal microbial communities from Porto, Portugal - Porto_4 metaG (SPAdes) (version 2) | ecosystem: Host-associated > Algae > Red algae > Unclassified | place: Portugal: Porto...
CGTACATTTCTCAGCTATCCAAATCGACGGTTACAAATCTTTAGACGAAGGACAAAGTGTAACGTTTGAAGTAGAACAAGGACAACGTGGCCTACAAGCTACTAATGTTCAAAAAGCTTAATATTAGTTCATGAAAGACCCTCTTGTAGGGTCTTTTTTGATTTTGTTATAATATTCCGAATACAAATTTTTAAGGGGATTTGGGGTGCTTAACTCTTAATGAAAAAGAAGATATTAGGGCTATCGTCAGCATTTTGGAAAAAACTATGCTAAGCAAGAAATACAATAAGCTGTCCATATGGGCAGCTTATTTACATAATGATCGTTACAGGAAGTATAAGCAACCCCCTCTCCATTTGGAGAGGGGGGTGTGATTCGTTTTCAATATTTTTTCTTTTTAAGTCGGTAAAGTCCTATTAGACTGGCCCCTGTTGCAATGGTAATCATAAAGATAGAAACACTTAAGGAAACAACTTTATTTGGAATCGAATGATTAAAATTTGCTCCAAGTAATGTAATAGTTGCCAACCATGTTAAACCAATAATGTAAGACCAACTTGTTCTCTTTGTCATAACTTATTCACCTCTTTTTTATTGCTTGGAGTAACATTCTTTGCAATTGATTTTTCCTTTGTTATCAAGCCATTTTTGGATTTCATTCATGCTTGTATATTCCGGATAGCGTAATTCTACATAGACAAGTTCCCTTTTTCTAATTGTATCATTCGGAATAAGCAATTTGTTTTATATTTTAGATGTATAAAATATACATGTAAGGTTAACATAACGTCCTATTATCGGTAGCAAGGAAAAAACGAAATCCATTGATATAACAAGGATTTCGCTTTTTCTTTGTTTATCATTCTATGCATGATTTTATACATTGTAGAGATACTATGGTTTTTCCGGTTTACGAATGTCCTGTATTAGTACAAAAATTTGTATAAAATCTTGTATAAAAAAGATTGATAATTTTAAAACAAAGTTTGATGGATAACTTTGTTGATATAGTTTTTTTCTTTTGATTTTTAAACTTCAATTGTATTGTTAAGTTAAAGGTCCATTTAATGAAATAAGTGTTTTAGGCTAAAAATCTTTCTTTATAAAAGTCACTTTGAATTTTAAGTACATTGACTTAACCAGTGCATAGGATAATTTTATAAAATTGTGAAGGATTGAGAAAAATGTACTATATTCCTTTTATGTATCGATATCAATATCCTTATTATGCTAATGTAACAATGTATAACTATGGAAGACAGTTTGTTTACTGGAATTTTCCTAATGAGATAGAGTATACAAACAGATTTGATTTTTTTCGTTTTTCCAATGGTGATGGAAGTATTTCGTTAAAAGATTATGGATCAGAACCATTTGTTGTTAATATCAATGAAGCAGCAAAGCAAAATAATACGTATCGTACTGCTTTATGGACAGGTAAACATTTACAAGTTACCTTAATGAGCATTAATGTTGGTGAAGATATCGGTTTGGAAATACATCCTAATGTTGATCAATTTTTACGTATTGAACAAGGTCAGGGGATTCTTCAAATGGGAAAGAGTAAAGATAATTTAAATTTCAAAAGAAATGCTTATGATGATTTTGCAATAATGATACCTGCAGGAACATGGCATAATGTAATTAATACAGGTAATATTCCGTTAAAACTTTATTCGATATATGCTCCTCCAAATCATCCATTTGGTACTGTTCATGTTACTAAAGCAGATGCATTGGCTGTGGAAGAAGATTATAGTCATGGCAATAGGAATACAGTTGGTTATTAATCAAGATTTATTATAAAATCTATAACTGTGTTTTAAAAAGCAAAAAAATAAACTTTTGTTAATCTTAAAAAACAATTGAAAACTCTTCTTTAAATTTTAAAAAGAAGGTGTTACCTTTTTAAAGAAGGAAAAGACTATATAGCAACTGGAGAACAGCTTGAAGCAGAGGGAGGACAAAATATGGCTCAAACTTATTGGGGATCTGAGGTAGCCAAGAACTTAGGGATTGGCTCAAGTACTTTGCGTAAATATTGCCTTGCCCTGGAGGAAGTTGGGTATCCTTTCGAGCGCGGTAGTAATAATTCTAGAATTTTTTATCATAAGGATGTAGCAACTATAGAACGGATAGTAACAGCTATGAACAAGAAGAACGTAACACTAGAACAGGCTATAAATCTAGCAATGACAAGTGTTACAGAAAATGAGATAGCAACTGTTGCTACAGATAGCGTAGCAGATACAGAACAGATAAAAGTATTATCAGAACGTATAGAACGTTTAGAACAGCTTAATTTAGAATTAATTCAAAGATTGGATCAACAAAGTAAACTTTTACAGGAAACAGATGCTCAAAGAATAATAAGAGAAGAACAAAGAGATATTCAATTAATGCAAGTATTAAGAGAAATACAAGACAGTAAGCGATTAATAGCAGCTTCAGAACAGAGAAAATCGCTTTGGAGTCGTCTATTTGGTAAATAAATTTAGAATTTAATAATAGAGAAAAGCTTACTCCTATATAAAAATAAATAAGGAGTGAGCTTTTTTGCTACTTATAAGTGGTATTATTATAATTTCTAAAATTGGGAGTAGCTCCCCGATGTCAAGGGGAGCTACAGAGGAATAACCATGACATTAATTTTGAATTATTTAATACTATTGAACATAATAAATTCTTTTACAATGATACATACTATCCTTATATACATTGTTATAATATGAACACTTAATTCAAAAGGGGTTAGCTACTTGTGTCTGAACATATAGAGATTATTTTGAGAACACTATTATCTTTTTCGATTTTATTTATCGGAGCTAAACTACTAGGAAAGCAAATTATTGCTGAAATGAATACTTTTGATTTTATTGGTGCTATCTCTATTGGAAGTATTATTGCGAATTTGGCATTTAATTTAAATATAAAAACTCATCATGCAGTCATAGCTTTTCTTATGTTAGTATTTATCATTTTAATGGTTAGTTATATATCCATGAAAAGTCGGATAGGCAGAAAAGTATTTGCTGGAAATCCAACAGTCATTATTGAAAACGGGAAAATTTTAGAAAATAATATGCGGAAAATGCGCTATTCTTTAGATTATTTAAACCAACAATTAAGAGAGAATGGTATTTTTAACATTGAAGAAGTTCTTTATGTCGTAGTTGAAACAAATGGTAGGATATCTGTTTTGAAAAAACCTGAATATCGTAATGTTACAAAACAAGATTTAAATATACCGATAAAAAAAGAGTCTAAACTCCCCATCGAGCTAATTATGGATGGAGAAATTATGACAGAAAACCTAAGGCAAAACAATCAGACAGAGTTAGGGTTACAATGTGAACTAAAAAAACGTAACCTTCGCTACAAAGATGTTACGTATGCTGTACTTGCTGAAAATGGAAATATTTACATTGATACATACAAAGATAACATTTCTTCTCCAATGGACCAAGAATAGGCTATTTCTTCTAAAAGGGGTACGCTAGCATTTCGGAAAAAAACCACGTTAAGGATTTGTGAGATGAAAAAAGCCGGCTTTTCCACTCTAGAGAAAAGCCGGCTCGGATTTATCGTTTTTTATTAAAAAAATCAAGAAACTATATTAATCTTTTTTAATTTATAGGAACTTGTAGTACGTAAATTTCTTCTTCAAAAACATTCATCTGAAGACGCAATGTTTTACATGCATCTTCTACAGCTTGATTATATACATGTGGTCCAATTTCTTTCATCATAAACTCCAATATATATTCAGCTTCAATTGAACTTAAGTCCAGTTCGAACTTTTTATAAAAGAAATCCTCAAGACGTGCCTTTACCACCTCTTGATTCTCACGGGGTAATTTTTTTATTTTAGGCATTTAAATTCACTCCTATAAGTTATCTAATTAATCTTCGCACCATAACACTGTGCAACAGCTATTGCTTGTGCGGCATCTAGTCTTACATTTTTTAAATCAAAGGTTCTAAAATCTACTCTATTAACTGTTGCTCCCCGTAAATCAGATCCTGAAAGCTTTGCTTTCCCTAATTGGGCACCGGTCAAATCGACATCACGTAAATCCGCTTTTTCTAAGTTACTTTCATACAAGTCAGCTTCAACTAAGCGAATGCCCTTTAATTTTTGTTTACTTAAATTCGTGAAGCGAAGGTTCGTATAAGACCAATCGCCACCCTCGATTGTTAGACCGTCTAAATTCGCCTCCTCAAAATCGGAGCCAGTCATTTTACATTCCTCAAATTTTGAAACAAATAAATTCGCTCCAGAAAATTTACAATTGGCAAAGGTGGATCCTTTATGGATAGAAGCATTAAAGAGGGCTCCAGTAAAATTACATTCGATAAAATTACAATTTTGCGTTAAAATCTCTGATGCATTTACACCTCTGAAACAACATTTGACGAAAGTACAGTTTCTTAACTCTTCTTCTTTTATATTAATTCCTCTGAAATCGATTTCTACATATTCATTATTTATATATTGAGTCATGTTTTAACCTCCTATGTTGCTACAATTCGTTTTTTTAGCTTTAAGATAAAACGAAATAGGTAGTCCAAGAATAGCAATAACAGTAGCTATTACAAATACATCATTAATACTAAGTGTAAATGCTTGTTGATGAATAGATAGAGCGCTCCCACTTAGCTTTTCTGTATGCACAACCATACGTGAAGCTAATATAGAAGTGAATATACCGATAGCAAGGGAGCCAAAACTTTGTCTTGTCCAATTATTAATAGAAGATGCGTGTCCAGATAAGTTTAAAGGAACTTCTTCCATTCCGGTATTACTAGCTGGCATGGTTGAAAAAGCAACTCCAATATTACGTATTGTCATCCAGAAAATCACAAAACCAGTAGAGGTATCAACTTTTAGGAAACTTAGTCCGAAAGTGCCAATGATAAGTAAAGTAATACCTGTCACAATCAGAGAAAATGCACCTATACGATGATACAATTTCCCTGCAACTACCATTGCTATTACCATCGCTATAGAAGGTGGAAGTAAAATTAGTCCTGTCTCTAAAGCAGACACATGTTGAACGTTTTGTAGGAATAATGGCATTAAATAGGTGCCAGAATATAAACTAATCGTAAGAATACTACTTATGATAATGCTAACTGTGAACCGAGTATTTTGAAACACTCGAATATTGAGTAATGGGGAGGAATGATTTAGTTCCCACCAAATAAATATACCCAGTGTGATACTGCCAACACTTAGTAAAGATATGATTTGCCATGAAGTCCAGCCCCATTGATGAGCTTGACTGAATGCAACAATTAACATAAAGCTACTAAGAATAACAGTAATGAAACCTATAAAATCAAATGATTTAGGTGCTTGTAATCGGTAATATGGAATAAGTAACATCGTTAAGATCATTGCAATAATCCCAATAGGAATGTTCATTAAAAAGATCCATTTCCAACCTAATGTTTGAATAAGCCAGCCACTTAATGTTGGACCAAGCGCTGGAGCTAATGTTGCTGAAATACTCCAAATGCTCATAGCAAGTGCTTGTTTTTCCTTTGCAATCACTTGATAAATAATCGCCATAGTTGTTGGCATAATTAAACCGCAGAACACACCTTGTAGAATACGAAACCCAATAAGAGATGATATGCTCCATGCGAATGCGCAAAGCCCTGAAAATAATGTGAACCCTAAAAGTGAGAAAAAGTACAAATATTTATAACTAAATTTGTCTCCTAGATAACCAGTAATTGGAGCAATAATGCCAGTCGCTAGTATGAAACCTGTCAATGTCCATTGAACCGAGTTAAGATCCGTTTGGAAATTTCTCATTATCTCAGGAATCGCAACATTAATGGTGCTCATATTTAAAATGGATAAAAATGAGCCCAAAAAAATGGCTATGATAATAGGTGTAAAGGATTCTGTATTACTTGTTGATTTATTCATATTTGTTTCCTCTTTGTAGTGCCTTTTGGAATATAGAATTCAACTGTTTTACTTCCTCAGATGATAAATCACTCCAAAGCGTTCTAATAATATCTTTTCCTGTTTCATCCATAACACTTAAGTAAGCTAGTCCCTTAGAAGTAATGTGTAATAATATAAGGCGTCGATCTGATTCTGAGTGAACACGCTCTATATATCCTCCCTCCACTAGTTTTTTTGATAAATTTGTAATAGCGGGTAATGTAATTTTAAAGAATTGTGCTAACTCAGAACTACTCTTGCTACCTTCGTTTCTCAGAATTTCTAAAATTAAATATTGAGAAGTAGATATCCTAGCTTCTTTGGCTTCTGGTGGCTTTGTATAAGCCATTACAAATTTTCGAAGCACCAGTAAAGATGCTTCCTCAAGTTTTTTAAAATTCAAATCTTCATCATGGTTCATCATTCAATCACTCCTGTTATTAACTTAAAACATCTTAATGTTTCACATAATTAATCATTAAGATGTTTTAACTATTGTATAATAATATGCTTTATCCTGAATGTCAAATCCAATAAATTAGGGGTGCACATAGTTTGTATGTAGACGTACATATATACCTAATACAACACAATTTACTCGAAATAGCTCTATTTTATATGCAACATAATTTAAAACATGGTTAAAATGACTTAAAAACTCTTAGCGTGGTTTTTTTCCAGAATGCTGGCGGTACCCCTAAAAGGGGTACACCCAGATGAACATATCGTTGTAATTCTTCCGCAAATGGTTGTAGTTCATTTTGAATGATCCATAAGAAATCATCATTCTTTTTTAATCTAGCTTGTTTAGAAAAAATAACATCTTTTGATACTTGGGGGTATTAAAGTTTCTTAAGTTAATGTACATGTGATGAGAACCCATGGCCATCAAGCAAAATTTTCTAATCTCCCCCGAACGAAATTTTTTTGTCTTTTACGATAACAAAGCTTATTTTATATTTTTGATTTGTTTTTTACTTTGGATGGGGTGTACATCAATGATATGTTTTGTCTTCTTTATTTTTAGCGTTTTGAATGTATACTTTTGTTGTTTTTTCTAAAATTAGTTGAAGTGTAATTAACTCAATAAAATCAAGGAATCAAATGTAAACTAATATTGAAAAGTTTACATTCGAGTGTTTTTTAAGAAATTAACCTCTCAAACGAACTGAGCGGTTTTTTAATATTATTATGTTTATTTTTATAAGAGGTTAGTTTCTCGCTTCACCCCAGCCAATTGCACTCACACCTAAAAACAAGGGATAATAAAAAATACAGGAGGGCTATATGAAGCCAAGTCGAACATATAATAATAGTTGGTATTAGAAAAATTTGTAATGAGAGGTACTTATCACGAAAGGGTGGAAATACTTGAATAAAAATCATATATGGTTAGCTTTATTATTATCTTTGTTAATAGTAATGCCTTGGAATTTTCTTTTCTTTTATACACCTATCCTTTTACCAATTATGGGGTTTATATCTAAGTTCATTTTATATTTTCTCTTAGTGTTTGTAAGTCTTCGATTTCTTCAATATTTAAAACATAAAACTAACTATGAAAAAGAATTAGTAGAACTTATTAAAAAATCTAATCACCTAACAAATAAAGAAAAATAATGTAAATTTTAAGGGTTCTCTCAGCTTATCTGAGGGATTTTTTTATGGGTGTTTTTTTTATAGAGAAAGATTGATATGTAAGTAGAGATGGTTGCGTGTGTTGGTCAATCAAAACGGACCTAGCGAAGCGAAGGGAGTATTTGACTTGACCAACCACACTACACCCGAACCCTCTTGGCACGGAACAAACCACCGTTTGTTCCTGCCAACCGGCGAGGGAGCCCCTCAAGGATTGAGGGGTTGGGGAGTTCGATTAAGGGGGGCTGGGGAAAATTTCCCCAGTAGGTTTGGACAAAGTCCAAGGTCTGGTTTTGCCATGCTAAGCATGGCTCGGCAAAGCCGAAATGCGTCGCAGACCCCTATCGATTTTGATGCGTCATCGTCAAAATACGTATAGGGTTACGTTAATTGACATCATTTCGTCGCTTTGCTAGACTGATGGTATCAATTAATCTAGGGGAAGTGGTGGCACTTTATGTTGGGTTCTATCTCATTTAATCAATCTTACCAAAGTTCATTGAGCCATAATAACAGGGAAAATATTCATGGGAATCCTGGCATCGATCCATCCAGGTTAGATGAGAATATTTATTTTGTTCAAAAGGACATCCGAAGTGTATATAAGGATGTCTTTCAAGAAGCAGTGGATAAATATAACGAGAAACAAAAACGGAATGACCGTAAAATTGATGATTATTATGACAAAATACATAAAGATGATAAGACACATGAGCAACGAGAATTAGTCGTGGCAATTGGGGAAGGTAAAGACGACTCGAAATATAGGGAAGCCAAAAAGGAAGCGTTAAAACAGTATGCAGAGGTGTTTCAAGAGAGAAATCCAAACCTAGCGGTTTATAACATGGTTTTACATGATGATGAAGCGAATCCGCATTTACATATTAACTATGTACCGAATTTCGAAAGTAGTCGAGGATTAACGAGGCGTGTCGGAATGGATAGAGCTTTGCAGCAACAAGGTGTCGAAGGAACGGGAAGAAAGTTAATTGCACATTGGAGAGCATTAGAAACGGCCTATATTGAACAATTGGCTAAAGAGCACATTCCGAATTTTGAACGTGCTAATGTTGGTTCTCATAAGTATATGAAAGTCCGTCAATACAAGGAATATGCAGAAGCGAAGTCAACTATTGAAAATCAAGTACAAGAAAAAGAAAACGAATTACAAATGATTGACCATGATTTAAAGAACGTTGAAGAAAAAACAAACGAATTACAAGCAATGAAAAAAAGTTTGGAAAGTGATGTTACTGATAAGCAAAAAAAATTAGAGACAGTGAAACAACAAGTAGAGAGTGAAAGTGAAAAGCTCCAGTTAATTGGCCAGCGTCATATAGAGTTAGAAAAAAGAGTAAAACAAATGCAAAAAGCATTAGATAGTGCTACGGATCAAGTACCAAATGAACCTGTTAAAATTTCATTTTTACGTAAAGAAGTAGTAGTAGAAGTACAGGATAAAATGTTTGGAAAAGCTGAAATCACGAAGAAACAGACAAGAAATTATGTGTTATCACCAGAACAATATCAAGAAGTAACAAAGCAAGTAAATGCAGCGGTTACTATCAAAAAGGATTATGAGCGTTTGAAAAAAACAGATTTTGTGAAAGAGAATGAGAGTTTAAAAGTGCATGCAGAGGGCTGGATGAAAGAAAATCGAACGTTGAAACAAGAAAAAAGTAAGTTGCAAAAAGAAGTTGGTGTATTAAATAGAGAAATTAGCTCATTAAAAGCTCATATAAAGGGTCTGCAGACAAATATAAGAGTTTTGTATGTACAAACGAAAAAAGCTTTTAAAGAGCAATTTAAGGCGTTTAGAGAGATTGTTAAAAATGAATTGGGTAGCAAGGGAATAGATAATCAATTTGAACGTGAGCATAAGAAAGAAATAAGCAGACATCGAGATTTTGATAGGGAAAGATAAGAGTGAAAATGATAGAAATATTGAATTGCATTAGTTCGAAGAAGAAAAAGAGGGTTGAATGTTGTGTTTTTGTAAGAGACGGAAAGTTTTAACAAGGGGTTTCATGTTATTATAGAGAAAGACATACAAACGAGAAAAACCGCCCATGCTTTGGTCGGCAGGCGGTTTTTCATAATAAGGTTGGAATCAACCAATATATATTCTATATACATTCTAACATATAAAAGTTGATTCCTTCCACTAAGGGAGAGAATTATTTTATGACAAAAGTTGTAGATTTTGGACAAGCTGAAAAAAAAGCGAAATTAAGAGATATTAAGATTGATAGTATCCATGATCAGTTGCAATCTGGTGGTTATTCAGAAGAAGAGAAATCAATGCTCTTACAGTTATTAAGTAAGGCGACTGGCGGAGAAGAATATTTCATTGCAAAAAAGAAAAAACCAACGGATCGGGTGAGATTTGTGCAGATTATAATGGATAATATGGAATATTTAAATGGTATTGGATATTTTACTAATGCAGAGCAAGCATTTTTATTGCAGATTTCTTCTTATTTAGAATTTAAAACTAATGTAATTATTGAAAAAAACAATAATAATGAAATTGATACTAATGCAGCAACACCTAGTTATTTAGCTGAAAAGCTTGGTAAAACAAGAGAGAGTGTTTCTAAAACAATGAATTCCTTGCTAAAGAAAGGTGTTTTAGGGGTTGCTGAAGCAGGAATGACAACTGATGATGGAAGGATTTGCACAAGTCGCACATGGTTTGTAAATCCTAATATTATGTGTTGTTCTCCTAAGGATAGTATTGATAGGGCAACTCAACATATTTTTAAAAAGTCATTAAGGAATTTTAAGGTTATGGGCGATACTAAAAAACATAAATTACCAATTTATTTGTTTTAGATGTCAATTTTACTATTGACATCTTTCTTTTTTGTACTATTTTCCATTTTTTAGGTGTGAAAAAAAAATCACACAGGTGTGAATTTTTTTTCACACCCTACATCGCATAAACCCTTGGTATTACTGACTTCCTTCACTTTGCTCTTCTCACTCTTATATATAGAGCTAAAAGTTCCGCAAGGAACGGGTCGTATTTTTGAAAAAATCACTCAAAAATCTCCACCCTCAGAATCAAAAAGTCGGTTCGTTAATCCTCACCTAAAGGCTATTGCCTTTCTTTTTGATTCTGTCCTTGCAAAACTTTTTTCGGCTGTTTTTTAGCTTTCGCCAAGCCGAACAAACCAAAAACAAGATTATGTTGCTCGACTTGGATTAGCAATTATACCAGCCGAACCGCTTAGATCTTCCGTTCATAATATTTCTCTTTATATATATATATTAACGCTATGTGGGGGCTAACCCCCACACCCCCAGCCAGCACTTACACCCAAAAACAAGTAATACATACACTAATTCTTATTTACTTTCATTTTTTATTAAGACGGATAAAAAATGAAAAAGGTGTGTGAAAATATGGAGGAATTAAATCAAGTTTTAAATAGTACTGAAAAAATTCAATTAGATACTGAAAATACTTCAGAAGTACAACAATTATTAGATTGTTCTACCCCTTGTCAAAATGTTATAACCACTTCAGGAACAATTAGATTAACAGCTGGTACGAGTAATCCTTCATCAGTTATTTTTCCAGAACCATTAAATATTGGTGATACTTTTCCTGTTATTACAGATCCGTTTTATTTAAGATTTAATGTTGCTCAATGTGATGCACTAGCATCTGTAACTACTCCTTGTGGTGTTATAGAATGTAATGTTTCTGTATCTCAAATTTCTGTAATTGGAAATTTACCATTTTATTTTGAATTCCCAGCTCAATTTTGGCCATGTACGGGTCCAAGAACAGATTTTAGTGCGTATTTAAATGATGTTGTACAACTAAATAATGTTCTTTGCTATAACTGTGATGGATCTTTACCTATACTATGTGATAATGGACTTTCACAGGTAAATGGTACAGCAACTTTAGTAAGAATTCGTCGAGATAATTCTTATATATATTTTGATTTTGATGTAAAGATTGTTTTACCTGGTTGTTAAAAAATAAAATAAGCTGTCCATATAGACAGCTTATTTACATAATTATTGTTATCAGAAGTAAAAATTAACTTGAAAATAGCTAATTTTATCAGCAACGACTATTAGTGGTTAATTACTATAAGGATTTATTTTTGAAATTTGCTATTTTTTAGAAAGTATGTTAATTTAAGAAAGACCTATTTTTGTTCGGTTTGAGATTAAGAATAAATTTTGTTTTTCGTCTAAGGTATTTGAGCAAGGGTAGTAACATATGTGTGGGTATCCACACTAGGAGGTAACAATTATGGAACAAGGTAAAGTAAAATGGTTTAATGCAGACAAAGGTTTTGGATTCATCGAGCGTCAAGGTGGAGAAGACGTATTCGTACATTTCTCAGCTATCCAAATCGACGGTTACAAATCTTTAGACGAAGGACAAAGTGTAACGTTTGAAGTAGAACAAGGACAACGTGGCCTACAAGCTACTAATGTTCAAAAAGCTTAATATTAG
>Ga0209595_100617_pt1 | contig 12046 bp, 9 predicted proteins | sample Porto_4metaG_FD_187427 | JGI IMG/M metagenome (GOLD analysis project Ga0209595, IMG submission 187427) | Marine algal microbial communities from Porto, Portugal - Porto_4 metaG (SPAdes) (version 2) | ecosystem: Host-associated > Algae > Red algae > Unclassified | place: Portugal: Porto | collected...
ACTTTCCCACTGCGTAGACCGCTATCATACTTCAAAATATAAGCACCGGGAAAGCCTTTTGTTTTAGCAGCACCGAGGGCGGCTTGTGCTTCGCCGAGGCTACCATAATTGCCCATCATGACGCGATTGACGCCCGTACCTGTTTCTTCGAGCCGCACCGAACCAAGTGAAAGGACGCTCGAAAATTGATTGGGGTCATAATTGCGAACTGCCGCAAGTTGGATGCGATAATCTGTGCTACTCACCACAGTTGGGCTGCTGCTTATTACCGTTGGAGTACTCTGGATAATGGTCGGGCTACTCGTAACCACAGGCGTCGAATTGATAATAGTACCCGCTGGGTACGAGCGAGTTGTGATGATAGGTGTCGTGCTGACTGCGATAGTACCGCCAAGCGAACCGGGCGTATAATCGGTCAGTGGAATGAACGTGCGTTCGTCCATTTTCATGTGGTATCTACCATCCAGCATAACGATGCTTTCGCGCTCAAATGAGTTCAACTTGGCATAAATCGGGAGTTTTTCCATATCCATTCCGCTACTGATGATAGTAGATGTAGAGGAGGAAGAAGCGGACGAACTCGTGACGATTGTCGCGCTGTAATTTGTGCCGATATTGAGCAATCTGCTTTCGTTGACCTTACGAACAAAGGCATCTCGATAGCCCATGCTTTGCAGACTTTTTTTGTAGTCGTCTGCTGTGCTTTTTTCGGAGAAAATGCCACTCACGACTTTGATTCTCCCGTCCGCAGCATCTACTTGTGCCATGCCGACTTCCTGCAATTTATTCCAGTTGATTTTGTCGGTATAAAGGTAAGATGCAAACTGCACAGTATACACCTTAGTCTCCGGTAAATATCCGCCAGATATAAAAGCATCTTTGAAGCCGCGCGACTTCACTTTTGCCAGTGTTTTATTGGCTTTTGATTTGCTCGTGAAAGTGCCGAGCATGACGCGCAACATACCATTTTGGGCATCTACGGTGTAGAGATAGCCGTAACTTTTTACTTTTTGGTATCGCTTCATATCGGGCTGCGAAGATGCGCCCAATTGTATCGAATACAGGGTTTCTTTAGCGGCTTCACTTGCACCGTTTGCGGTTAAATAAAAACCACTCAGCACTAAACTTAATATCAAGATTGTTAATCTCATGTTGAAATTTTTTTCTGTAAAATAAAAATTTACGTCAGTTCCCCATATAGCAAGGAATTGAATATCAATATTTTGACGTTAGGGAAGAGGAAGAAAATAATCTGCCCCAAATGAAAAAGTTATTTTTTTTATATGTTTGGCTAAATTTGACGCGCATAGCCGAGCTAAGTAGTGAGACAAAAATAGGCTTACAATTTTGACGTGGTTATTTTTTCGATAGTTTTTCTTACAAAAACCGCGCATAGCCAACGTTATGTAAGGATTTTTGTAAGGAAAAATAGCGGAAAAAGAAACCGTCAAAAAGTAAGGACATTTTTGTCTCACTACTTACGCAAAATAACGACTTTTATATGAAATTATTATAAAAAAATGAAAATATGTACAAGTGACTTCGCCAGATAACGAATTATGAATGACGAATTATGAATAAATTTAATTATAAATTTATTACTTACTGATAATTAGTATCTAAAATATTATTTTATTATTGTTGTTTATTACTTACACTTATCTATTCATCATTTGGCGAAGCCATTACAAAGCATTATCTTTGCTTTAATAATGAGTAAATTAATTACGCGATGAAATACGTCTATTTTCATTTACTCATTTCATCATGTAATCATTTACTCATTTATCATGCAAGACCGCGTCATACTGGAAGGGAAAAAATTCAAGTTTACCATTGACCGGCTTTGTCATCAACTCATTGAAAATCACGGGGATTTCAGCCATTCTTGTCTCATAGGTGTGCAGCCGCGTGGGGTGCTTTTCGCGAAGCACATTCACAAAAAATTACTCAAAATACTGGATATTTCTACGATTCGATACGGTAAATTGGACGTTACATTTTACCGCGACGATTTTCGGACACGCGACAAACCACTTGTTGCAAGCGAAACCGAAATGAATTTTCTCGTAGATGGACAAAAGGTAATTTTGATAGATGATGTACTGTATTCGGGGCGCACGATTCGGGCAGCATTAGATGCTTTACAGCATTACGGGCGACCGGATAAAGTGGAGTTGCTTTCACTGGTCGATCGGCGTTTTAATCGACATTTACCCATTCAATCGGATTATATTGGTATCACGGTAGATGCCGTGGATGAAGCCTACGTTGCCGTCAATTGGGCAGAAAAATCAAACGGAAATCATAAAATATTTTTACATCAAAAGAAGGCGAGAGACGAGAGACTTGAGACGAGAGAATAAGAAAACAACTTTTTCTCTTGTCCCGTTTCTCTTATCTCACCTCTCGATACTATGTTAAGCACGAAGCATTTATTAGGTATAAAATACATTACGGGAGAAGATATTCGATTGATTCTCAGCACTGCGGAGCAATTTAAGGAGGTGATAAATCGTCCAATAAAAAAAGTGCCGTCTTTGCGTGATATTACAGTGGCGAATTTATTTTTTGAAAATTCGACCCGTACGCGCATTTCATTCGAACTTGCTGAAAAACGCCTTTCTGCCGACACAGTCAATTTTTCCGCTTCGTCATCTTCCGTAAAAAAAGGCGAAACGCTACTTGATACCGTCAACAATATTTTGTCGATGAAAGTAGATATGGTCGTGATGCGTCACCCTGCACCCGGTGCGCATGTGTTTCTTTCGCGGTACATTGACGCCAACATCATCAATGCCGGCGATGGTACGCACGAACACCCAACACAAGCCCTCCTCGATGCTTATTCGATGCAAGAAGCGATTGGTGATTTGGAAGGGAAAAATATAGCTATATTCGGCGATATTTTGCATTCACGGGTGGCATTGAGCAATATTTTTTGCCTGCAAAAACTTGGCGCAAACGTCTGTGTGTGCGGACCGCCTACGCTCATACCTCGGCATATCGAAAGTCTTGGTGTAAGAGTGAGTTATGATGTAAAGGAGACATTGCAGTGGTGCGATGTGGCGAATATTCTTCGCATACAATTGGAACGACAGGACATCAAATATTTTCCGTCGCTGCGTGAATATGCCCAATATTTTGGCATCAACCGAGAGCTACTCGACAGCGTAGAAAAAGACATCGTAATCATGCACCCCGGACCTATCAATCGCGGCGTAGAAATTACGAGTGATGTGGCAGATTCCAAACAGTCAATTATACTCCAACAGGTGGAAAATGGGGTGGCAGTGCGAATGGCAGTACTCTATCTTTTGGCACAGCAACGCAATGCATAGAAATAGCTTGAGTTGAGGTGTGAACAATTAATAATAATTTTGGTTCTTTGACAAATCCAGTGAAATGAATGAAAATTTGGGCGTATCCCCCTCCTTATCAGTCGGGGGTCGGGCTATCCGGCACTCTCTCCACTCCGCTATCGCTACGTTAGGGAAGAGGAAGAAAATAATCTACCCCAAATGAAGCCGTTATTTTTTTTATATGTTTGGCTAAATTTGACGCGCATAGCTGGGCTACGTAAGGAGAATTTAGTGAAACATATAAGAAAAAGAACGATTCAGACGGGTGGATTATTTTTTTCGTCTTCCCTTACGTTCAAACAACACCTACTATCCCTTACGCAAGGGACGAACAACCGCGAGGCAGAAAAACGAACAATCAAGGGATTTGTCAAAGAACCATAATTTTCACAAATTATTATTTTAGCAGTTTATATTTGCATCGTAGTATTCAATTAGCTACCTTTGCTTGAGTCAGGGAACTCGCGACAAATAACCTATGCCAATCTACTCGTTCTTTTCCGCTCACTCTGCGTTATGAAAATATGTTTCCTCAACTTCTCCTTGCGTAGCTTGGCTATGTACGTCGAATTTGAGAAAACATATGAAAAAAATAGCTGCGTCAATTCGGGCAGTTTATCTTCTTTGTCTTCCCTAAGTATCAATTTGTAGTTCGTTACTAAGTTTTATATATTTATATATATTCTATTCTTGGCTAACAATTTTTAAATATTTTTTATTATATATTTTATTTATGAAAAGATGTATATTTAGTGTTATAACAATTCTATTGTTATGCAATATGGCACAAGCTCAAAAAACGGTTATTAAACTGAATCCTTTAAGTTTGATTTTTGCAACGGGCAATGTAGCCGTAGAGCGAACGATATTGGATAGGGCTTCACTTCAACTTGGAGTAGGTATTGGTGCTTTTAGGCTTGGTAGCGGTGATACTAAAGCAACTTACACAGGCTTTAGCACTGTTCCTGAAATTAGAGTTTATTTGACGAGCAAACCTGCACCGGCAGGGTTTTTCTTAGGTCCATTTGGTGTGTATCGCTCTTTTACTGCTAAGCAAAATGTTGATAATGTAGATGGAAATTATGAAGCTAAACAGAATGTAAGGCTTCTTGGTGGAGGCTTAAATATTGGCTATCAAATTGTTACGCTCAGTGGTTTTTCAATTGATTTCTTTGCAGGACCTTGTTATAACACGGTTAGAACTAAGGTCGTAGAAGGCAACGAAGAAGATATCAGTGTAGCACCCGGTCTATCGGGCTTCGGTTTGCGTACGGGTATCGCAGTTGGCTGGGCATTCTAAATAAGGGAAAAGGAAGAAAATAATCTACCCAAATGAAGAAGTTATTTTTCTTATATGTTTCACTTAGTGAAACATATAAGAAAAATAACAATTCAGACGGGTAGATTATTTTTTTCGCCTTCCCTAAATTGATGAGTTGACGAGTTATCGGATGAACGGTACTCGTCAAACTCACCTCACTTTCACAAACATCTCATCGTTGTTATCATCGAATTCGCAGGGGACAACGAGCCTACCTTTTTTATTGATATAGCCCCATTTGCCTTTCATTTTTACGGCGGCGAGTCCTTCCGAAAAAGGGCGAGTATCATCGAAGCGCGGCGCAATAGCTATGCCTTTTCTATGATGAATAAAGCCCCATTCGCCGTTTATTTTCACAGCTGCGAGTTCTTCCGAAAAGCCATTTACATCATCATATCTTGGCTTGCGAACTATCTTTCCGCGTTTGGTTGCAATGCCATATTTTTCATCTCCTATTTTATAGAATACGCGATTTTTATAAACTGTTCCGAGTGCATCATAACGGGGCGGAGTAAGGATTTTACCACATTTATTTTTGATGCCGATTTTGTCCTCCTCATAAAAATAAATATAATCTTGTCTTTTTAGAATGAGGTGGTCGAGAAAGGGTTTATCGACTCTTTTTCCTTTTTTATTAATAAAAAGAATGCGCCCTGTCGTGTCCTGTACCGGACCGATACCTTTGTAAAAATCGAAGGCTTGTGCGTACTCCGCCGGAATGACAACCTTGCCTGTTTTGTTGATATAGCCTGATTTACCATCTATTTCAACGGCACTCAGCCCTTGCGAAAAATTGAAAGTATAATCGTATTGGAAAGGTATTATAAGCTGATTTTTCGGATTAATATAACCGTATTTTTCACCCTTTTTGACTGCAGCGAGCCCTTCCCAAAACCAGTTGGCATAATCGTATTGTGCTGCAATGACCATCTTACCCGATTTGTCGATATAGCCCCATTTGCCATCAAGCATGACAGGCGCGAGATTTTCGCTAAAAGAAAAAGCATTTTCGTAAATCGGTTCTGCGATATACTTTCCTTTGTCATTGATAAAACCAAATTTACCGTCTTTTTTGACGAGCGCAATGCGGTTTTGTGCAAAGGAAATATTAGAGAGTGTAATTGAAATTAGGAGTAAGAAAATCGTTTTGTGCATCGTTAGAATGAGTGAATGAGTGGATGAATTTAATGCCTTAATGCGATGATGCTACAATACGTTAATGAAAGGAAGTATTATCGCATTATAGCATTATTTTTCAGTCAAGAAAACGATATGAACAAGGCAAATGTTATTCCAAGTGGGGATAATGCTACAATGTAATGAATAAATGAATTGAGTATGTAAGACATTAGGAGAACTTTAATTTGTTTGAATATATCACAAAATTCATGGCGTTAAAGGTACGGTAATACCGATTCCGTTTGCAGAAAAGCCTGAATAACAAGCAGATAAGGTGCGTTAGCACCGACACCGTTAGTGCGTACAAACGGTGTCGGTGCGCTGCACCTTTTATATATAATTGCCCCTAATGTTTTACAGACTCAAATGAATTTTACATTATTCACTCATTCGACATTGTAACATTATCGCATTGCATCATTACAGCATTACTTCGTCTCAAACCCTTTGATAATTTCGTCGGCTGGTTTGCCAAGATTTTGGAGTGAAAATTCGACGGATTTAGCGAGTTCGTGCTTCGGATACTTCTTCATGAAAGTGTTATAAATCTCTTTTGCTTTGTCGAGATTTTTTAGGTCATTTTCGTAAATAAAACCTGCTAAAAACAAAGCTTGTGGAGCTTTCTCATAGTTGCGATAGTCATCGTAAAGCTGTTCCAAAAGCGATACCGAACGACGCATATCGCCAGTCGAACGTGCTACCTCTCCGGCTTTATATAAATAATCGGCTGCCTTCTCATCTTTCGGAAACCTTTTGGCATAAGTTTCGTATTTTCTATTGAGTTTTCCTGCAGCAATCGGGTCAATTTTTGCAGCACTTTCCGGGTATAGTTGCGCTTCCAATTCGATGATACGCATATCAAGGCGTTCCTTTTCCGGCTTGAGATAATATTTGGCTTTTTCTACATCAGGATGATTGGGGAAAGTATTGACAAAAGCCTGTCCAAGTTCTTGAGCCTCAATGCCTTTATTGAGTTGGTCATCGTACAAACCTGCGAGTAGTAGGGTGGCTTGTGGAGCGGCTTTACTTTTAGGATATTTCACCAAAACTTGCTCAAAAGACTTTGCCGCCGCTGCCGGATTGTTCATAAAACTCAATAACTCACCGCCCTTTAATAGGTAGTCGGGTGTACGGGTTTTGTCATCAGGAAATTGCTCGGCGTAAGCGGTATATTTTTGATACAAATCGGCTGCAATACGTGGCTTTAATGTGCCGTTTTCGTCCTTCGCCACCGCTTCTTTTTGCGCGATGAGTATTTGTAATTTTTCGTCAGCAGGCTTGAAAAAAAGTGCGGCACGTTCTGCGCCTTTGTGATTGGGATGATTGTCTAAAACGTGCTGGAAGTTGGTTTTTGCTTTGTCTATATTATTCAAATTTTCCTCATATACCGTGCCCAATAATAGGCGGCTGCTCGGTGTGATACTTGACCCCGAAAAATCTTTGATGCCACGCTCCAGATATTCAGCGGTTTTGGCATAATTGCCGGCGCGATACGCCATACCTGCGGCGCGATACATATAACGTCCGTTATTTTCTGTATCGTCGGGGAAAGTACTGGTGTATTCATCGTATTTTTTAAATAAATTGGTCACAGACTGTGCGGTAGCTTGTGTTTCAACTTCCGTTTCGAGTTCGGTGATTTGCTGTTTGAATTGGCTTTTTTCGGAATTGCAAGCGAATGAAAACATCGTTGCTGCAAATAAAATTAGAATTCTTATTTTCATAATTGTATTGTATTATTTGTGTTGTTGTATTATTGTGTTGTTGTGCTGTTGTATTTTTTGCTTCGCAAAATATTGGTTATGAATATTTTGTTAATTTACTTGCTTCGTTCCTTAGGAACAGGGTTTCAATAGATGCAGATTTTGACTTTTTCTTTTTCCCTTTTTCTGCGTTATGAAAATCCTTGTATAGCTTGGCTGTGCGCGGTTTTCATGCCTTGAAAAGGAAAAAAATAAAGTCGTCAAGAACCTGCATTTATTAAAACCCTGTTCCTTAGGGTTTTAAAAGTAGAACTCCTTGCTCGTTTTTTTGCGTAAGGGATAGTAGGTGTTGTTTGAACGTAACGGAGCGATAGCGGAGTGGAGAGAGTGCCGGATAGCCCGACCCCCGACTGATAAGGAGGGGGATACGCCCAAATTCGTGTTCATTTCACGCAGTTTGTCAAAGAACCCAAAAATTAAAAATTAAGTATAGTATCAAACTGCTGATTATGAGGTCTAACAAGCAGGCAAATTTACTGTTCTTTTTTCATTTAAAAAATAAAATAAATGCGTTATTTAATTGGGGTAATATTATTGGTCGGTTTTATATCTATATTAATGAATTGTTCGCCGCGTAATGCGCATCAATTTTTGACTATGAATGAAGTCGAACAAAGCACTGCGAAAGTTGCAGCCTTCAGCACTTCTGGTCACGATTGCAAGAACCAAAATAATTATATTCCCGATGCTGCTCACCCGGAACATCATCAACTCAAACTGGTGCGTGTGAATTTTCACATCATGCGACGCAGCGACGGCACGGGAAGTTTTACGGAGGCAGAGGGCGCGAAATATGCCAAAGAGTGGCTCAAACATACGAACTCACATGTCATCCGCAATAAAGAAATGCACCTTCCTGTGGGCAATGCTACGCCCAAATTGCCGACAAATTATCGCTACGTTATTGCTGGTGACCCAAGTATCCCGGGCGATGATGGGGTGTATTTTCACGATGATGATGAGTTGTGTTATTTTGTTAAAACGGGAAAAAACAAAAATAATTATAAAAAGGAAGTTATCGACAAATATATTGTACAAAAAGGAAAGGTGTTGAATATTTTTATGATGCCGCATCATCCTGACAGTCTGGCTTCTCCGACTTATAGTAATACACTCACGGGCATTGCCTTTGTGCGCGATGGTGCGGTAAAAGTGGCGGGCAATTATTTTATGTATAAGAACCCAATAATGAGCGGCGGTAAGCCTTTTAATCGAGGAGCGTGGTATTGTCACGGGGTGCTGAATCACGAGATTGGGCATGTGTTGGGTTTGAGTCATACGTGGCGCGGCAATGACCGCTGTGATGATACGCCGAACCACAAAAATTGTTATTCGCAAAACCGAAATCGTCCGGAATGTATTAATGATTGGTCGAATAATGTGATGGATTATAATACGCATCAAAATTCGTGGACGCCTTGTCAGATAGGGATTGTACAGCGAAATATTGCGAAAAAAGGCACGCCACAACGCAGACTTATCACACCGACTTGGTGCAAGCTCGATCCGGAGCAACATATTAATATCGAAGATGATATCACGTGGAATGGTGCGAAGGATTTGGGCGGTCATCTGACTATAAAATCAGGCGGTAAATTGACGGTGAAGTGCAGGATTTCATTGCCTAAGAATGCAAAAATAACGGTAAAACCCGATGCAGTATTGGTCTTGGATGGCGCAACGCTCGAAAATGATTGTGGCGATAAATGGCAGGGCATTATAATTGAGGGTCGAGGCACGAAACGTGGAAAAGTGGTGTTTTTAAATGCGCCTGTTCTGATGAATATGGAGAATGAGGTTTAAGTTTAAGTTTAAACTTAGACTTAAACCTGTATTCACTTTCGTCCAAAATCTGCGGGGATTTCGCCCCAATTTTCGGTGTCCCATTTGATGATTTTGGTGGTGTAGGTATTGTTGTGCAACCAAATTTCGGCTCTATCGACGAGTTCAAACATTTTTCTATTGGCGGCAACTCGTTTGATGGTCGTTTTGACGCGTTTATTGCGTACCCACGCTATAGCGGTGCGCGAATCGGAATAAATGGGTACATCGCTTTCCTGTTTTTTGAGTAAAGCCAATCCGTGTACAAGCGCGAGAAATTCGCCGAGATTATTGGTGCCGTATTGGAATGGTCCGAGTCTGAATATCTCCGAAGCATCCGACGTATGTACGCCGCGATACTCCATCACGCCGGGGTTGCCGCTACATGCGGCATCTACGCTGATGCTTTCCATAATGATTTGAGCGCGTACTTTTTCGTCCAAAGAAGATAGGGTAGGTTTGGCGGTTGCTGTTCGTTTTTCGACGTAGCCTGTTTCGTTATTATAAGCTGCGTCGGCTTCTGCTTTTGTTTTGAAAGACTTGTATCGTGCGCCCGGATAGCCTTTGATTTGGAGTTGGCATTTTGTCCACGAGTCAAAAACTCCGGTCTGATTGCCGTTCCACACTACGTAATATTTCGTTTTTTTTGCCATAATTTCGTTAATCGTAATACAGACATTCCTATCTGTTACGCATGGAACACAGACAGACAGGAATGTCTGCGTTAAGTTTTTTCGGTAAGAATGAACTTTATTGTCAACTCAAACGTAAAGTTACAAAGGTATTTTGAAATTAATTGTACCAAAGTTGTGAATATTAAAAAATAAAATTACCTTTGCAGCCTTGTTTGATGAAAAGAAATCAAGCAAGTGGTTAACATCGCGGAGTGGAGCAGTTGGTAGCTCGTCGGGCTCATAACCCGAAGGTCGTAGGTTCGAGTCCTGCCTCCGCAACAATTTTTAAAATTACACCTGTAAGTCAATGACTTATGGGTGTTTTTTTTGTAATGTGGGGAGTTTTTGGGTGGGGAAAGGCTTCCGATTAGGTTTCCATTTACCAATAGGAGGTTTCTAAAAAGGTTTCTAATCAGTACATTATACAGTGATTCATAGCTAAAAAATTATTAGTTATGTTGAACGAAATTAAATTAATCTTTTTCTTATTTAAAGCCAAAAAGAACTTCAAAGGAAAAGCCCCTATCTACGGCAGAGTTAAGTGCAAGTACAAATTCAAGAGTCAAGTTCAAGCTCAATAATTGATTCGCTTTCAGCGAATTATGAGAACATAATGTGTCGCTTAGTTTCGTCCACCCACTTACCCAAAACAACAAAAGACGGCATTTCTCTACAGGCTTCCATATTCTTCCTGATGAATGGCATACTCCTTCTAATTCCGTTATTGATAATCCATTAGCTGAACAGACTTCTAACTGGTTTCTGAACTAAAGAATAGTTTTGCCAAACTACCCTCATGGTCTGATTTTATTGGGCTGTGGGGGTTATCATCTTTATTATTATTTTAACGAAATAAGTGTGCGTTTTTAACAGTTTTTTTGTATCTTTATATGACCATATAAACCTAGTACCAAACCCATGTATATACTTGATAACCAAACAAATACTTTAGTAGAAGCAGAAATAGTAAAGGGAACTTTACAGGATATGCCCTTGAAAAAAAACGGTTGGGATTTTAATTGGAGGGCTGAAATAAAAGAGACGGGAAAGGAGGTATTTATATTAAGATTACTATCTGATGACTCTGTGCAGGGTGCATTGAGCCTTAGAAAACATCAGGGAATGTTGACTATGGACTTGGTAGAAATAGCTCCACACAATAAAGGACAGACTGATAAAAGATATAAATACGTAGCCGGATGTCTGATTGCATATGCTTGTCAGGAGTCTTTAAAGTTAGAAGGAAATTACAGAGGCTACTTAGATTTTGTTTCTAAAACAGTCCTAATTGGCTTATATAGAACGAAATACTACGCTCAATCTACCATAGGACAAAAGATGTATATAGACCCTATCGGTGGAAAAAAATTAATTGAAGAATATCTAAACAGAAAGAAAGATGAAAAATAATATAGATAAAGAACCATTATCCGGCGCATTAACAGAACCTTTTAACGCTACTCCACAGGAAATGGAACAAATAAAAGCTGCCATTAAAAAACATCAGGATAATGAATTATTATCAGGTGCATTAACCGTTCCTATGGACTTTGATTCAGAAGAATACAAGGCACACAGAAAAATTTTGGATGAGAGAATAAACTCCATGTCACCCGAAGAAAAAAGACAGGTGGAACTTATCCGTATGGAATATAAAATTAAAAACTATCTGGATGCCGAAGTAGCAGAAGATGAGATAATTATAGTAGGTGAGTTTATAAAAATGTATTTAGATAAAATTAATGTAAAGCAAGATGAATTTGCTAAACATATTGGTATTTCTACTTCTAATTTTAATAAAATCCTATCCGGTCAGCATAATATTAATCCCAAACTTTCTGTTATTTTAGGACAGCTATTTCAGATAGACCCTAAAATATGGGTACAAATACAATTAAAAAATGATTATATATTAATAGAGAAAAC
>Ga0209595_100618_pt1 | contig 12043 bp, 2 predicted proteins | sample Porto_4metaG_FD_187427 | JGI IMG/M metagenome (GOLD analysis project Ga0209595, IMG submission 187427) | Marine algal microbial communities from Porto, Portugal - Porto_4 metaG (SPAdes) (version 2) | ecosystem: Host-associated > Algae > Red algae > Unclassified | place: Portugal: Porto | collected...
AATCTATCAGTCGGTATGCCGATAGATTTTGTGCTTTATGACAATGACAGCCTAGCTCTGCCAAACGGCCGACGTATTGATGAGCGTGACGAGTACTTTAATACGATTCGTCATCAATGGTCAGATGCGTTACGTCGCACTTTGGTTGAATTGCCTAAATGTCCTGATGGTTATTGGGGATAAATAGTTCCGTATAAAATCATATTTTTGTACTAAAAAGCCCTTTGTGATAGACAAAGGGCTTTTTTATTATCAACTAATAATCAGGCAATAAAAAACCGGAATAGCGCTGAATAAACAGCCCTAATCCGGTTTTGCTTTAAAGGCCTTGAATGCCATCATAATGATGTCACACTCAATTGTTGTGTAATCTACCTCATGACCTGGTACATGGAAGACTCACTGGACTGCACCTAGATAAAGGCCCTAGTGCATTAGCTCAATCACGATTGCGTGATTGCGCCAGCGAGCTAATGACACTAGGGCCTTTATCTAGGTATTAGCAGGACTGAAACAGTCTTCCTTGGGTAAAATGTAATGGCTTGACTCGTGGACGACGCAACGTCGCCCCTCACCGTAAACGGTGAAACGCTAAATCTCACAACTCGTTAAGTTTGCCTCATAATAGTTGTTATTGTCAATATATAATTGCAAATAAGATTATGCGCGACGCTATATGTCGCAGCCCATATACTTCCTTACAAAAGTCCTTGATATTTTCTCTGAAACGCGCTTTTATGGTGCTACAAAATTACGCGCACTGACAAAATAAAAATTAAGGCAAATTTCTATGAGTCTGTCATTTTCACAAATTCAGCAAGCTTGGCAAGCCCAGGATCCAAGTTTGGTCGATAAATTATGTACATTGGCAACTCAAGCTGATGCGATTCCCGAGACGCCCATCCCTGAGCATGAGCTTACTTTTGATCGGTTTTTAGATAAGATATTTAGTCATCAGTTTCGGGAGCAACACCCCGAAGTACAGTTTGCAGAGCGTGTGGCAATGATTGCCAAACTGGAAGCAGACGAAGGCGTTTACCCCCTCCCAGATCGCTACAAAATCCATATAATACTGACCGCACTGTGGGAAGATGGCAGCGCGTATTCTAGAACTATTCTAAAACAAGCCATTACGGCTTTGCCAATCAGCTATGGTGTGTGGAAGGGTTTAAAGCGTATTTATAAGCAAGCTGAATTTTCTCAAGATTATGAGGTTTTTGGACAAATAGCCGCCAAGATTGATTTACAGCGTTTCAATCAGACCGCCAACTCTGCGGTCAGCCTAGCCACCAAAACCTATATGAGTCTTAGAGCATGGCGTTATTTGCGCCAGCTAGGACAGCAAATGCCAATTGGCTACATTGATGCTGCTGTATCTGTACTCGCCAGCTATGACGAAACCATGACGGCAGGCAGCCTTGAACAAACGAACAGCTGGGTGCTCAATCATATCTGTTTCCATAACAGTCTTGATTATGGCGTCAATCGATTCAGCAGCCGCTCACCTCGCAAGCTCTTTGAGGCAAAAGGTCGCGCGTTCTCTGAGGCATGGCAACGAGACCCTGAACCAATTATCCAGCTATTGGCTATCGCTAAAAATGAGGCTATCAGACAGTTCGCAACCGATAGCCTAAAGCACGACTTTAAGACCCAATTACGTGATGTGAGTAGTGAGACGCTACAATATCTATCTGCTGGACAAGCGCACAGTAAGGCGCGGGATGAGATGATAGTTTGGCTATTAGAAAACTCACCGCATTTTGAAAAGTCTGAATTTCAAGTATTGGGCTTGCATCAAGTGGTGCTAAAGCTACTCCATTCACACTATCCTGCCGCCTATCAATATGCGATTGGCTATGCCAAAAGCTACGCTCAAGACTTATCGCTCACTGAGCTGATGCTACTGGCCATGTCAGATTATGAGCCTGTTAGAGCATTTGCCATCAATAGTATCCTGAGTCGTGACCCTGTTGCTGATATTGGTGTCAACGGTTGGGGTCAGCTGTTAGATACCGAACATCATTATCAAACCGCGAGCAAACAACTTAGCAAACACTTTACAAGGCGCGATTTAACCCCTGAGTGGTTTTTTGAACGATTGACTAGCGGTAGAACACACAGCGTAAAATTTGCCATAAAAAAACTACCTGAGCTCTATAGTGCCAAAGAACTAGGGACTGAATACTTTATTCGCGTTGCCCAGCAGCTAGACATACCAGAGCAACAGGACTTCTCTGCTTATAACGACAGCGACTGCATGAACTTTGCGTTGGACCAGCTCAGACGTTTGGATTTGAGCCAAGTGAACGCTGACGTGTGGCAAATACTGCTATTACATCCACTATCGCAAGCGACTATTACCGATTGGTTTGATGAAGATGTACTGTCAGCCGCGACGCTTGATATGAGCTATTGGCATGCGCTTGCCTATGAGCCTGATTGGCAAGTGAGTGAATATATTGAACAATTAAAATCTGCTGACACTCCTATTAAAAACTGGCAAAAGCACTTGGCCTTTGATGAGTACTTAGCAGAAAACGTGCGGGACTGGCTATCTGATGTGCGTCGGTTTGCCCCGATAGATTTAGGTTTCGACTGGCTTATGAATCTTGCGCATAGCGAACAAGCAGTCTATCGTGAATTTGCGATTGAACGCATTAACAAAGGGTTCTTGCCTGCCGACTTTGTCGCATATCTTGACAGCAATGAAGGCGACTCTACTGACAACGCTTCCAGTAATGGCACTGACAATAAAGACTCAAATAGCGATGCTGCTACTGAAGTAGATTTAACCGGCCAACGCTATTTATTCACAGGCAAGATGCAAAGCATGACTCGTGGCGAGGCCGAAAAAGTTGTGAAAGCAGCTAATGGTGCCATCAGTGGCGCTGTCAACGGCAAGTTAGATTACTTGGTCATCGGTGATGATGGCTCACCGTTATACGGTAATGGCCGTAAAGGTAGCAAGCAAGTTAAAGCCGAAAGCTTAATCGCTGATGGTGCGCCGCTAAAGATTATTTCCGAAACCGCCTTTTTACAGATGCTGAGTGGTCAATCACGAGAGGTGTCTGAAGACGATACTTTTGCAGGTGCCAATGCACTGTGGCATATGGCAACAGATGACGCTACTGCACCTATCAGTGAGCTTGCGATCAGCTACCTCAGTCATCATCATGAACAGATCTGTATGGCACTGACAGACAGACCAGTCGATCCCGATGCGATTATTCCTTCTTCGTTTTTTGATGCGGAGCGTGTCATTCCTTTACTTCAACACCGTAACAGCCAGCTGCGAGCATTTGGCTTATTACTGAGTGAGTATGAGATGGCGACGTGGCAACCAACGCCAGCCCTATGGCTGATGATGGCAGAATCTCCCTATACTGAAGTCACGCAACTGCTGAAGCGTGCGCTATTGGATAAGCCATCCGTTGCCAATCGACGTTATCACGTTCAGTCAGCACAATTGAATGCTGGCATGCTGAATGCGTTGATTGAAAGCAAAGCGCGAGTCGCTCGCCAAATCGGCATCACCTTGCTGCAGCGTCATGCCAATTTCCAAGATGTGCAGTCTTTATATCGATTGACCCAAAGCACAGACCGTGAAGTACGTTATGCCGCTGTGACCATGCTATGGAAACACTACAAGGCGCGTCACGTCTCTCCAAACTGGCAGCCAACCAGTAGCGATAGTAAAGATAAAGATGCAGCACGAGATAAAGGCAGCAGCGCTCAACCAGTCATAACAGAGCATCCAGATAAACGTTTGGCAAGCTTGCCTGCAGAAGTCGATCAATTATTGATGCTGCTACGTCGTGGTCTCTTTGAGCTACCACCTGGACGTCTAGGCGGTTTGCAAGAGCCCAGTGCTAGTGACAGCAGTAAGCATAAGCAACAACGCTATTCAGATAAGCGCTCATCATCACAGTCATACGAAGCAGCTGAGTCAGATAGCAATATCACGCTAAAACCTATATCTGCGAGTCGTGCCAAACTGGCGTTGATTGAGACCTTTCGTGATGTAGCATTAGCTGACAGTACCTTTGCGGCGCTCATTATGCCCACATTATTCACCTTTACGCACTCGGCAGGCAAGATGGAGCGTCATGCGTGCTTAGTTGCCGTCACACGGCTATTGAATCGCTATCCTGAGCTATCTAAAAATCTGCAGCCAGTGGCATCTGCTTAATGGCTGTGGCAGACAGATATAGATAAAAGATACTTAAAAAAATATGACGTCACCTCAACTGAGATAACACCATGAAAACAATAACACTCCCCTATTGGGGTCAAATTATTGGCTTAGTCAGTAAGGCTAACAGCACCCAAGCGGCAACTCAAAAGACAACCAAGCAAGATGGGCGCAGTCTTTTTATTACTCGCCAGCAGCAAGCATCTGCTACGGTCTTATACGTCCTTGATCAACAAGGTGAGCAATTTAGCTTATCGACAACTGTGCTGCCTTGTGCGATGCAAGCCATCACTAAAATAGATGACAGTACTATTGTTATGATTGGTGACGATGGTCATCTTTATCAAACGGATTGGCAAGCCAAGAAAGTTAAGAAGACCAGTGCTAAATCCTTACTCGATGCACCTGAAAATAATAACAGTGCTATAGGCCGTGCCGTAGCCATGGCACCACTACAAGATGCATTGGCTATTCTATATCCGAAACACATCGTGGTATGGCCTTATCAGGACAGCCAAGCCAGCAGTATCATCATTGAGCCTTATTCGTCTTCTATAGCAGCATCAAGTAAGGAGCCTGCATTAACCGCGCTCGCAACGTCAAGTGATGGCTCGTGGTTAGTCGTGGCAGATAAAACAGGAGATGTTAGTAGCTATCAATGGACCTTAGATGAAGCAAAGCTCAGTCTAAGTAGCCGCAAACAGCTTCACCAAGGTAAAGTAAACGCGCTTTGTTTTGAGCCAGTCGGGCAGTACTTCTTCTCAGCAGGCGCAGATAAGTGCTTATACCGTACTCATGTCCAAGGCGATCTGCATCCTGTTGATAGAGCCAAGTCTAGCCAACACAGTGAAATGATCACGGCACTTTGTGTCTCAGACACACGGTTATTTACCGCAGCAGATGACAAGAGTGTTAAATCGTGGGCATTTGACAAGGGTCAACCAAACAGCTGTAAAGAAGATCTAATCAAAGCTCGACAGATCGTCTTATCTTCTTACGCTGAACAACCAGCGCTCATCGTCATCAGTGCCGATCAGAGCTTACGTTTCATACCTATTGACCATACTCAAAGTACGGCAAAAAATAGCAAGCTGCTGCCAGTCACTTATATCATCAAAGACGGCTATCAAAGAATCGGCCAATTACTGACAGATACGTCAGACAATAATGATGTGTCGTTTAAAGAAGGTCTAGCGCTGCTACAGGCGCAAGCAGATAACCAAACGTTAGAGTTGGTCAAAAAATTACTTGCTGATAGCGACACACTTACGGCCAACCAAGCATTGCAATTGGTACAGTGGGTTGCTACTACTAATCTTGATAAAACTGCACAGGTTTTAGAGCAGCAACTAAGCTCGGCGCACAGTGCAAAAGTACGTCTTGCTGCTTTTCATGCCTTGGCCGACCGCGCAAGTACGGCGAAGCGCCCGCTGCATTATTTAGAAGAAGCTTTTAAAAACCGTTACTACGAAGAAGTGGTGGCTTCTGCGTTACAAGGTTACCTAAAGGTTGCAATGAAGGATGCCACCAGCCAGCGCCGCATCTTGCCTATTTTAAGGGGCGCGTTGTCACACAATTTTGCGAATATTCGCAAGCAAGCATTGGCCTCTCTTGAGACACTGTTGCCAGAGAACAGCCCGCAAGCAGATTTGATGGCATTAGACTGTAATCAGTCAGACATTGTCCAATCAGGACTGATTCGTCTGTATCAGCGCGGTATGCTAAATCACCTTGAAGTCTCGCGTCAATTGATGCTGCTACAGAATCATCGTAATACAGAGATTAGGCAAACAGCGTTTTACGTCTCATTGCTGTCTCAGCCTAAGTTGATAGAGGCACTAAAACAGCAAGGTGACACACAAACATTGCGTACCCTATCTGATTTTGATGACTTTCACTTACTGCGTGGCACGCTACTAGATAATGCTAGCAGTACAGCGGCGAATAATAATGTTAAACAATCCGATGAGGCGATCCGTTTAACCTTATCCACACAAGATTTTATCTCGCAAGCAGATAGTACCCAAGCATCTAAGAGTAAGGCTAAAACGGTAAAATCCAAGAAGCCTGCTACTGAATCCATAAAGCTAGGCAACGACACGTTAGAGCCTTTATTACAAAGTTTAAGCAATAGTCACGAAGATATCAGTTTTCGAGCGGCTTATGCGCTGGCTTGCCTACAAGACAAACGTGCGTTTGGCACCCTGATTAGTCTGGTGAGCCATGATGACAGCGCCATCATCCGTGCTGGTGTGGCCACCGCGCTTGGTCATTTAAATATAGAAGACGCCAAAGCAGTCCTACCGACATTACTAGACGATAAGGACGCTGGCGTGCGCCAAGTAGCCATGCAAGCCTATGGCAAATTGGCAGACAATGTATTGTCGTGGGCAGCGACGGGTTTTTCTTCTAAACATCAAGACATTCATGAGCAGTCTTTAGCACTGTTTTTAAAGCATGTTGCAGCAGATAGCTCAAATAGTGGTGATAGCAGTGATCAAAGCGCTCAGATGTCGTCAGAGATGACAGACATACTGCTACAGGCGTTAAACAACCCTTTTACCAGTATTCGGTTAGAAGTGGTTAAAGTTCTATTAAACCGCCAATTTAAGCAGTCATCTGAAAGCGCCATCGTTGACATCATCGAGCTATTGCAGCAAAGCCTCTTTGAAGATGTGCATCAAGTTGCGATAGAAGAATGGCAACGACTGCTGCTAGCAATGAATTCGAAGCATAAAGCGAATCAAACCAATAACACTGAAGAAACGAATCAGCAAAAGACCAATCAAGCTGTCTTAACCTTGTTTTTTGCAGATACGTTTGCCGCTATCCGTAAGCAAGCCTTTGGCATCGCACTTAAGCAAAGCAAGCATTTAGGGTTTGCTGACGTCATGTTGAGCGCACTTGCCAGCCCTTATGCTGATACCAAGCAACTGGCCCTTACGACAGTGCAAGCCAAAGCGAATACGACTCAGCTGACACAACTGATGCCAGCGCTCGTGGCAATGTTCGCTGATGACAGTATTGAGCTGCGTAAACAAGCATTAACTGTTGCTTTGGCGCTGACAGACTTACAGCCTACTATTTTAGCGGATCACAGTAGCCTAGATGGTAGTAGCACCGATGATCAATCAAATCATCACGAAGCATTGATTACCGCAGCTCTAAACAGCCCTTATCCTGATATTCAGCTAACAGTCGCTCAACTACTGGCCAGTCAGTCTCGCTTATATGCTGACGAAGAACAGGCACAGCGGAGTGATGAGCAAGCGTACCAAGTCTTTAAACACTATTTAGAACTGCCTATGCCTTCTCAAGGTAAGAAAAGTGATAGCTATACTCAGTGGCACAGTCATGTTAGCCAAGCACTGTCTGGCTTGTCTAAACTGGCATACCCATCAAAGCATGATGCGCTAGGTTGGTATGCTAAATATCTACACCACCCTGATGCTGATTTTAAACCTCTTGCACCAAAGATTACGCAGATAGCTTCTTTTGAGGACATTGATCTACTGGTGAAATGGCAAAAAGATGAGCGCGACATTATCAATCAATCAGCCAGTTTGTGTTTGGCTATCTTGGGTGATGCTCGCGGGCAGTACTTCCTTACTCATGATATAAGAGACGAGACAGACAATCTGAGTACGCTTGTTGCACCGATGACGCCTACGCATTGGCTACAAGCGCAGCACGGTTTAGGTATTACATATGCACGGCAATTACAGCCTTTGTTTGAGTCAGAGTCTTATGCAGTAGCAGCCAGGCTGTTATTGATATTTAATGACTTACAGAATGGCTTGCAAGGTGGCTGGCAAGATAGCCTGCAAGCTACTAAAACAGACACTACTAGCATTGGTCGACCTAATCAGCTGATAGAAGCCTTAAGCTTTGCCGATAATGACACGGCAGTAGTTTATGCCAATATACTCGCTCGTTACCCAAATGACGTACAACACCCTAATAACCAGCAAGCACTATCGTCAACGTGGCAGTACCTAAGTGATTACTTGTCACGTCAATTAGGCAGTGTTTTATCTTCTCACTCTGAAGTCATCACGATGATGATGGATGCCATACCAAACACGGCAGATAAAGGTGGTGTTAAAGGACAGTCGCATAATACAGCCTCTATCCGAGCAAGTATTCTGACAACCGTCAGTACCGAAAACTTACAACAGCTCGCGAACCTCAGTCGCCATCAGCAGCCATTGGTACGCGCACAAACCATTAGTGTCATTTGCCACTTATCTGAATTACTCGCTCATGATTATTATGACGATGAGGACGATGTTTTTGAGACATTACAAAAATGGCAACGCAGTTTGCAGGCATTGTTAAGTGCTCACCCCGTTACGGCCACCATTAATATGGTAGGCAATGCGCAAACAGTAGGTAGCTCTCCTACTGACAAACAAGACAGTTCTGAGGTGCATTATCCATACCAGTCTCTTGCCTTTGGCGCTTGGATTGGCGTCATACGCGCAGGCGATGATTATTATGCTAATAGCAGCACCATAGACCAAGCCATTCGAGGGCTGATGTGGCTTGCTACTCAATCATCGCAGCTTAACACCAATAACAACACTAATAACGATGAGGACTGGCGAGACAGTACCAGTCGCGTGTTGTTACCATTACTCAACCACAGTAGTTTTGACACTCGTGAGCTGGCTTGGGTATGCTTGTATAAGCTGGACATGCCAGCCGAAAAGCTGGCTGACTATGCCATGAGCACGCCCTACCGTGATATGGTAAAACGCGGCTTGGATCTATTGTTAGATACCGCAAAGAACGATGCCGTACAGCAGCAAAGCAAACCATCGGATAAAGCTACTGTCAGTAGTAGCGCTGATCAACAACTCATTGATTTGTTAAAAACCAATAATCACACTTTAGCAGAAGAGGCCTATCAGCTGTTAAAGTGCCGACTAGGCCATCTGCCTGCTAGCTTACTTGGGCTACAGACTTATTGTCAGTCGCTACTGCCTCAGATCGTTGCTGAATGGAAACAAGTCATTGTCACGCCCTTTGCAAACAGTCAATCGCCGTCAGTGCAGCGTCAAGACAAACTGACGTTTTTGCTGCATGCCGTGAAGAGTGATGATTGGAATGCAAAATATCAAGCACTGAGTCAACTGATCGAGTTTCATGACGTACTCTTTGCGGACAGCACGCTATTTGATAGCTTGTTTGATTTTGCTGAAGACGCTCAGTCCAGTAATGAGAGATATCGTAGCTGGAAATTACTTACTGAGGCACTCACGTCCTACCAATTCATCAATAAGAACACTTTAGAGGGTCGTCTAAAGAGTGGTTTAGAGAGCAGCTTTGATATTGCGACTGTTGAACAGGTCGCCAATGAAGCGCACTTACGATTATTAGCATTACTTGATGACCCACATATCAACAAACCTAAGCAGTTTATTTATAGTGATATCGCTGACCTGCGTAACATGCATCTGGTCGCACCATTACTACAGCGTTTAGAGAACCTGTTTGAGCACACGCCGCAAAAAAATAAAGAAGAGCGTAAATACTTATTTGATACCTTAGTGAAAATTAGTGGCTACGATCAAAATATCGATGATTATTTAGAGGAGCGTGAAGACACGCGCTGGTTACAACGTCAGCACCCTAGAGACTCGCAAGTCTTGCTGTCACTGTTTACTACGCTTATGAATCATGGTGATTATGCACTTGCCGCGCTGCTATTGCCGTCACTGGCATGGGTGCAATCGGATGACAGTGATTTATCATCGCGGATTGATAGCGCTTTGGCGCTAGCCTACGAGCAGATGCCAGCTAAGCATACTTTTAAATTGGTCGAGGCACTGGCATATCGGGCCAAAAGACGACATGGTAGTATTGCCTCATTACAAAATGCCCTGCGTAATAAAGACGCCGATGTGCAATTTGCGGCGGCTGAAGGATTGGCTAAGTGCGGTCACGCTGATGGGGTTAATATCTTGATGGCAACGATAGATTATAACCCTGATGCTGAATTCCGCAGCTGCAGTGTGTTAGCCATTGGCGAGCTGCTAGGCAGTAACAACCAAAGTCAAAATACTCACTCGCCTAATGCTAGCTCGCCTGCGGACAATGCCGATAAAAACTTACAGGTTCATACCTTATACAAAGCCTATGATAAGTTAATCAAACTGGCTGAAGATGATGAGCATTACCTGCAAGACGTGGCCAGTGAAGCCTTAGGTCGCCTTGCACAAGGTGGTGACTTTGAGCATAGTCCGCATATTTTTGAGCTATTAAAATCGCACTTGTCAGACCCCGCAATCCATTTCACCAATCCCGCCATTGTCCATTGGTTAAATGGACTGCGCTGGCTGAATACAACGCCTGCTTGGGAACAAATCCGCAGTTATATACGCACTCATCTTGATAAAGCCATATTTTTCCGTCCGCAAAGGCATGCGGTATGGCTACTGCAGATGAATGATAACGATGCCAATAAAGCATTAATCTTAGATATCTTAAAGACGAGCAACTTAGACCGTGCTGTGCTTATGGCGGCTTACACGGCATCACAGAAAACGTGGGGCAGTCTTGCGACGCAGGTTTATCCTTATGATTGGGCAGCCATTCAAAGCCATAATAATGACTTTATAGAAGAGACTGAGCATTTGAGTCTAAAGCGTATCATTGATAATAGCAGCATCGATGAGCTGGCAGCATTTATCACCCAGCATGGCGCGCACTTACCAGCCGATACCCTGATGGCACTGCAAAATGCCATTATGGCCAAGCAAGATATGCCAACATCACAGCTTACCGCGTTGATTACCAGTAACAACACACTAACACAGCATATTGGACTGTGCTATCTGACCCAATATCCGACCAACTATCTAGACAAAGAAATGGTTGCGACGTTGCAGCAGCGTTTTGACACTGCAAGCGAGCAATGGCACACGCTTATTGATACCATCAACCGCAGTCCGACTACTATCAGCAACAACCAGTGGATTGATATGGTTGAGCAAGTGGGTACCACCATCTCGCAACTGGTTTGGCTAATCATGCGTCATATATCCATTACAACTGCCAAAGGCGCTGTCGATAAAGCGGCTACTAAGCAAATCGCGGCAATGCTTGATTGGCTCAATGATGCTCGTCAACCATTGACCATCACCTCTATTCCACTGCTCTCTACGACTGTTAGCAGTTGGTGGCAGCAAGCGCTGTTGGCACTACTGGCCAGACCAGTCGCTGACGATAAGGTGTTATCAAATATAGTGCCAACATTGAGCAGCGTATCAACTACGGTTCAATCACCGCTCACTTATGACAACCGAACCTTACTATCAACGCTACTAACTCGTATTGAACAAAGCGATACATCTACCCAAAAATCCATAATAACGGTAGTAAAGAATGCGCTCAAACATAAGGGCTCGTCTACCGAGATACCAATCAATCAACAGCTGCTACAGTGGATCAGAGCAAAAGACGCTGATGCACTCTATCATTGTGCAAATAATGACAACATGGAGCTGACGGTTCGTATCCGTGCTATCGAAGCGCTTGGGCAGCTACATGATCCAAATATTGAACAGTGGCTGACGACGCTTATGGCACATGAAAACTCAGACATTCAGAAGCTTGCTTATAAAGTACTACGCCGCTGGCAACGTGCCATGATACGAGCACAGCAAAAGCGTCCGTTGGCATATAGTCAGGACAGCAGTCAAAAAAGCAATCAGGGTGAAGGAGACAGTCAATGACTATAGACAATCAATTAGACCAAGCATCAGAAATAGAGTCAGAAGTAGTAGCCAACACTGATGGCCTGATGATGCAGTTGGACTACGCCGCCCCTAGCCAAATCAGTCAAGT
>Ga0209595_100622_pt1 | contig 11995 bp, 3 predicted proteins | sample Porto_4metaG_FD_187427 | JGI IMG/M metagenome (GOLD analysis project Ga0209595, IMG submission 187427) | Marine algal microbial communities from Porto, Portugal - Porto_4 metaG (SPAdes) (version 2) | ecosystem: Host-associated > Algae > Red algae > Unclassified | place: Portugal: Porto | collected...
TCTTCCGATAAACATACCCACTAAGTGAACAGATAATAATAACTTAATCCAAACTACTGTATCTTTTTTCGTTATACTTCATCATTTTCTCCTTAAATACGGTTAGTATTCGCGTCAAAAATGATTCATCTAACAAAAAAATATTTCGCATTTTGAACTAACTTATTTTTATCTGTTTACTAAACCGCTACCGCAAAAATGTTTTTAACTATGAAAATTAACATCCCTCGCATTACCCCCTCCATTACATTAAATTAAATCTAATGTGTTTTGCTTTCCTACATGCTTTTTCTGCATGGTCACAATCAGAACCCTGCGGATTCGATGCGATTATACAGTCTGCGATTCAAGAAAACCCTACATATCAAACGAAATTAGATGAATTTGATCAATTAGCAGGCTCATCCGGCACATGTCATCTACCAGTAGGTGAGTACGAAATCCCTGTTGTAGTACACATTATGCACGATAACGGACTTGAGTATATAACCGATGAGCAGATTCACGAAGCATTAGAGTTAACAAACGACCAATTTGCAGGGGCAGAAGGGGGAGATGATACCTCCATAAGATTCACTTTGGCTAAAATTGACCCTGATGGCAATTGTACAAGTGGTATTGTGCGTGTACAAACGCCGAATCCTCACGGGTATGTATTTGGTTTTTGGGCGGATATTGCCATGAAGAATTTGAGTAGATGGCCGACTGGAAAGTACCTGAATATTTGGGTAGTAAGAAGTGTTCTTAATGCTCAAAACAACTCAGAAACATTCACTACAGGATATGCTTATCTACCACCTTTTACTAACTCCAATTATAGCGAATTCGATGGAGTTGTTATTAGGCACGATTATATGGGCAATACCGGAACTGCCGATGGAAATATTAGAAACGTGCTCTCTCACGAGATTGGACACTATTTGTCTTTGTATCATCCGTGGGGACCGTTTCATGAGCCGGGACTTACTGATTGTGAATTGGGATGTCATGATTTAAATGAACCAATTTGTCGTGAGAGAGGAGATAGGGTATGCGATACGGCACCGTGTTACAAAGACTACCAGCCCGATGCCGCAGAATGCAGCCAACCTCTTTACAACCAATGTGGAAATAATGGATGCCCCGATAGCGGAGAGCCCTACCCCGCAGACAATTATATGTCCTACGCACATGAGTGTCATACACGTTTTACGCCCGATCAGATGGAACGTATGTATTGCATCCTCAATACTTTTCGTGCTAATATATGGTCGGAAAACAATAAAGCCTGTACAGGCTTGAATACCGAATGGGATGACAAGCTCGTACTTCAGAATGAAACGTGGTCAACCGCTAACCTACCGAACAACGGAGACATCACCATCACGGGTGATTTGACCATTGCATCCGGTGCCACGCTGACGATTCAGCAAGGCGTTACGGTCAGGTTTTGTGGCGGAAGCCGGGTACTTGTCAGACCCAATGCCCGTCTTTACTTGGCGGGTACACTCACTAATAGCTGTGGCGCACCATGGAAAGGAGTAGAGGTATGGGGAAGCAATAATAACTTAGGTGATACAGACCCGGATGTCAATACTTCACAATACTATATGAATGGTGCAATTGCACAGGGCTACGTATCATGTACGTCGGGTGCTGTGATAGAAAACGCCGAAACAGGCATCCAACTATGGGGACCAACTGAGGATGATGCCGGGGGGCAACTCAAGTGTACGAATACGACCTTCAAAAATAACGAAGTCGCTATTGATTTTGCGCCGTATGAAAACTATTGGCCCCACTCAGTCATCTACCAATACGGTCAGCCCCGCAATTATGTAGGTTATATCTCCCGATGTACCTTTATCACAGACGATGATTACCAATTTACGGATAATGTGGCATTGCAGCGTACCCCTTTTGATGCCTTTTTGAAGATGAGCGGTGTCAACGGAGTGTCTATCAATGGTAGTTCTTTTACCAATAGCCAATCACTACCGAGTGCCAATGCAACTACGGATTACGGTTACGGTATTTTGGCAACTAATTCCGGATTTAGAGTATATCCGTCTTGTACAAGTCCCTATTATCCGTGTAACAGCTATCTTCGTTCTACGTTTGAAGGCTTGGGTTGTGGCATATACACAGGAAATACAACACTAAGCCGCCCCTACACCGTCAAGCAAGCCGATTTCATAGATTGCTTTGTAGGCGTCCACAATAGTGCAGTGAGCAACGGCACTATGCTTTTCAATGATTTTCAGCTCGGCAATGTACCCAAATCCGATATCATAATAGAACAACAAAACGGCGAAGTAATAGTAGGACAAGTCGGAGTAGTACTGGAAAATAGTATATCCGGCTTCACTTTTCAGGAAAATAATTTCAACGGAACAGCAGGAAATGCAACGATGACCGTTGGTACAGTCAGTAAAAATATAGGCGCATTCAATAATCTTATTCGTCGTAATCAATACAGTAATCTCACCTATGGCAACATCTCCAACGGCAATAATGCCCAACCGGTCAGCACATTTTTTGCCGATAGAGGCCTCCATTATCTTTGTAATACCAATGCCAATATCAATCAGTATGACTTTGCCGTAGTTATTGATGAAAACACGAATATCGGCATCAACCGCATCAGACGCTCACAAGGAATAGAGCGTGTATTTAATGGTGCTATCTTTTATGGTGCAGCCGGTAATCGCTTTTCACACACCGGCACTGATTTTCGTAATGATGGGCTTCCGGTGGACTATTATTATTTTGCGGGAGATAGTGAGCAGGTACCTTTGAATGTTGAAGGTGATATTGGAGTAATTGAAGCACCGGAGAACCCATGTCCGGTGACTTACTGCGAGCCACCTTGTTTAGATTCGTATGAGCTTACGGGAGTAAAAGGCAATTTTTACGACAGCAAATCCAATGAATTGACTGCTATTACGCAAATGCAAGTCGCACTTGATGCCGGAAATACTACTTTGGCAATGCAGCGCGAACGAGAAGCTGCTTATTACAAACAGCGTATGGATAAAGATGCCTTTATGGTCGTCTTGCATGTACTGCACGATACCCTGACCTTTGACCCCGACACCTTGGATATATGGATAGAAAACTTGGATGTACTGGGCATGGATTTATTCTTTGCCCTCAAATCCCAATCCGAAGGCAAAACAGCACAAGCACAGGCAACCATGCAAAAAGCACTGAATCGGCAAGGACTTAGCAAAAGCCAAAACGATGACTTGGCAGATATGCCGGAATTATTGCGAGTACTGGAAAATAAGTCACCCTATCAACTCAAAAAACAGGACTTGAAGGAGCTAAAAGAGTTGTCAGAAAAAGATGAAAGTTTCGTAGGCAATATTGCTCGTAATATACTCACTATGTACGGACATCGCTTTCCGGTTACTTATAGACTACCTGAAAGGCGTGAAACGACACCATCTCCTACTGTAGCACCTCGTGGTTTGGCTATCTTTCCTAATCCGAATTCTGGGATATTCAATATCCAATGGATGCCGGATAGTGTAACCGTACAAGAACCTGCTATACTGCATATTATTGATGTTAATGGAAGAATTATCCAAACCACAAATATCAACCCCAAAGAGCAACATCAACTCAATTTAGATGTACCGATAGGTATTTACTTTTATCAGTTGAATACCATAGGCGGAAATATTGAATCCGGTAAACTTATCATACAGTAAAATTTCTTATCCTAGCTACTGCCCTCATTGGGGTAGTAGCTTTTAGTTACTTCATATATGCGTTATTTTATTATTGCTTTTATCACTTTACTCTCTATACAGCTATCTGCACAGGAAGGTTTTATACGTGCCTATGAAATTAATGATAGAGGTACGACCTTCCACAATATGCTCTTAGTAGAAGATACACTGGTCGTTTGTGGTGAAGTCAAAAATACTGATTATCCACAATGGGGTTTATTTTTCTGCAAAATGGATACGCTTGGCAATATATTAGAATATAAGACTCACTATGATACAATAGGAGATACTTACGTGTTCGAGCAAGGCTACGAGATGATAAAAACGACCGACGGCGGATATGCGATAGTAGGTCAATTATTTTTTGCTAACCATCCAATACTCATCAAATTAGATGTCAATGGTGATTTAGAATTTGTCGAAGAATACCCGGATAGCACGGTACTAAATATGCGACACTGGCATATCGTAGAATTTGAGCGAGGCTACATCTCTATGGGCGTCAAACAACAAGCAGATGACTATATGTGGGATGCCTTCATCATGCGAACAGATAAAAACGGCGAAAAAATATGGGAAATCGGTTATGGGGAGAATAACCTTTGGGATGCCCTAAATGGGCTAAATAAAATTAATGAGAATGAATTTTTACTAACAGGAGTTACAGGCATAACCAGTTTAGATGTAGATGATATAGCAGACATGTGGGTGCAGCCTAAAGCAATAAAAATAGATTCTTTGGGTAATATTTTTTGGGAATGGGAAGACGATATTCATTATTCAGAGGGTAGTGCGCCTACTTTCGGACAGTTATTTCCTACGTCTGATGGAAATTGGGTAAATGAAGGTTATTACACTACAAATCTCAGCCAAGAACTAAACGCCTTTCAAGGCGAAATCATCAAAAGAGACTCTGATTTTAATGTCATCTGGGCTACCCGCTTTGGCGAGCCTACGCATCGCTATAATAACTTCATCGACCTTACATCTACGCCTGACGGCGGTTGGGTAGCTGCGGGGCAGTATGTAGAGTTTCCTCCTATATATTCAGGTTTGGCAGCTACTTTGGGTGGTTGGTTGGCTAAGGTCAATGCCGACGGAGATAGTCTTTGGAGCAGAACCGATACGGTTTTTTATCATCCGGTGGAAGGTTCTATCAATTATCTGTCGGGCGTAGTGTCGCTCCCGAGTGGTAGTATCATCGCCTGTGGACACCTCAATCGCTATGCGCCCGAGCCTGCCAAGTCCTTCGGCTGGATGATAAAAGTCGATAAGCACGGCTGCATAGAGCCGGGCTGCCATCCTACCCTCACAGGCACGAATCTCACGCCTATGTTAGAGGCTTTCGAGGTTTTTCCTAATCCGGCAGCAGATAATATACGGGTGTCGGGCTTGGGTAATTTTGATGTATCTTTGTATGGAGTACATGGCGCACTGCTGCTACATCAGCCTGATAATTATGAGTTTGCAGATTTAGATTTGAGGGATTTGAGTACAGGAGTTTATTTTTTACAAATACAGAAAAATCGACAGATGATTACGAAGAAGATTGTGAAACAATAAATTTATCTTTTAATCAATCACTACCTTTGTGTTAAAAGGGTAGTGATTTTTAATCATACATAATATGCGCCCCCTAACACCCACTACAAAAACAACGGCTACCCGTCTAAGGTTGGACAAGATGACGGACACTTTTGAAGTGTCAGGCATCACGAATACTTGTCAAAGTTTTATGAAACAGTCTTGCAACTTATTAATTATCAAAGTGTCCAACGTTAGACGGGTAGCCAAAACAACATCACTCCAACACAAACTCCCCCTTCAAAACCTCCGCCGAACTCCCGCCGACCATCACATCAAAAGCACCGGATTCGACGACAAACTTGCCTTGGTTATTATAAAAACCAAGTTCCTTATCGGTCAGTGTAAATTTGACGGTTTGACTTTCGCCGGATTTCAGCATGATTTTCTCAAAGCCTTTCAACTCCTGTACGGGGCGCATCCAATAATAGCTGTTGCAAGCCCGGCAAAGCAAAGAAACACAAAGAATTATTTGTCATTTTCATATCTTTTTCCGACATTTATTCCAACAAAATAACGTATCGCAAAATGCGATACTTTTTTCATCCAAAGTAGCAGTTTACCACGTGGGAACATCCACATAAATCTTCCGATAAACATACCCACTAAGTGAACAGATAATAATAACTTAATCCAAACTACTGTATCTTTTTTCGTTATACTTCATCATTTTCTCCTTAAATACGGTTAGTATTCGCGTCAAAAATGATTCATCTAACAAAAAAATATTTCGCATTTTGAACTAACTTATTTTTATCTGTTTACTAAACCGCTACCGCAAAAATGTTTTTAACTATGAAAATTAACATCCCTCGCATTACCCCCTCCATTACATTAAATTAAATCTAATGTGTTTTGCTTTCCTACATGCTTTTTCTGCATGGTCACAATCAGAACCCTGCGGATTCGATGCGATTATACAGTCTGCGATTCAAGAAAACCCTACATATCAAACGAAATTAGATGAATTTGATCAATTAGCAGGCTCATCCGGCACATGTCATCTACCAGTAGGTGAGTACGAAATCCCTGTTGTAGTACACATTATGCACGATAACGGACTTGAGTATATAACCGATGAGCAGATTCACGAAGCATTAGAGTTAACAAACGACCAATTTGCAGGGGCAGAAGGGGGAGATGATACCTCCATAAGATTCACTTTGGCTAAAATTGACCCTGATGGCAATTGTACAAGTGGTATTGTGCGTGTACAAACGCCGAATCCTCACGGGTATGTATTTGGTTTTTGGGCGGATATTGCCATGAAGAATTTGAGTAGATGGCCGACTGGAAAGTACCTGAATATTTGGGTAGTAAGAAGTGTTCTTAATGCTCAAAACAACTCAGAAACATTCACTACAGGATATGCTTATCTACCACCTTTTACTAACTCCAATTATAGCGAATTCGATGGAGTTGTTATTAGGCACGATTATATGGGCAATACCGGAACTGCCGATGGAAATATTAGAAACGTGCTCTCTCACGAGATTGGACACTATTTGTCTTTGTATCATCCGTGGGGACCGTTTCATGAGCCGGGACTTACTGATTGTGAATTGGGATGTCATGATTTAAATGAACCAATTTGTCGTGAGAGAGGAGATAGGGTATGCGATACGGCACCGTGTTACAAAGACTACCAGCCCGATGCCGCAGAATGCAGCCAACCTCTTTACAACCAATGTGGAAATAATGGATGCCCCGATAGCGGAGAGCCCTACCCCGCAGACAATTATATGTCCTACGCACATGAGTGTCATACACGTTTTACGCCCGATCAGATGGAACGTATGTATTGCATCCTCAATACTTTTCGTGCTAATATATGGTCGGAAAACAATAAAGCCTGTACAGGCTTGAATACCGAATGGGATGACAAGCTCGTACTTCAGAATGAAACGTGGTCAACCGCTAACCTACCGAACAACGGAGACATCACCATCACGGGTGATTTGACCATTGCATCCGGTGCCACGCTGACGATTCAGCAAGGCGTTACGGTCAGGTTTTGTGGCGGAAGCCGGGTACTTGTCAGACCCAATGCCCGTCTTTACTTGGCGGGTACACTCACTAATAGCTGTGGCGCACCATGGAAAGGAGTAGAGGTATGGGGAAGCAATAATAACTTAGGTGATACAGACCCGGATGTCAATACTTCACAATACTATATGAATGGTGCAATTGCACAGGGCTACGTATCATGTACGTCGGGTGCTGTGATAGAAAACGCCGAAACAGGCATCCAACTATGGGGACCAACTGAGGATGATGCCGGGGGGCAACTCAAGTGTACGAATACGACCTTCAAAAATAACGAAGTCGCTATTGATTTTGCGCCGTATGAAAACTATTGGCCCCACTCAGTCATCTACCAATACGGTCAGCCCCGCAATTATGTAGGTTATATCTCCCGATGTACCTTTATCACAGACGATGATTACCAATTTACGGATAATGTGGCATTGCAGCGTACCCCTTTTGATGCCTTTTTGAAGATGAGCGGTGTCAACGGAGTGTCTATCAATGGTAGTTCTTTTACCAATAGCCAATCACTACCGAGTGCCAATGCAACTACGGATTACGGTTACGGTATTTTGGCAACTAATTCCGGATTTAGAGTATATCCGTCTTGTACAAGTCCCTATTATCCGTGTAACAGCTATCTTCGTTCTACGTTTGAAGGCTTGGGTTGTGGCATATACACAGGAAATACAACACTAAGCCGCCCCTACACCGTCAAGCAAGCCGATTTCATAGATTGCTTTGTAGGCGTCCACAATAGTGCAGTGAGCAACGGCACTATGCTTTTCAATGATTTTCAGCTCGGCAATGTACCCAAATCCGATATCATAATAGAACAACAAAACGGCGAAGTAATAGTAGGACAAGTCGGAGTAGTACTGGAAAATAGTATATCCGGCTTCACTTTTCAGGAAAATAATTTCAACGGAACAGCAGGAAATGCAACGATGACCGTTGGTACAGTCAGTAAAAATATAGGCGCATTCAATAATCTTATTCGTCGTAATCAATACAGTAATCTCACCTATGGCAACATCTCCAACGGCAATAATGCCCAACCGGTCAGCACATTTTTTGCCGATAGAGGCCTCCATTATCTTTGTAATACCAATGCCAATATCAATCAGTATGACTTTGCCGTAGTTATTGATGAAAACACGAATATCGGCATCAACCGCATCAGACGCTCACAAGGAATAGAGCGTGTATTTAATGGTGCTATCTTTTATGGTGCAGCCGGTAATCGCTTTTCACACACCGGCACTGATTTTCGTAATGATGGGCTTCCGGTGGACTATTATTATTTTGCGGGAGATAGTGAGCAGGTACCTTTGAATGTTGAAGGTGATATTGGAGTAATTGAAGCACCGGAGAACCCATGTCCGGTGACTTACTGCGAGCCACCTTGTTTAGATTCGTATGAGCTTACGGGAGTAAAAGGCAATTTTTACGACAGCAAATCCAATGAATTGACTGCTATTACGCAAATGCAAGTCGCACTTGATGCCGGAAATACTACTTTGGCAATGCAGCGCGAACGAGAAGCTGCTTATTACAAACAGCGTATGGATAAAGATGCCTTTATGGTCGTCTTGCATGTACTGCACGATACCCTGACCTTTGACCCCGACACCTTGGATATATGGATAGAAAACTTGGATGTACTGGGCATGGATTTATTCTTTGCCCTCAAATCCCAATCCGAAGGCAAAACAGCACAAGCACAGGCAACCATGCAAAAAGCACTGAATCGGCAAGGACTTAGCAAAAGCCAAAACGATGACTTGGCAGATATGCCGGAATTATTGCGAGTACTGGAAAATAAGTCACCCTATCAACTCAAAAAACAGGACTTGAAGGAGCTAAAAGAGTTGTCAGAAAAAGATGAAAGTTTCGTAGGCAATATTGCTCGTAATATACTCACTATGTACGGACATCGCTTTCCGGTTACTTATAGACTACCTGAAAGGCGTGAAACGACACCATCTCCTACTGTAGCACCTCGTGGTTTGGCTATCTTTCCTAATCCGAATTCTGGGATATTCAATATCCAATGGATGCCGGATAGTGTAACCGTACAAGAACCTGCTATACTGCATATTATTGATGTTAATGGAAGAATTATCCAAACCACAAATATCAACCCCAAAGAGCAACATCAACTCAATTTAGATGTACCGATAGGTATTTACTTTTATCAGTTGAATACCATAGGCGGAAATATTGAATCCGGTAAACTTATCATACAGTAAAATTTCTTATCCTAGCTACTGCCCTCATTGGGGTAGTAGCTTTTAGTTACTTCATATATGCGTTATTTTATTATTGCTTTTATCACTTTACTCTCTATACAGCTATCTGCACAGGAAGGTTTTATACGTGCCTATGAAATTAATGATAGAGGTACGACCTTCCACAATATGCTCTTAGTAGAAGATACACTGGTCGTTTGTGGTGAAGTCAAAAATACTGATTATCCACAATGGGGTTTATTTTTCTGCAAAATGGATACGCTTGGCAATATATTAGAATATAAGACTCACTATGATACAATAGGAGATACTTACGTGTTCGAGCAAGGCTACGAGATGATAAAAACGACCGACGGCGGATATGCGATAGTAGGTCAATTATTTTTTGCTAACCATCCAATACTCATCAAATTAGATGTCAATGGTGATTTAGAATTTGTCGAAGAATACCCGGATAGCACGGTACTAAATATGCGACACTGGCATATCGTAGAATTTGAGCGAGGCTACATCTCTATGGGCGTCAAACAACAAGCAGATGACTATATGTGGGATGCCTTCATCATGCGAACAGATAAAAACGGCGAAAAAATATGGGAAATCGGTTATGGGGAGAATAACCTTTGGGATGCCCTAAATGGGCTAAATAAAATTAATGAGAATGAATTTTTACTAACAGGAGTTACAGGCATAACCAGTTTAGATGTAGATGATATAGCAGACATGTGGGTGCAGCCTAAAGCAATAAAAATAGATTCTTTGGGTAATATTTTTTGGGAATGGGAAGACGATATTCATTATTCAGAGGGTAGTGCGCCTACTTTCGGACAGTTATTTCCTACGTCTGATGGAAATTGGGTAAATGAAGGTTATTACACTACAAATCTCAGCCAAGAACTAAACGCCTTTCAAGGCGAAATCATCAAAAGAGACTCTGATTTTAATGTCATCTGGGCTACCCGCTTTGGCGAGCCTACGCATCGCTATAATAACTTCATCGACCTTACATCTACGCCTGACGGCGGTTGGGTAGCTGCGGGGCAGTATGTAGAGTTTCCTCCTATATATTCAGGTTTGGCAGCTACTTTGGGTGGTTGGTTGGCTAAGGTCAATGCCGACGGAGATAGTCTTTGGAGCAGAACCGATACGGTTTTTTATCATCCGGTGGAAGGTTCTATCAATTATCTGTCGGGCGTAGTGTCGCTCCCGAGTGGTAGTATCATCGCCTGTGGACACCTCAATCGCTATGCGCCCGAGCCTGCCAAGTCCTTCGGCTGGATGATAAAAGTCGATAAGCACGGCTGCATAGAGCCGGGCTGCCATCCTACCCTCACAGGCACGAATCTCACGCCTATGTTAGAGGCTTTCGAGGTTTTTCCTAATCCGGCAGCAGATAATATACGGGTGTCGGGCTTGGGTAATTTTGATGTATCTTTGTATGGAGTACATGGCGCACTGCTGCTACATCAGCCTGATAATTATGAGTTTGCAGATTTAGATTTGAGGGATTTGAGTACAGGAGTTTATTTTTTACAAATACAGAAAAATCGACAGATGATTACGAAGAAGATTGTGAAACAATAAATTTATCTTTTAATCAATCACTACCTTTGTGTTAAAAGGGTAGTGATTTTTAATCATACATAATATGCGCCCCCTAACACCCACTACAAAAACAACGGCTACCCGTCTAAGGTTGGACAAGATGACGGACACTTTTGAAGTGTCAGGCATCACGAATACTTGTCAAAGTTTTATGAAACAGTCTTGCAACTTATTAATTATCAAAGTGTCCAACGTTAGACGGGTAGCCAAAACAACATCACTCCAACACAAACTCCCCCTTCAAAACCTCCGCCGAACTCCCGCCGACCATCACATCAAAAGCACCGGATTCGACGACAAACTTGCCTTGGTTATTATAAAAACCAAGTTCCTTATCGGTCAGTGTAAATTTGACGGTTTGACTTTCGCCGGATTTCAGCATGATTTTCTCAAAGCCTTTCAACTCCTGTACGGGGCGCGTCACACTCGCTACGCGGTCGCGGATGTATAGCTGCACGACTTCTTCGCCGTCTGTTTTACCTGTATTTTTTACATTGACGCTTACCTCGCAAGACTTGCCTTTCTTACTGACTTTCAAGTCGTTATATTCAAAAGTTGTATAGCTCAGACCATATCCGAAAGCATATAAAGGCGTATTCACTTGGTCAGAATAATGCGACCAAAACACCATATCTATCGGTCCGGGGCGACCCGTATTTTTATGATTATAATAAATCGGAACCTGCCCGACATCGCGCGGAAAAGTCATCGGCAATTTGCCACTTGGATTATAATCGCCGTATAGCACCTGTGCAATCGCATTGCCACTTTCTATACCCAAATGCCATGCTTCTACGATTGCCGGAACGT
>Ga0209595_100623_pt1 | contig 11975 bp, 10 predicted proteins | sample Porto_4metaG_FD_187427 | JGI IMG/M metagenome (GOLD analysis project Ga0209595, IMG submission 187427) | Marine algal microbial communities from Porto, Portugal - Porto_4 metaG (SPAdes) (version 2) | ecosystem: Host-associated > Algae > Red algae > Unclassified | place: Portugal: Porto...
GTTGGACTAAAGTACTATATTTTTTTACCCAATAACCAATCGTTGTTCTAGGGACATCATATTTTTTTGATGCAAAGTTTGTAGAGATTTGACCGTTCTGAATTTGGTCAACGACAAATAATTTGGTCTCTAGAGTTACCTTTTGGTACTTTTTTTTCTGCCAGTGTTCATTTTGATTGTTCATAAGTGACTATAATTAAAGGTTTAATTTTTAGTCAACCTATTTCAGGAAAGTACATTTTTGTGCTTGTGCCTAACGGTCTTGTATGGTGCGTTTGCATCCCGAAGGGTGCATATGCATTATACAAATTGTTAGCAAACGTTTATTTATTAGGAGGCTGTCTAATTATCATAATTTTTTCATTTTCTCTATAGAAAACGGTGTCATTTCTAATAATTTTTGTTTTGTATTCTAAAATCTTTTCTTTTTCTTTTGAAAAAATGCTATCTATCTTAAATGATTTATAGAGTTTAGGATCATTTCTTAAATATTCAATTGAGTATGGTAAAAAACCATTAGGTCTATTCCATTCTAAGTTAACTAATTTTTCGTTTTTATAATATGATTGTGTTTCTATATTAACTCTACCATAAGGTGTATTAATAAATCCATAAGGATTAAATGAATAGTTATATTTTTCATTAATAAGCTTTCCTTCTATTACAAACTTCATTTCATTCTTTTTTTTAGAACAGGATAGTAATAGAATGGAAATAAGACTAATTCTAAGGATGCATTGTATGACTAATTTTGTTTGGTATTTCATGTTTCATTCTTTTTTCAATGATTATTCTGATATGATCTTTTTTTTCTGTTTTATCTGTTGAATTTTCAGCCATTTCTTTTACTTTGTCTATTATTTCTATAACAAGAGCGTCTGATGTATTTGTAGCCGAATTCCCCGTATTTATAATACTAAAGCAACCAAGTGAAGCACCAGTAATAATTCCCGCATATTCATTATCATAAATCCCTCCAACATGAATCATAATTCCTCTAACAACATCTTTTCTAACCTTTCGATATCCTAAATCAACAGCATCTTGATTTGCCTCTGCAAACATTTCTTCAGAGCCTCTTTGTGTTAATTTAATAGCAGGTGTATCGTTATTTCCATGTTTATAGGGATAAGATTTCATATATACTCCTGTATAATGATTTGCTTCTTTGGGTTCAAATGCAAGATTTGAAAGAATTGATTTTTTTGGACCTAAATCAGAACCCATTATGGCAAAAGCATCTCTTGTTACTTGAAATGATTTAATTATTTTTGAGGGATTTTTCGATTCTGTTAATGTTGCTTTGTAAGTGTCTACTGTGGCATACTCATCAGCACTATATTTATAATTAACACCTAGAATTCTTTGTTTGGCCGTGCCTACTTTTTGTTTTGTAATTCGAATAATAGGATACCCTTGTTCTATTTTTGTAACTTTAATTCTTCCACAAAAAATATTTTTCGTCCCTTTTTTGTCATCATCATCTGCATAAAAATCGATATAAGCATTTTCTTGTAAATCTTTAGAGGATATTCTTAATGCAATAGGTTTTCCATATTCAATATGTATTTTACCTCTTGTTTCAATTGTGACACCTTTACCGATGAAACTAATAAATCCTTTTGTATCTGTAGATTTATTATATCCTTTATTAATATTAAATTTAACGATAATTTCAGAGATACCACTATCAAACTGTATTGTATGTAACTTCTGTTTTCTTTTAGAACTATCTATTAAATTAGATAGTTCTGTACTGCCTTTATCTGATAAGATCTTAAAATTTTCATATTTCCATTTACCTGTATTTGGTGTTGTCAATTGATTAAGGTCTATTTCCACAATTGGAACATAATCATAGATTTCAAGAGTTGAACTTGCTTTTGTGTTAGGATAACCTGGGAAACTTGCTGTAGCTGTTAGTTTAATCATTTTTTAAATTTTAATAGTTATTCTGTGAGCAGGTTGTTTTTTTAATGTTTGCTAACGGTTGGTATAAGAAAAGTAGAAGAATAAATATGCTATTACTTTCAATTTTAAACAAAAATAGTAGAAAAGCACAAACCTTTGAAGTTTGCACTTAACTGCTATTTTTTATATACCGTGTTGTGTGCAGGTTTTCTTATCGCAAACCTTCCTCCTTTTTCAGATTTACTTCCTTTAAAGCAAGTTACAAAAGCATAAACATAACCCTTGCCGTAATATTTAATTGGTCTTGGAATAACAAAGAAATCTCTTAATTTTTCTGTATTCCATGTTTTACCTTTGTCATCACTCCAAACATAATTATAGTATATTTCATCTTTAACCATTGCATGGAGATAGTTTCCATAAACTTCTATATCATCTGTTCCTTTTGGCAATTCAATTATTTCTTGTGTGTTGGTATATTTTATTGAGCAATCTGTTTTATTATTTATGTTTTCTAAGAACGTATAATATTCTTTAGTTTTTGTATCTTCATAATATCCTAAGCATTTGTAGCCTCTAGGAGCTATTTGTTCTGTTATAATTTCTTTCTCTCCCGTGATGAAATTAAATTTAACAAGTTTATTATTTTCTATGCATTCAATTTCTTCGGAAGAAATAAATCTAGAATATGTAAATCCTTTGTTATTGCTATTTATAATTTTTGACCAATTTCTCCCACCGTCAAGGGTGTATTTTTCTTCTTCTATTAATTCTTGATTAATGGGGTTTCTATGAAAAAAACTAGCTATTCCAATATTGGAAGAGTAAAAGCGAACACCAATTATTTCTTCAGTCTTAAATTCATTTACTACTTCCCATTCTTTTAAAAAAGGATCAGATTTAATTAGTTGACTAGAAAATTCATGAGCTACTGAAAGGTTATTCACTAAAAAAAGATCATTATCAACAGAAATAGCACTTGTCAAAGAACCTTTCCCTAAATTGTGTTTTAATAAAGTTTCACCTCCATCTATTGAAACAAATACAATTGCTTCGCTTTCTTTTGGTAAGTATTCTTCATTTCTGTCCCCACTATTATCGCCTAATAGAATAATATGATTTTCATTAATAGTAAGGATTTGATTAAATTCATATTTATTTATTGAATTAAAATATTCATCCATTAAAGTTTCGCCAGGTATTTTATTAAAATCTATTATTTTCCAATTCATGTTTTCTTTAATTTTGTTTTGGCAGGATACCGTATTTATAATTATTAAGACAGCTATTATCCTAAAATATTTCATCCCAGTATTTTTTTAATTCTTTAGCACCTTTTTCTATTATTTCATTGGTGTCTTTTTTTAATTTCTCCCATGTTGATTCTGTAATTGTTTCATAATCCATATTTTTCATCATAGTTTTTATTTGAGCGAATGTTTCGAGTTTGATAAATTCCTTAAGATCAGGAGTAAACATAATTCGTATAAGGTCTTGTGCGGGTAATTCACTCATTTTTTTAGGATTGTATGCATCAGGGTGTGTGGCAAATGCAAAGCTTTGAAAGCGAGTGTTATTGAGTTCAATATTTGTGTAGAATTTTTCAATAATTTTTTTTGATTCTGATTCCGATTGTCCTTTTTTAGTAAATCCGTTTTTAATATTATAGTCTTTACTTAATTTAGATACATAATATTTATTAACAACACCTTGTTCCATTAGTTTTTGTAAATTCAATCTTGTTTCTTTGAACCATTTTTTTCCAACAATAGTTAATTTTGGCATTAATTGATTTGTAAATCTTTCACAATATTTATATCCATAACTTTCTTGTGGCCGAGGAACAAGCGTTTTCTCTGCTCGTTCGTATTTATAGGGGGAATTCATATCTTTTCTCATTCTCTCTTCTTCCGCTTCTTTAACAGCTCTTTGACCATCAGTTTGTCCTATAAAAGCTAAATGAGTAGGGAGAGTAGAAAGTCTAATGTGAAGTTTTTTCATTGCACTGATTTCTCCCATTTCTGATAATGGACCATAATAGTAAACTGGTGGTTCGTGCAGGCAATCAGAATGTCTTTTCATAAAATTAGTAAATCTTGATTCATAATACGAACAAGTTCCCTGTGGAATTGGAGGAGGTATGTATTTACATTCTTTAGTTGCTTTTCTATCTGTTGGTGTATATTCTCCAAATCTTATACTTGGATTTCCCATATTATTGATTTTTAATGAATTTGATTTATACGTTCTGCTGTTAACTTGCACACAACGGTTGGCATAAGAAAAGTAGCAGAATAAATATGCTATTACTTTCAATTTTAAACAAAAATAGTAGAAAAGCACAAACCTTTGAAGTTTGCACTTAACTGCTATTTTTTATATACCGTGTTGTGTGCAGGTTTTCTTATCGCAAACCTTCCTCCTTTTTCAGATTTACTTCCTTTAAAGCAAGTTACAAAAGCATAAACATAACCCTTGCCGTAATATTTAATTGGTCTTGGAATAACAAAGAAATCTCTTAATTTTTCTGTATTCCATGTTTTACCTTTGTCATCACTCCAAACATAATTATAATATATGCCTTCTTTAACCATTGCATGGAGATAGTTTCCATAGGCTACGATATAAGTCATTCCTTTTGGTAATTGAATTATTTCTTGTGTGTTGGTATATTTTATTGAGCAATCTGTTTTATCATTTAGATTTTCAATAGATGTATAATATTCTTTAGTTTTTGTATCTTCATAATACCCTATACATTTGTAGCCTCTAGGAACTATTTGTTCTGTTATAATTTCTTTCTCTCCTGTGATGAAATTAAATTTAACAAGTTTATTATTTTCTATGTATTCAATTTCTTCGGATGATATAAATCTAGAATATGTAAATCCTTTGTTATTACTATTTATAATTTTTGACCAATTTTCTCCTCCATCAAGTGTATATCTGTATTCTACTATATATTCTTGATTAATTGGGTTTTCATGACCAAAACTTGCTAGTCCAATACTTTTAGAAAAAAAGAGAAAATCAAAAATTTCTTCTGTTTTAAATTCTTTTATTATTTTCCATTCTTTAAACAATGAATCAGATTTAATCAGTTGACTCGAGTTTTTCCCATTTTTGGAAGTTTCATTTATTAAAAATACTTTTCCATCTATATATTTTGCTTCCATTAAAGAGCCTTTCCCTAAATTGTGTTTTAATAAAGTTTCACCACCATCTATTGAAACAAAAGCAATTGCTTCGCTTTCTTTTGGTAAGTATTCTTCATTTCTGTCGCCACTGTTATCGCCTAATAAAATAATATTATTTTCATTAATAGTAAGGATTTGATTGAACTTATATTTAGTTATCGGCTCAAAAAAATCATCTCTAAATGTTTCTCCGGGTATTTTACTAAAATCTATTATTTCCCAATTCATGTTTTCTTTAGTTTTGTTTTGGCAGGATACGATATTTACAATTATTAAGGCAACTATTATTATTTTAAAATATTTCATCCCAGTATGTTTTTAATTCTTTAGCACCGTTCTCTATTATTTCATAGGTGTCTTTTTTTAACTTTTGCCAAGTTGATTCTGTAATTGTTCCATAATTCATGTTTTTTGCCATAGTCCATACCTGCTTCCATGTTTCTGAATCTAACCATTCTTTAAAATCAGGAGTAAACATAATTCTTATTAGGTCTTGAGCAGGTAACTTACTCATTACTGTAGGATTATAAGCATCAGGATGTGTTGCGAAAGCAAAGCTTTGAAAACGAGTGTTATTGAGTTCAATATTAGTGTAGAATTTTTTAATATTTACTTTAATTACCTCTCCTTCGTCATTAGTTAATTTATTTTCAATATTGTAATTTTTACTTAACTCAGATACATAATATTTATTAACAATACCTTGTTCCATTAATTTTTGTAAGTCTATTTTGACTTGCTTTAACCATTTTTTGCCATCAATAGTTAATTTTGGCATTAGTTCATTAGTAAATAATTCACAATATTTATACCCATAACTTTCTTCTGGTCGAGGAACAAGCGTTTTCTCTGCTCGTTCGTATTTATAGGGGGAATTCATATCTTTTCTCATTCTCTCTTCTTCCGCTTTTTTAATAGCTCTTTGACCGTCAGTTTGTCCTGTAAAAGCTAAATGAGTAGGGAGAGTAGAAAGCCTAATGTAAAGTTTTTTCATTGCACTGATTTCTCCCATTTCTGATAATGGACCATAATAGTAAACTGGTGGTTCGTGTAGGCAATCAGAATGTCTTTTCATAAAATTAGTAAATCTTGATTCATAATATGAACAATTTCCCTGTGGAATTGGAGGTGGTATATATTTACATTCTTTAGTTGCTTTTCTATCTGTTGGTGTATATTCTCCAAATCTTATACTTGGATTTCCCATATTATTGATTTTTAATGAATTTGATTTATACGTTCTGCTGTTAACTTGCACACAACGGTTGTGTATATGGCTCGTAGCGTGCAAATTAGCGATATTTATTCGGATTAAGCACAAGCCAGGTTTTTAAATTTTACTATTTATCTTTTTTATTGGAAAATCGTCAAATTTAAAAATTTGGCGACTTTCCAAATATGCCTTAACTTCGGTTAATCAACTGATTAGCTATGAGCTATATACTGTGTTGTAGCCAGTTATTTCTCCATTATATTCCTTAATAATATTCTCAGCTTCAGTCAATTTAAGGTCAAACCATTCACGTTTTATATTTTTATTTTTATGAATCTTATGTATTTCTTTTTCTAATTTTATATAATTTGAAGTTCCAATATATCCAATCAATTTTAAGTCATAAGGCAAGGATGTCTGCAACTGACTAATTCTTTGCTTTATATTTCTAGCTCGACCTATTTTTACAGGACCTTCTTCGTTTTTAGGTTTTAGAAAATAGATATATCCGTTAGTATTAGGAACTCTAAACTCTTTAAGATGTTCTCTCTTTTTCTTAATATCGTATTCCATTTTCGCCAGTTTCAAACATAATAATGGACTAACGTTTCCAAATTTTTTCTTTGAATCTTTAAATGAATTGATTTCCCAATTTCCCGTTTGATTGAAGGAAATGTAAGATTTAAGTTCTTTATATGTTTTAAAAAATCCTAGTTCTTTATCTCGCAAAATGTCATAAGCTAAATCTCCAATCAAATCATCTCTTTCTTCTTGCTTTCTTATCCAAAAGAAGAATGGCAAATTTTTATCAATCTCTTTTTTTAAAGATTTGAAATCTCCAATTTTCAACAGCTCTTTTGTGATTTTAAGTGTCTTTGAATTTGGTTTATACCCATTCCAACTACTACATTCCAATAAACTCAATGCCTTATTTGCGTTCAATTCTTGGGTTAAATTACCTTTATATACAGTATCGAACATTTTAAAGCTTATAAAGTTGTTTTCTATAGTACTATTCAAATCTATTTTAATAATAGAATTATCCTTTTGCTCAAAATACAATTTGTAATAATCGGAACTTTCTCCAACCAAATATACTTTATCAATAAATTCAATTGGTAGAGAATATATAATAGCATCTATAGTTTTCATTTTTATTCAAATTTCGAGTCTACGGAAGTGTTGTTTTAATTGGCTACAACGGTCTCGGCTATGAGTAGTTGCGTGGGTTAGCACTTAACTTTGCAAGTACACACCAAGTTGGAAATTCCGCAGGAATTTCAGAAGTAGGCGAGAACAAGCAATTACTTATAGCCATTGTTGTAAGTAGTTTTTATCTTATTATTTCTTTAATTTCTTCTATCGTATAAGCTGGTCGTTTGGAATGAATCATTGCGTGACAGTTCGGACAAACAGGAATTAAGTCTTTTATTGGGTCAACTTCATATTCCTTTCCAATTTCCGAAATCTGATTTATGTGATGAACGTGAATAAATCCTTTACCAATCGCTCCAAAATGCTTTTCAAAATCATAAGAACAGACTTTACAAGAATAGCCAAAGTACTTTAAACACCTTTTTCGAGCTTCAGGATTTCGTTCGTATCGAGTTTGTACAATGTCTTTTGATTTTCCTTCCTTATATGTTTTTTTAAATTGAGTTGTAACGTCATTAGATACAAAGCTATTCTTTATGTATTTATTCTCTTTAATAAAGTTGAACCAGTTAGATTCCAAACTTTCCAAAACTTCCTCTTTTATTGAAATTCCGCTTTGTTGAGGAAACCATTGTTGGACATTGTTTTTATCAATACTTTCCAAAAATTCTTTATCAAACAATTTGTTTTCGTTTGGATTAATCAGAATATCGAATTCAATATCAATATAATTAGTCGTTTTATTTTCTGTTCCGTCCCAATGAGGTGCAACGTAGTATGATGATTTGGCATATCCACTTCCCATTATTCCTCTTGGTTCATTACCTAATCTAATTAAGAAAACTCTATCTCCTTTTCTAATGCTCTTTGAATTTCCACAACTCCACCTTCTTTCAACATATCCAACTTTTTCGAGATGTTCAATGCTTTCTTGTAAATCTTCCCAATCCCATCTGTTAGGATTCCAAGCAAAAAGAAATGTGTTCATATTGTTTTGTTCTTAAATTACTTACAACGTCTCGGCTATGATTAGTACGGAATAAATAAGCGATTAATTTCCGATTAAGCACTTAGCCAAAGCTTTTTATTTTGTTTTTAGTTTTCATTTTAAAAGCCAAATCAAAAGATTTGGCGGACTTTATAAAAATACACTAAACTTTGTGTTAAACACCAAAACCCGTATTAATTATAGCCATTGTTGGCGGTAGTTTTTATTTTTTCATTTCTATATTCTATATGATATTCTCTTTCATTATTTTCAATAACCGCTTCAAATGGTTCAGGTTTTATTTTTATTGATGTCGGAAACCAAATGTCTTTTAAATTATAGTTTGGTAAAAGAAAAATTCCTTCTTGTGAACCATTTGTTCCAAATCGTTCAATATCTCCTTTCCAATATTCTGTTTGTAATTCAGTTTGAAGTTGATCATTTGTCTTTTTAACATTGGTTGTTGGCATTCCCATTTCATTTACTCCTAAAACTTTAGAAATATCAAATTCGTCAGAATCATCATTATTCAAATCGTATCTTACAATGAATTCAGCTATATTTCCACTTGCATCATAAAAGTAAAAGGAGTCAGCATTCCAAGAGTCAAAGTTTTGAGTTTTTCTACCATTTTCAATATTTACAATTTCAGTTCTTTTTTCCATCCATTCTAAAGCTTCGTTTAATTTATTTGAAGGTATTAAAAAACAATAATGATATTTATATTCTCTTTCTGTTTTCTCGAATGATAATTCACTCCAACCAACTTTTACAGAAAAATAATTTGTATTTCGTTCTAAAACTTCAAATCCTAAAGTCTTTGAGTAAAACTCTAATTCTGATTCTAATTTATTAGTATAAAGTTTTAGTTTCTTAAATTTCATAGTTTATTTCACTTCGTTTTTTTAATTACCGCCAACGGTCTCGTATATGAAACGTAGCGTATAAATAGACGCTAACTTTTCGGGTTAGACACGAGCCGAATTTTTATTTTTTATGTTTATCTTTTGATTTCTAAATATACAAAAATAAAAATTTGGTGGTCTTAATAAATAAGCAAAAACCTCTCGAAAAGCCTGTAATAGCTATGTTTTATATACATTGTTGTACATAGTGCTTTTCACGTTCAGCTTGGTTTTCCGATGTTTGTTATTTAGTTCCAAAGTGAGCGTTGTCAAGACATACTCTTTTGCAGTTTTGGTGAAGCTTGGATGATGCGACTGTAAATGTGTATGGCTTTTAGCGTCGGCTTTTTGTGTTGTATTCGGGTAAATTTTATTGTTACTTTTTTGTTTACTAATATGACCTATTGAATTTCAATATTGACAGATTTTAGATAGTAATCAAAATCCAATAAACAATTGCGCTACAAATAGCTGCAATCGGCAATGTTAAGAGCCAAGATAATAGGATATTCCTAATGACTTTTAAATCGGCTTTTTTTGTCACAGTTCCTATTCCAAAAATGGAACCTACTGAAACGTGTGTAGTAGATACAGGCATTCCGTGAATACTAGCAGTTGTAACTAAAAGTCCCGTAACTAAGTTTGCTGTAAATCCTTGACCACTATTCATAGGTGTAATCTTTTTACTCATCATTACTCCAACTTTTTTGGCGTTTATTAGTCCACCAACAGCCATTGCAATAGCTACAGCAATCATTCCCAATTTAATATCCATTGCGTTAATAACAATTAGAAGCCCTACAATTTTCGGTGTGTCATTTAGACCTCTTGCAAAACTTACTATTCCAGCACTTGTATAATGTGCGAAGTCCAATAATTTTTGTGAATTAATACCTAAAAAGTTTCCTTTATAAGATTCGATACATTGTGATTCATTTGATATTTTTATACTTGTCTGTTTTTTATTTTCGACAGTTAAGAATTCATTTGTAATATTGTCTTTAATGACTGGTATTCTTTCTTCTCCAACACATACACAGCTTTCTTTAGTAACTCCAACAAGCTTTCTTATTTTTCTAAAAATCAGATATGCTAGAAAACTAACTATTGCAGCCATAAGTGGACTTACAATTAAAGGCATTAAAAAAGTGCTGCCTAATTTTGCAAAGTTAAAAGAAGCACCAACTGCAACAATTCCACTTCCAAATAATGCACCTACTAAACTATGAGTTGTTGATATTGGCATTCCAATTTTAGTGGCTATAAAAACGGTTATTGCTGCTCCAATAGCAATAGATATTGCAAATTCTGGTGTTTGAATTAAAGTATCTGGGACTAAGCCTTTTCCTGAAAAATTTTTAACTAATGTTTCTGCTAAAAAAATCGCTGCAACTGACCCAGCAAATGTTGTAGTAGTTGCCAAGGTTATTGCTTTTTTATAATTAAGAGTTCCACTACCAAATAAAGTAGCTACTCCTTTAAAATTATCATTTGCGCCATTTGTATAGGCAAGAAAGCAAGCAGCAAGAAAAAGTAATATAAAAATCATAAATTGTGATTAGTTTAAATGAGTAGATAGTCGTATTGCTTTCTTAATAATTACGTGATTTTTTTATTTAAGGTTTTAAGGAACTTTTATCTGTAAATATTCTATTAACTCCATCGCCTTACTTTTTCAGCTTATGTTATTGCAAAGTCTTTTCTTAATTCTGTTTTGGATTCCGTTTTTTAGCGTTGGTAAAAAAACAGCTCTTTTGGTTTTTTCTGCGCTGGCTTATGTGTCGGCAAAAAACTAAATGTGCTGTTTGTGCGGTTGGCTTTTTTAGTTCAAATGTTGAATGTTAGCGCGATTTTCGCATTATGCACAACGGCTTCGGCTATGATTAGTACGGGGATAAATAAGCGATTAATTTCCGATTAAGCACTTAGCCAAAACTTTTTATTTTGTTTTAATTTTTTCATTTTTAAAGCCAAATCAAAAGATTTGGCGGACTTTATAAAAATACACTAAATTTTGGACTAAACACCAAAGCCCGTATTAATTATAGCCCTTGTTGTGCGTAGTTTTTTTGTTTTTCAGATAATAATATTTAGTCAGTTGTTTTGGTTTATCTAAACTCAAGTCAGATGAATAATTCTTGATAGGTAAATTCAGAGAGTTATATGTAAATTCAGTTAAAATATCTCTATTATCAGAACCATAACTTTCTTTTTTGATTAGTTTTTCCCCTTTATAGAAAGACTTAAACCCCCAAAAACTTACTGTTATATCATTCTCTAAAGTTTCGCTACGATAATCAATTTGTTGACCTTTTCTATTGTATTCCTTTATAAGTTTAGAATCAAATTGGTCAGAAGAAACGCCTGAAGAATATTCAGTTTCTTTAGGGTACTTCTAAAAACTGTTTTCCCCCACTCATTAATTTTTCTTGATTTTTTTAAATTTCAAAAGCAATTATATTTTTTATATAAGTCTTTATTTGTCAGGTTTTTATTTTTTTATTTTTTTGAGTTTAGACAGTTTATTTATTGATTTTTAGGTGGTTAGCTGAATTTTTCTAAACATATTATAGGTTAAATTCATTAACCCTATCACTGTTTCCGCT
>Ga0209595_100627_pt1 | contig 11944 bp, 10 predicted proteins | sample Porto_4metaG_FD_187427 | JGI IMG/M metagenome (GOLD analysis project Ga0209595, IMG submission 187427) | Marine algal microbial communities from Porto, Portugal - Porto_4 metaG (SPAdes) (version 2) | ecosystem: Host-associated > Algae > Red algae > Unclassified | place: Portugal: Porto...
ACTACAGCTATCTAAGCTTAATGTAAAAGCTAATAAAATAAGAGATAAATAAAGGTACATCGGTAAGCTCCTCCCTTATACATAGCTCTGCTCTATGTATATGACAAATGCCTATCCGATGTTATCTCTTTTCTATATTCTAGGCTGACAAATTGGGCAATAATGCGTCCCTCTTCCGCCAACAACTGTTTTTTCTAATATCGTGCCACAAGTTACACATGGTTCTCCCTTTTTCCCATATACATTTAAAAGTTCTTGGAATGAACCAATTTGCCCTTGCGAATTCATATACGTTCTAATTGTGCTTCCGCCTCGCTTCACTGCTTCGCCTAGCGTTGTAACAATTGCTTCGTAAATTCTTTCGATTTCTTCTTGCGTTAAAGATGCAGCTTCTCGCTCTGGATGGATATGAGAACGGAATAAAACTTCATCTACATATATATTTCCAAGCCCTACTAAAAGACGCTGATCTAATAATACGACTTTTATTTTACGATTTGTCTTTTGCAATTTTTCTTGTAAATACTGTGGTGTCAATTCAGCATCAAATGGCTCTGGACCTAAGTCAACAAGAGGCATTTGATTTAACTCTTCACCTTTTTTAAAGAGATGCATCGTACCAAACTTTCTCACATCTTTATAATGTAATTCAGTTCCATCTGTAAATAAGAAACGGACGTGCGTATGCTTATCAATTGGCTCATCCTCTTGATGCAGTAAAAACTTTCCTTCCATACGCAAATGTGAAACGATAACATAATTCGTTACATATAAAAGCAAAAACTTACCTCTTCGCTTTATCGTTTCAATTTTCTCGCCTCTGAGCATTTCTTTAAAGATTTCCGCATCATCTGGTCGTTTTACTATTTTTGGATACGTAACAATAACATCTTCAATCGTTTTTCCTGTTACAAGATTTTCGAGTGTCCGTCTGACATTTTCAACCTCTGGTAATTCAGGCATTTCATCACTTCCTTATTTTGCGTCGTACCAAGTTGGACCGTAAGAATAATCAACTTTCAGTGGAACTGCGAGTTCAATTGCATGCTCCATTACTTCTGGTACAAGCTTCTCTAATTTTTCAATTTCTTCTTTTGGTGCTTCAAAGATTAATTCATCGTGTACTTGCAGAAGAAGACGCGCTTGTAATCCTTCTTCATCTAAACGATCTGCCATAATAATCATAGCTATCTTTATAATATCTGCAGCACTACCTTGAATTGGTGTATTCATAGCTGTACGCTCAGCAAAGCTACGTAAATTGAAATTACGACTCGTAATTTCCGGAATGTAACGGCGACGATTTAATAAGGTAGCCACATACCCTTTTTGTTTCGCATCTTTTACGATGTCATCCATATATTCTTGTACACCAGGGAAACTTTCTAAATACTTTTCAATAAATTCCGCTGCTGCTTTTCTTGTAATTCCTAAGTTTTGTGAAAGACCGTAATCACTAATACCATACACAATTCCGAAGTTAACAGCTTTCGCTTGTCGTCTCATATTCGAAGTTACTTCATCTTTTCCAACACCGAATACGTCCATAGCTGTTTTCGTATGAATATCCATATCATGTTGGAACGCTTCAACTAGCCCTTTATCATTTGCAATATGAGCTAATACACGAAGTTCAATTTGTGAATAATCGGCCGCATACATAATCCATCCTTCTTCTGATGGAACAAATGCCTGACGAATCTTTCTTCCTTCTTCTAATCGAATCGGTATATTTTGCAAGTTCGGATCTGTTGAACTTAATCGACCTGTTTGTGTTAAAACTTGATTAAAGCGAGTATGAATTTTCGATGAATCTTCATGTACAACTTTTAGTAAACCTTCAATGTAAGTTGAATTTAATTTCCCTAACTGACGATAATGTAAAATGTTTGGAATAATTTCATGATGATTCATAAGTTTATCTAGTACATCAGCTGACGTAGAATAACCTGTTTTCGTCTTTTTAATAACTGGTAAGTTTAAATTCTCAAACAGAATAACCCCAAGTTGCTTCGGTGAATTAATATTAAATTCTGTTCCCGCAAGCTTATAAATTTCCTGTTCCATTTCCTTTAATCTACCCGCAAGTTCTTCTCCCATATTACGAAGGCGCTCCGTATCAACTTTTACACCTTTTACTTCCATATCAGCTAGTACACGTGCAAGTGGTAATTCTAACTCTGTAAACAATTCATATTGCTCGTTCTTTTTTAATTCTTCCAAGAACGTTTGCTTTACATCATATAATACATGCACTTTTCGAGCTACATGCTCCGCTACTACTTCTAGCTCTGGAACAGCACGCTTCGCACCTTTTCCATAAACTTCTTCATCCGATTTCACGGCATGCGTTTCTTTCATTTTCGCTACAGTACGGAAATCTTTATCCGTATCAGCTGGATCAAGTAAATAAGCAGCAATTAATAAATCAAAGTCGATTCCTTGAATATCTATACCCTTCCATTTGAGTGCAACGATAGCTCGCTTCGCATCAAATGTACGCTTTCTCATTTCTCCATTTGCAAGCCATGCTTTGAAAGCCTCGGATGCAAGAGCTATGTCTGTCTGAATAAAGTAGCAACCATTTTCATTTTGAATACCAAAACCTTGAATGTCCGCTTTATGATAGTTATCTTCTTGTACTTCTACAATAAGTGCACTATCTTGCTGAAGTATTTCTTCTGTAACTTCTTCCACAATATCAAATGTAATATCATCTAATTCAGCTGGAGCTGTTTCTTCTGGCGTAACACCTAATTTATTCAAAAGAGATGTAAATCCTAAATTCTCGAACATTGGAATCACATCACTTGCTTCATATCCTTTATACTCCATATCATCCACATGCACTGTAATCGGCGCATCTGTAATAATAGTTGCAAGATCTTTACTCATAAGAGCTTGTTCTTTATTCGCTTCTAGTTTTTCTTTTAATTTCTTCCCGCTTACTTGATCGATATTTTCATACACTGCTTCAACCGTTTCAAATTGCGTTAACAATTTAATTGCAGTTTTTTCACCAACTCCTGGTACACCCGGAATATTATCTGACTGGTCCCCCATTAAACCTTTCATATCGATAATTTGCTTTGGTGATAAACTGTATTTCTCAAATAAAGCTTCTTTCGTATATTCATCTACTTCTGTAATCCCTTTTCGAGGTATACATACAAGCGTATTATCAGAAACAAGTTGAAGTAAATCTTTATCTCCTGAAATAACCTTAACATGAAACCCTTGCTCACTCGCTTCTTTCGCTAACGTCCCCATAATGTCATCCGCTTCATAATTTTCTAGTTCATAACGCGGTACATTAAATGCATCAAGCATCTCACGAATAAACGGGAATTGTTCTGATAACTCAGGTGGAGTCTTTTGACGTCCTCCTTTATACTCGCTATACGTTTTATGACGGAATGTCGTTTTTCCTGCATCAAACGCAACAAGCATATGCGTTGGCTTTTCTTCCTCTAATATTCTCATTAACATCATTGTAAAACCGTAAATTGCGTTCGTATGTATACCTTTGTCGTTATTTAAAAGCGGTAGTGCAAAGAAAGCACGATACGCGATATTATTACCATCTACTAATACGACTTTTTTTTCCACAATAGAAACCTCCCCATACAAATTTGAAACGATTTTCACATAGAAAAAAACCGTTCCTTTCCTCTCTCTATATTAACATGACTAATAGAGAGAAGAAAAATAACGGTTTTTTCTTTCATATATATCAAACTTATATTGGCATAAAGGGAAGTGACGAGAACAGCATAACTATTCTCGTCCAAAATTACTCCTTGGATGAAGGGGTTTTCATGTATTATATTAACAGAGCTTTATTAATATTTAATTAAGCCATTGTTAATATATTGTAAATATCCTTCATCCTATTTTTCAGTTGCCGATTTCGGTAAAACAACTGTAAATGTTGTCCCTTCCCCAACTTCACTATCCACAGTAATTGTACCGTGATGTGCCTCAACTAAATGCTTTACAATCGATAATCCAAGACCTGTACCACCAGTATTTCTACTTCTCGCTTTATCCACTCGGTAAAAACGTTCAAAAATACGTGGGATTTCATCTTTACTAATGCCAATTCCAGTATCAGATACTTTTATATAAGCATTGTATTTATCTTCTGCTAATTCAACAGAAACAACGCCTCCAGCCGGTGTATATACGATTGCATTATTAATTAAATTAATAAAGATTTGTTTCAAACGACCAGGATCTCCAATGACAGAGACACGTTTTAATACATTCACTTGTAAAGAGATTTCTTTTTCGCCTGCTTTATTGTCAAGCACCATATGAATATCTTCAAGAATTCCCTTCATATCAACGGTTTCCATATTTAATTTAAACCCTTGTTGCTCGATCTTTGACAAATCTAATAAATCTTCAATTAACCCTTGCATGCGTTCACTTTCTTTTAAAATAATGTGTAAGAAATGTTCGCAGAATTTCTTATTATCCATCGCTCCATCCAAGAGCGTTTCTGAAAAACCTTTAATAGAAGTAATTGGCGTCTTTAGTTCATGAGAAACATTGGCTAAAAAGTCTTTTCTCATTTGTTCTAATCTCTTTAACTCTGTTATGTCATGGAATACGAGAACAATCCCTTTCCATTCATGGTTCGTCCCGATAATCGGCGCTCCATATACTTCGAAATGCTTTCGCTCAATTCCAAGTGGCAATAGCATTTGTTTACGCACTTTCACTTCTGTCATAAAGATTTCTTCCACAAGCTCAATAATTTCTGTATGATGGAACGATTCATAATATAAGCGATCTAAATACTCTTCATCTGTTACGTGGAAAGTCTCTTTATAAGAACGGTTTACAAGGTTTATATAACCGCGGCTATCAATTAAAATCATTCCACTTCCCATATTTTCGATTAACGTATGCAGACGATCTTGTTGCATTTCTTGTTCGAGTGTCATCTCTTGTAAATTACGAGCTAAAATATTAATCGCTTTACTCAGCATTCCTGTTTCATCCGAATGACTTTCATAAGCACGTGCTTTATAATTTCCCTTCGCTAATTCAATCGCAACTTTCGTAACTGATTCAATTGGCCTAATATATTGCCCTGTAATTTTCATACCTAAAAACACGACTACAAGACAAGCGATAACAAATCCGATAATTAATAATCCCCACGTTTTTTGATGAACATCTTTCAAAGGCTCAATTGTACTTTTCACCAAAATGTATCCTTGTTTCCCTGTTACATCTTGAACGAACACCGCATGATAAAATTCATTCTTCTGATCCGTTTCTTTCGTAATGACTTTATTTCGTTGTTTCGCTGTTTCGGCAGAAAGTTCTTTAATCATCTCTTGACTAAATGCAGATTGTTGCCCTTTGCCATATTGAACTTTCTTTTTTTCATCTACAAATATAATAGAAGCTGGTATTTTTTCTTCTAACTTTTCAAATACATACGGCCTTTTTAAAACATCCTCAAAACCTTGTTCTTCTGCTAATACCGCAACATATCCTGTTTCTTTTACCATTCTCTCTTTCGCATGATCTATATAATAGTTTTCAAACACGGTTTCTAACAGTAAACCTAGTCCAACTAAAATAAACACAATAAGAGAAACAAATGTAAAAAGAAGCCTGGAACGAAATTTATTCATCCCCTTTTGGCTCCTCTAATTTATATCCTAAACCACGTATCGTTTTAATGTACGTCGGTTTTTTCGTATTTTTTTCAATTTTATCGCGCAAGTGGCTAATATGAACATCAACAATTCGTGTATCACCAGCAAAATCATAATTCCATACAGCACTTAATAATTGATCACGCGTCAACACGCGACTTTTATTTTTCGCAAGATAAACAAGTAGTTCAAATTCTTTTGGGGTTAATTCAAGCTTTCTTCCTTGGAAATAAGCCTCATAAAACTCCGGTAAAATTTTAAGGTCTGCAATTAGGATGCTATCTTCATCTGGCGCTTCTGCAACTTGCTCTTCTTGCTGTAATTTCGTACGACGTAAAATCGCCTTCACACGAGCAACAACTTCCCTTGGACTAAATGGCTTCGTCATATAATCATCCGCCCCAAGTTCAAGACCTAGCACCTTATCAAATTCATCATCTTTTGCTGTTAACATTAAAATCGGCGTCATAATACGCTGCAATCGTAATTCTTTACAAACTTCCATACCATCCATTTTTGGAAGCATTAAATCTAATATAATTAAATCCGGACGTTCTGTTGTCGCTTTTTGAAGCGCCATTTCTCCATCCATCGCTGTTATAACTTCAAAACCAGCTTGTTGTAAATTAAATTCAATTAAAGTTAAGATAAATTCCTCATCATCAACTACTAAAATACGATTGTTCATTCTTTTCCTCCAAGTTATAGACTTGAAACCTTCTTCATCCTAGTATTTTCCCCGTTATTCTCATCATACTAGAAAACAGGTCCCCCCTCAATATAATTGTCTATTCATGGATTCAGATTATGCCCTCGTTATCTCTAAAAACAATTACACTCGGCTCAATTAACGTGTTACTATCCACACTTTATACAATTCTATATTCTCATTACATTCTACTTCCGTATGAACATTGAATTCTCGATTTTGTGCTAAGAAAAAAGATAGAACATACGCTATTTTATAGTCCGGTGTTTCATATCCATCAAATACCCTTCCGTATATTTCATTCGCGATCCCGTCTGCCCACACTTCAGCTTCTCTTATCGTTTCAAAAATAACGTCTTCCCTTTTCCATCTCACTTAAAAAATCCCTCCTTCAATTGACTTCAGTTATTAAAGTATGTGATAATTTCATATAATAATTAATATATATGAATGTTATATATACGGAGGTTCTATTATGCGACTAGTACTACCTATTCTAACTTTAGTAGTAACATGTATTCTTACTTTTAACGCTCCAAGCTGGGATACGATTAAAACGGGTTGTTCAGATTTTGCTGCAGGGTTCGCTGAAGGATTCTTCAACTAAAAATAGCGCTAGCTCCCTTATTAAAGGTATGCTAGCGCTATTCATATTTTCATGTTTTAAAAATTATCTAATGCTTTTTCCATAATGGAAACAGATTTAAAAGGTGGCGTTACCGTTAATGAACCTTTAACAACCGTTTCTCCTTTTTCATCATGAGCAGATACAAGCATATCAATTGTATGTGCCTCCTCAGAAACAGCCACAACTTCAAAGTGGATTTGTAACGTTTCATAATGGTGAACATGCTTCACGAACGTAAGGTCCTTCCTAATAATATGACTACCTGGACCTGGTAAATATTTCGTAACCGCCGTTGTAATCATTCCCGTTAGCATAATGCTTGGTACAATCGGCTTTTCATACGGAGTTTGGGATGCGTAATCATGCTGAATATATAATGGATTGGCATCATTCGTTAGCCCTAAATACAATAACAAATCTTTATCCTCAATTTTTTCAGTGATAGATAGTTTCTCTCCTACTGTAATTTCATCCATTTTACGACCAATTTGAACTTTTTTCTTTAACATGTTACAACCCCCTCCGATTTTTTCACCTTATTATCCTACTAAAAGCGATACCTTATCCGAAATTTACTATGATGAGGGCAATGTATAGTATAAATCTACAGTTTCATTATAGGATACTACAAATGATAGCGTTTTCATATTATTCCAAAAAAACATTTCATTAAATAGTAGAAAAAGATTCGGGGCCCCGAATCTTTTTCCGCTTATATTTAATTATTAAACAAGAACTTTCATAACGTTACGTACAGATTCTACAGAGCGATCTAACGCTTCTTTTTCCTCTGCAAGAAGTTCTAATTCAATAATTTTTTCAATTCCGTTACCACCTAGAATTACTGGTACCCCTAAGTAAAGGTCACTATAACCATATTCACCTTCAAGATACGCAATAGCCGGTAATACACGGCGTTGATCTTTTAAGATTGCTTCTGTCATTTCAACTAAAGAAGCCGCTGGTGCGTAATATGCACTACCGTTTCCTAATAAGCCTACAATCTCTCCGCCACCCTTACGTGTACGTTCTACAATTGCCTCTAAACGCTCTTTCGGAATTAACGTTTCTAACGGAATGCCACCCGCATAGGAATAACGTACAAGAGGTACCATGTCGTCACCGTGTCCACCAAGAACAAATCCTGTAATGTCTTTCACAGAAAAATTTAATTCTTGTGCAATGAATGTACGGAAACGAGCTGTATCTAATACGCCCGATTGCCCGATAACACGCTCTTTCGGGAATCCTGCTTCTTTAAATACAGAATATGTCATTGCATCAACTGGATTTGTTAATACAACAATAATCGCATTTGGTGAATGTTTTGCAATGTCGCGCGTAATACTTTTCATAATTTTAGAGTTTGTTGCTACTAAGTCATCACGGCTCATACCAGGCTTACGTGCAATACCTGCTGTAATAACGACAACGTCAGAATCAGCAGTATCTGCGTAATCAGATGTTCCAATAATGTTAGCATCAAAACCTTGTACTGGGCTCGCTTCTAACATATCTAACGCTTTCCCTTTTGTTGGATTTTCCAGTTGTGGAATGTCCACTAATACAACATCTGCAAGTTCTTTTTGTGCTAATAAGAATGCTGTTGTTGCTCCTGTAAATCCTGCACCGATGACTGAAACTTTCTTGCGTTTGATTGTCATAATTTACCCCCCACTTTAATTATGCGTTTTTGATTATCGCTACATCCATGTTTTTAATAAGCTCATTAGCAAATTCAGAACATTTCACTTCTGTTGCGCCTTCCATTAGACGAGCGAAGTCGTATGTTACTACTTTTGATGCAATTGTTTTCTCAACTGAATCAGTTACTAATTTCGCAGCTTCATTCCATCCTAAATGTTCTAGTAATAATACACCAGAAAGAAGAACAGAAGATGGGTTTACTTTGTCTAAACCTGCATATTTTGGAGCTGTACCATGTGTAGCTTCAAAGATAGCATGTCCAGTCACATAGTTAATGTTTGCACCAGGTGCAATACCAATTCCACCTACTTGTGCAGCAAGTGCATCAGAGATATAGTCACCATTTAAGTTCATTGTTGCAACAACATCGAACTCACGTGGACGAGTTAAAATTTGTTGTAAGAAGATATCTGCAATAGAATCTTTTACGATGATTTTTCCAGCCACTTCTGCGTCTGCCATCGCTTTATTCGCTGCATCTTTGCCATCTTTTTCAACGATGCGATCATATTCAGCCCAAGTAAATACTTTATCGCCAAATTCTTGTTCCGCAACTTCATAACCCCAGTTTTTGAAAGCACCTTCTGTAAATTTCATAATGTTTCCTTTATGAACTAATGTAACAGAAGAGCGTTTTTCGTTAATTGCATATTGAATTGCAGCACGAACAAGACGCTTTGTCCCTTCTTCTGAAATTGGTTTAATACCAATACCAGATGTTTCTGGGAAGCGGATTTTATTAACACCCATTGCTTCTTTTAAGAAAGCAAGAACTTTTTCTGCTTCTGGAGATCCTTGTGCATATTCAATTCCAGCATAGATGTCTTCTGTATTTTCACGGAAAATAACCATATCAGTATCTTCCGGACGTTTTACAGGTGAAGGAACACCTTCAAAATAACGAACTGGACGTAGACATACGTATAAATCTAATTCTTGACGAAGCGCTACGTTTAGAGAACGAATACCACCGCCAACTGGAGTTGTAAGTGGACCTTTAATTGCGATTAAATATTCACGGATTAAATTTAAAGTCTCTTCTGGTAACCACTCGCCTGTTTGGTTGAATGCTTTTTCCCCTGCAAGCACTTCTTTCCAAACGATTTTCTTCTCACCATCATAAGCTTTTTCTACTGCTGCTTCTAGTACGCGAGATGCAGCTTCCCAAATATCAGGACCAATTCCATCTCCTTCGATAAATGGAATAATCGGATTGTTTGGTACATTCATAACACCATTAGTTACAGTAATTTTTTCACCTGTCGTCAATGTGATAACCCCCATGTTTGAAATTTCATATGTATGAAACTGAGGGAATAACCCCTCAGTTCAAACCGTTAGTCAAATTAAAATATTCTAATCATTACATCTTCCCAAAAAAATCAGACTTTTGAAAGCGTATTTTTACTATCGAAATAGTGTTTTTCGCTTATCGTTGTGCAATTGGAACATATACTTGATGTGTTGGTCCATTATAATCAGCACGCGGACGGATTAAACGGTTGTTTTCATATTGTTCTAGAATATGAGCTAACCAGCCTGACATACGGCTAATTGCAAAAATAGGTGTAAATAAGTCATGGTCAATTCCTAAACAATGGTATACAGAAGCTGAATAGAAATCAACATTTGGTGGAAGACCTTTTTCTTTTGTTACAATGTCTTCAATTTTGATAGACATATTATACCATTTCTCTTCTCCTAAAAGCACGCATAATCTCTTAGACATTTCACGTAAATGTTTTGCACGTGGATCACCTTGCTCATACACACGATGACCAAAGCCCATGATTTTCACTTTATTTTGAAGAGCATTATGAATATATGATTCTACATTTTCTTCTTCGCCAATTTCAGTTAACATCTTCATTACATTTTCATTTGCCCCGCCGTGAAGAGGACCTTTTAACGCACCGATTGCTGCAGTAATACCAGAATATACATCTGAAAGTGTAGCTACGCAAACACGTGCAGTAAATGTAGAAGCGTTTAACTCATGATCTGCATGAAGTACAAGCGCCTTATCAAAAGCTTCAATTTCAACTTCATTTGGCTCACGATCATTTAACATGTACAAGAAGTTTGCAGCTAATGATAAATCTTTTCTCGGTTCAACAATATCTAAACCTTTACGGATTCTTGCATAAGCGGCAATTAAAGTTCCCACTTGAGCTTGTAATTTAACCGCTTTCAAATAATTGGACTTTTCATCCATAATTTCAGCGCTCTCATCGTATAATGATAGCATGGAAATTGCAGTTCGTAAAACAGACATAGGATGTGCGATCTTTAAATCTACTTGTTTCAAATATGTTAAAATTTCACCTGGCACTTTATAGTATTCTGATACAGTTTCATTAAATTCCGCTAGTTCTTGTTCGTTAGGAAGCTTACGGTGCCATAATAAGTACACTACTTCTTCAAATGTAGCATTCTCAGCTAAATCATCAATATTATACCCAACATAAGTTAATGTATCATCAATAATAGAGCTCACAGATGATGTTGTTGCTACTACCCCTTCTAAACCTCGAATAACAGTCATGACATTCTCTCCTTTTCCTGAAAAATTCTCCCAACCTTGCTCCTTATATCTATTTGCTCCCCTTATGAATTATGAACGCCCGTTCACTCTTTAGGCAAGCAAAATGCACGATCATGCACATTTGTTGCGATGTTCCCCTCTTAATGTCCATTGCTTACATGGAAAGCATGAGCGTGAATGTCTCCCCGAATCCTCACGCTCAGAACAACAAGTTAGTGAGGAAAATGAATTCCGAAGAGTTTTATGATAAAAACAACATAAAACAATATCATTATAAAATTGTTTTATGTTGTTTTTATTTTATCTGGTGTAAAGTCTCTGCTGTTATGTAACTTTTCAAAGTTTCTAATTCTATTATAAACAATTATCTGACTTTTGTGAACAGAAAGAATTCAAAAATTTTATATTACTATAAAATTCCTTATTTAAACATTTGTATAATACTCATAACTGCATAGGCAATTCCAGCCCCAATTAACGGGCCTACAGCCACCCCATTAAATAAGGCAACCGCTATAATCGTCCCAAAAACAAGCGCAGTTGTAATATGAGGGTCCGTCGTCAATAATTGTACGCCGCCTTTCGCTAACAAAGCGACCGCCACACCTGAGGCTAAAGCAATCCATGCATAATACGATTTCGCTGCTTCTCCGAGTTGTTTAAAGCCTATTTCCCCT
>Ga0209595_100632_pt1 | contig 11905 bp, 16 predicted proteins | sample Porto_4metaG_FD_187427 | JGI IMG/M metagenome (GOLD analysis project Ga0209595, IMG submission 187427) | Marine algal microbial communities from Porto, Portugal - Porto_4 metaG (SPAdes) (version 2) | ecosystem: Host-associated > Algae > Red algae > Unclassified | place: Portugal: Porto...
AGCGCATCCTCCAAAAACGCATCGTCAACCGCCTCGCCCGAAACATCCTCAAAGGCGAACTGGACACCAAAAAACCAATTCGCGTGACGGTGGTGGAAGGACTGATTGAGATTGGAAATGAAGTTGGTGGGTATTTGGAGACGGATGCTTTGTTGAATTGATATTTACTTTTTATATTTCGATAAATAAAACGGCAGATACTTTTTGAGTGTCTGCCGTTTTTTTGATTAGTGTGTCTCGTTATAAAAAAATATCACTTCTTGGGTGACTTTTACGGTATGAGTGAGATATAGGAATGGAACATTCATAGATTCTTTTTCGCAAAAAATAGTAGATTTTTTTTGAATGTTTTAAAAATTACATATATTCGTACTTGAAAAAGCATTTTTTACACCACGAAAATTTTGACTTATGATAAAACTACATACCATAAAACGGTCTAATCCATTAGCATTTTTCTTCTTTTCTATAAAAATAATTTTTCCGAATATTAGTCGTTATTTACCTTATTTTAATTCGCTATAAAAAAATGATTATCAAATAGTTAATCAATTTTTTTGTGGTTTATTTACATGACTTACCTCGAAATTTTGTCAAGCATGGAATTTTTGATATGCTTATTTTTATGATTTAATATAAAACACACTATTTTTTAATATTTTAAACAAAACAAATTATGAAAAATTTAAATTTAAAGCAAATCATCATGTCCAAAATTACACTTTTCATGCTGTTTCTTTTATTATTGAGTAGCCATTCTTTTGCTCAATGCAATGTACATAGCAACTTTAGGGAGATTGTGGAGAATCTACAGAAGGGGCAAACCTATGATGTTCAAGTTACAATAGTCAATCCCGGAAGAGATGGAGGAAAGTCACACAGATGGACAGCATGGGGACCGGGTTTCACAAATTGCCCGTTATCTAAAAAGAATATTTGCGAAATAGGACTTAACATAAATTATGTTCCTCTATATTTTAGCGGTGCTCATTTTGACAAGAATAAAAAGCAAGTACAATCTTTCAAATTTGATGTGGTCAACAACTCATTAGAAGTCACCTTAAATTCGTGGGGGAATAATAAATTCACTGAAAGTAAAGTAATAAAAAGAGGACGACTAATTTATGTATTGTATAACGATGGAAGAATGGCTATTTTCAATTTTAAGAAACAACAATGTATCCGCTTAGAATAAAAATCATCCAACACTCAACCAAACTTTAAATAACAGCTAAAATATTTCGATAAATGAACGGCAGATACTTTGGGTATTTGCCGTTTCAGTGGCGTAGATGCCCTACAGCATGAGCGTGACAATTACAGTTTGCGCTATGCGGAGTTTGTCGTGCCATTGGTCAAGGCAGTGCAGGAGTTGGAGGCAGAAAACAAAACCTTACGAGCGCAACATGCGGATTTGGAGGCGCGATTGGGCAAGATAGAAGCCTTGCTGCGGCAGCGTGCAGAGTAGCCCCTGTACCGACGACTTCAGCCGTCGCAAGGCAACACTTGACGGCTGAAGTCGTCAGTACGGTGGAAACGGCAGATGCTTTTTGAGTGTCTGCCGTTTCAATTTTAGGTAAAATTCGTTATCTTTGAAAAAAATAAGCATAACAGAACGTTGAACTATCTTACCATCTGATTCGTTATGTTTGAAAAATAAATACTATGCTTACAGTAAGTCATATCATGCGGAGTATCAAGCCGCTAAGTACAGCATCCAAATTGGAAATCTTATCGGAATTGACGGAGGATTTGAAGGCGAATTTTAATACAGATAAAAAAGAAGATAAGAAGGCTTTGCTCGAAAAATTATCCGGTGCATGGAAAGATGACCCTGTACTTGATTCGGATGAATTGATTGAAGATATTTATAACAGTCGCACCATTTCTGACAAGAACATTTTTGAAGAATGACAAAATATTTATTGGATACGGATATTTGCGTATTTCTTTTTCGGAATAAGCACCGCATCAAGGAGAAAGTAGAAGCAGTAGGAGAGGATAATTGTTTCATCTCCGAAATCACTATTGCAGAACTCAAGTATGGTGCAGAAAAAAGCGATGATTACGCAAAACACGAACAGGAAGTTGTAGAGGTAAAAAGGCTGTTCGACGTTATCCCAATCATCGAACACCTCGACCAATTTGCCAAAGAAAAAGTAAAACTACAACGCACAGGTACACTCATACCGGACTTTGATTTGCTGATTGGTACGACCTCCGTTTCCGGTGGCTTCGTCATGGTCACCAACAACGAAAAACACCTCTCCCGAATCGAAGGTATCCAAATCGAAAATTGGCGAAAAGCAACGTTTAATGAGTTTTTGAAGCCTTAGCAAATCCACAACCAACTCAAACCATGATAACCATAGACCGACACGACCCGTATGCCTTCCAAATCATCCCGAGCGATATGACGACGGATGAATTTCTCCAATTTGGTATGGACAACAGGAGAGAATTGCGGCTTCAGCGCGACAAAGACGGCAACATCCACGTCAGGACACTTCTCACATTTGACGACGGGAAACGTGTAGGTGAATTTATAGCGGAAGTGAATATGTGGTGCAGAAAGAATGACGGGGAAGCACTAGGTTGTCGTGCCGGATTCACGATGCCCACAGGTGCGGTACGTACATGTACTACCTCATGGATTAGCCCGGAACGCATCGCCAAAATGCCCGACTCCGAAAGGGAAAGATTCGCTGCCATTGTACCGGATTTTGTCGTTGAAGTTTTCACCAAATCAGACCGCCTTCACATGCTCAAAGAGAAGATGTTGGAATGGATGAGTAGTGGTGTCCGCCTGGCATGGCTCTTTGACCCGAACACAGAAACCACTTACATCTACCGCGAAAACGGAGACATCGAAACACTCAAAGGCTTTGACTACGTACTGACAGGAGAGGATGTTATGGAAGGTTTTGAATTTGATTTGAAATTATTGAAAAACACATAAGTAAAAATATTTTTTTATTTTGATAAATGAACGGCAGATACTTTTTGGGTGTCTGCCGTTTGTTGTATTTTACCCTTTCTGAATACTCTCCCATTTTTTCACAACCAGAAAATCCTCCAATCTAATTTATCATCTCGCCGTTCTTTAATTCAAATTCCCTTCCCAACATTTCCTCTCCATTCACAATGATGACCAGACGATGTGTACCCGAATAATGCTTTCGCGTAGTGAGGTTTTTAAAATGCTGTTTGCGTTTGAAGGTATGCGTACCTGCGGTAAAATCTTTTTCGGACAATTGAAACACTTTACGGGATTGATTGCCATTAGATTTTACAAAATAAACACCGTATTCTACACGAACAGTACGTGGTCTATCAACATGCAATGTAAATGAAAAATGAAAATGCTCACCAATCGCTAAACTGTTTTTTGTAAAAGATAAATCACTAACAGTCAAGCCTTTTGCGTCTGCCAAGCCAAAAAGCGCGAGTGCACGTTTATCACCCTTTTTGAGTAGAGTGCGGACACCATGCTTGACAATCCACTGAGTATGCGGATGTTTGGTTTTGAGCCAACGTGAGGCAGTGTCAAGGACGAGTTCGGGATTATCTTTTATAATGTCATTAAGATTATTGGCAACACTTTTTCGGACATAAAGCGATTCGTCCGCTTTGAGTTTTTCTAATATCGGTAGGATAGGAGCGGGGTCTTTTTTAAATGCCTTCAATGCCATGCCCCACGGTAGTCGTGGACGACAACCTTCACTCGCCAAACGTCGTATATGTTCGTTTTTATGGTCTGCCCAAGTGAGCATTTTCGTCATCATTTTCGGGTATTTTTCGATGAATGGACGCACGGCAAATTCGGAGCTGCTATGCTTCGTAAAATGCGCCAAAGCAGACACAGAAGTCACGTAATCTTCCAATCCATATTGTTCCACAAAATCAGGAAAAATCATACCGAGGAGACCGTCTTTTATACATGGAGCTACTTTTTTTAATACCTTTATTTGAGCAGGATAATCGCCCGAAATAGTAGCGTGCATGACCTGCGTGACGTGTCGCATACGTTGTTTGAGTTCGCGTTGTTCCCATTCCGAATCAAATATTCGACGTTCAAAATCAACCGCATCAAACTTAGGACTTTCCACTTCTATTGCCGCCGCCAATTCGCGTGCAAACGCTTGATTATATAGTGCTTTTAAAGTAAATTTTTCCACAAAAATTTCATAATTCGTGATATGTAAACTCGCTACTCACAATTAATTTGGTTCGGTAGCAAGGATAGCCCCGATTTTCATGGTCAATGCCATATCCATCACACTCACGACGTGCTCTATCGGTGTCCCCGTTTCAGCATTGATGACGACGGTTATTTTGGAAGGGTCGGCTGCTTTTCGGACATCACTGCGTACCTTTCTTTTGAGTTCCGAAAGTTTGACAGGCGTAGTTTCGTGATAAAACTGTCCGTTCTTTTTGATAGAAACGGAGATGGTTGCCGGCGCGACTGTTTTGGATGTCGAACTCGGCAATTTGAGGTTCAAGGCATTCGGACTGACAAGCGTAGAGGTTAGCATGAAAAATATTAATAATAAAAATATAATATCTGTCAAAGATGACATACTAAATTCCGCACTGACTTTATTTCTCTTTTTTAAACCCATAATTTAACGGTTGACGGTGAACGATGGACGACAGACGGTCAACGACGAACGGTTGACGGTTTGCTATTCTTACCGTTTGCCGTTCGTCGTCTATCCTTAGCCGTTTACGCTGCCGGTTCTTGCAATAAATCTAAGAATTCCAGCGAAGTGGCTTCCATATTAAAGATGACTTTATTGACTCGTGAGACCAAAAAGTTGTAGCCCACATAAGCCAAGATACCGATGAAAAGTCCGAAAGCAGTGGTCAGAAGAGCTTGATAAATACCTCCGGCAAGCACGTCAGGCGTGACGTTTTCTTGCGTTGCCATTTCGTAGAATGCCATAATCATACCCGTCACCGTACCAAAGAAACCAATCATCGGTGCAGCACCTGCGATGGTCGCAAGCGTGGATAAGCGATTTTCGAGACGGGCAACTTCGAGATTACCGACATTTTCGACGGCAGTTTGGATGTCGCTCAATGGTCGTCCGATACGTAGCAGCCCCTTTTCAATCATATTCGCAACTGGTGTTTCGGTACTTTGACACAAGCCACGTGCGGTTTCTATCGCTCCGGTCTTGACATTTGAGCGAATTTTTGCCATAAAACCTTCATCGACTTTTGCCGCCTTTGATATGGTCAGCATACGTTCTATGAATATATAAAGTCCGATAATTGACAGCAATAATAAAACAGCAATAATTGCCATACCAAGAATACCGCCTTGCACAATCAAGTCTAATAAACTAAAAGATTCGCCTTCAACGGCAGCAGCATCCTGAAATAAAAGTATCATCATGTTGTAAAAGTGTTGAGGTGTTGAGGTGTAGAGTGTTGGAGTGTTAAAGTGTTGAGGTGTTGAAGTATTAATATGTTAATATATTGACGTATTTTGAATTTTGCTTTGCAAAATTTACACATCAATACTCTAACACATCAGCACATCAACACTCTAACACTTTAATACTTCAACACTCCAATACTTCAACACACAGAATAAGTCCGCAAAATAGAAATTGCCTTGTATAAATGAAAGTATTTTGACGGCTAATTAACGACGGAATAGGATAGAATAGTATAAAAACTCGGTTTGTGACCAAATATAAAGCGATAATGATATACTTTTTTTATAATTTGTACAATATTTGCTACATTGAAACGTGTTTAAAGACATAAAAATATGAATCTGTATTACGAAATAGACAAATGCACATCCTTCGTTTTGAGATGTTTTGATTTGTAGCGTTTGTGTCATTCAAAATTCATTCAAAATTAATATGAGATTATTTATAGTCATCTGTTTTTCATTACTCAGTATAAATGTAATGAACGCACAGGAAGCCAAGCAGAATAACAATAATTGCAAATCAAAATCCAATATTGCGGGTGACGAGCGAAGCAATACAGAATATTTGCATCGAATGATAAAGCAAAGCCGAACGCGGGGATTGAATGAAATAGCAAAAAAGCCGTTGATTGTATTTCCGCTTCGTATTGGTTTTATTCAACATTCGGGCGATAAAGGCGATACACGACAATTTGCGATTAGTAAAACTATTGACATCCTGAATGAGGCTTTCAAACCTGCTAATATTGAATTTTATACAGAACAAGTAGATGTTATATATTCCGACTTGAAAATCGGCGATTTATCACTTGGTGCTTACGAATTGTATGACCAATTTTCTAAAGAAAATGATGTCGAAGACATGATTACGCTCTACCTGTTTGACTACGACGGGCAATTGTGCAAAGAGAGTGGAGGAGGCGTGAGTTGCGGTCGAACGGGTGGTTTTTCATATATTCTTTCCAATCGGACGAGCAATATTGTTTTGAGTAAATTTGATTTGGAAGACCACAAAGTAGTAGTACATGAGTTTGGACATTTCTTTGGTTTGTACCATACTTTTGAACGCGACCAATTTGGCAAAGAACTTATCTCCGGTACAAATTGTGCCAGTGCCGGCGACATGATTTGCGATACGCCTTCCGATCCAGGACCGGTTTATGAAGTGTATGTCAATTATTCAAAATGTGAGATGGTTGGGTACAAAGATTTGGACGAAAAAGTAAATTACAAACCTTTAATTAATAATTATATGTCATATTACAAACCTTGTTTTATGACAGCCTATACTTTTACGCCACAGCAAATTGAAGTGATGCGAATGGCGGCGGAATCGCCACTTAGGGTGCGGTTTCAGGAGTGAGGAATGATATGAAACATCAAAATTATTTTCTGATGAAAAATATACTTGCGTTTGCCTCTATTTTAATGTTATTGTCGGCTTGTTCACCTAAGGTATCAACACAACTTCCTGAACGAAAACCCAAATGGGAAACACCACAAACAACAAAAACAGAAGTCACAGAGTTGCCCGAAATACCCGAAATACCGGAAGCACCAGAGGAAGCCACCCCGCCCGAACCGGTACGACAAGGAGCTTTTGAAGTTAATGCTATTCCGGCTGCGCCGATGGTCGTGGTAGGATTAAAACGTGAGCCTTGTTACGGAAAATGCCCTTCGTATGAAGTCAAATTGTATGACGATGGCACGATAAAATATAACGGAAAAGCGCATGTAAAAAACATTGGTTATTATATAGCTTATACGAGCAAACAGGCGATTGTCAATATTCAAACGAAGGCAGAAGAGATAGGTTATTTTGGAATGAAAAGACAATATCCGGCAAGTGGTCAACCGCAAATGTATGATGTTCCGCAGGTAACGACTTTCATTAAAATAAGTGACAGAGAACACCGAATCACCAATCGCCATGAGGGTCCTTCGGCTTTATTCAAATTGGAAGATTATATCGAGCAACAGTTAGAAAATTTGGATTGGAAGTCGATTAGATATGATGAATTTTGAAGGAAAAATTAGGATGATATAAAAAGGGTTTTCTTGTCATTTAATTTAAATGACAAGAAAACCCTGAATCATTTATTTACTGAATACTGAACTCAAGGCTTGACATCACCTCTCCTTCTTCCCCTTCGTGAGGCCAAACTTTTGCTTCCAAAACATAATCCGTAGCTGCTGCAAAACCATCGGCTTCAGATAGGATTACATCAGCCTCAAAAGTGTGCATTCCACTCATCGCATGTACGTGTTGTTCTTCTCCTATCGGTGCAGAATAGACCTCTGTATTGTCAGCTTTGCTGTAGATTCTGACATTGACATTGTGTACAGGTTCACCTGCATGACTTTCAAAATCCACATGAATATGGAGCGTGTCACCCAATGCTTTGGTATCTGCATCGGAAGGTGACATAATGTGCGCGTGATAATCATACTCCGTGTCCTCACCGTGTTCGTGGTCATGGTCAGAATCATCGTCTTTGCACGCTGTAAAAAGAATAGCAGTTGCTGCCAACAAATAAAGTAACTTTTTCATATTGAAATTTCGTGTCAGGGATAAAGCACAGGTGGCTTTGTCAAAAACGATAGGTTCATCCGCGCCTCATTCCTTTTCAGTTAATTAAAAAATAAATTTTTGAGGGCGCAAATATAACGAATCACAAAGGATTTATGTTGACTCCGGTGGTACTTTTTTTTATCCAATCTTCATAAGCTGCGTTAGCGGCAACCTCCCATTTCATGATGCAAGGTGTGTCGTAAGGATGTATTTGTTCTATTTCATTTTTGACTTTTTCCCATAGTTCGGGGCGGGTTTTCAGAATAGTTACATACTCATCATCTCGTTCAATATTACCTTGCCACCAGTACATACTTTTGATGGGGAAAACATTGGCGCAAGCCACCATTTTATCTTTGATAAGATGATCAGCAATATCATTCGCTACCTTTTCAGAAGGATTGGTTACATAAATAAGGATAAACATGTATTCGTATGTTTTTTTATAAAAAATTAATAATCATTTATTTATAAATAAAAAAAATAATTAATTTCTCGAAATGAATACGAGATTTCGTTTTACTCGACATTCAAAATTCACTCATTCAAAATTCAAAACTCATTCATTCAAAATTCAAAACTCACTCATTCAAAATTCAAAATTCATTCATTCAAAATTCACTCATTCAAAATTCAAAACTCATTCATTCAAAATTCACTCACTCCCAAGTAGGAAAAAAAGCATCACGAAAATGTCGAATTTCCATATCCGGTTCGATAGTAATAGCGATAATATCAAATCGAATTTCGCCCTCATGTTCAATGTCGCGGGTATAAAAAACGGCAGCTTCCATCATGAGGGCTTCTTTCTTTGCAGTCACGCTTTCCTCGGGATAACCAAATACATTATTTTGGCGGGTTTTCACTTCTACGAATATGATTATACCGCGTTTTTGAACAATAATATCGACCTCTGCCTTGCCTACTGTCCAATTGGTTTCGAGTAGTTCGTAACCCTTTTTTTGTAGAAAAGAACAGGCAATCAACTCTCCTTTTTTGCCCAATTCATTGTGTGCTGCCATGCTTTGTTTGTATAATCCGATTATTTTTTCAAACTTAGCATTTTAAAATAATACTATGCGCTTTTTACCAATTATTTTGCTTTTTTGTTTTTCTTCATTTACAGTAAATGTCTTTGCACAAAATAGGATTCAAGAAGCTATTACGCAATTGAATCAGGATAAAGACCTTCGACATGCGAGTTGGGGGATTTGTGTGATAGATGTAGAAAAAAATCAGATTGTCGCAGAACATAATGCGGATTTGGGACTTATCCCAGCCTCTTCGCTCAAAGTCGTCACTACTGCAACGGCACTCGGCGTATTGGGCGAAAATTATCGCTTCAAAACCAGCCTTGAATACGACGGCGAACTGCTTTCCGACGGTACACTTCATGGAAATTTGTACATCAAAGGATATGGCGACCCGACCCTTGCTTCGCACGAAATGAAAGGTGTGACCGATTTTAATACACTCATGCAGACCCTCACACAAGCGGTCAAAAAAGCAGGTATAAAACGCATCGAAGGATATGTAATCGGCGACGCATCTTACTTTGAAACGGCGGCTGTCGGACGCACTTGGATTTGGGAAGATATGGGCAATTATTATGGAGGCGGAGCGCATGGTTTGAACATCCATGAAAATTTGTACTACATGGATTTTCGGCAGTCAGCCAAGCTCAATCAGGCTCCTCAATTTGTAGAAACTCGTCCAAAAGTATTTGATTTACAGGTGATTAACGAACTGCAATCAGCCGGAGCAAATTCGGGTGACAATGCCTATATTTTTGCTGCGCCCTATACACGTAGCCCTTATGTGCGAGGCACACTGCCGATTGGTACAAGTACATTTACGATAAAGGGTGCGGTGCCTGAACCCGCTTTTTTTGCAGCTTACCACTTGTCTGAAACTTTAGAAAAAAACGGCATTTATACGGGAGATTGTGTATCGACACAGCGTGTTTTTGTGTATGAAAAAAAACGAAAACGTCGTGTCATCGCTCAAGTCGAATCACCGCCACTCAAAAAAATAGTAGAACGAGCAAATATGAAAAGTGTTAATTTGTATTGTGAAAGTTTGCTTAAAACAATGGGGCAATATAAATTAAAAAAAGGAACGACAGAAGCAGGACTTGAGGTGATAAAAAATTACTGGGCAGAACGCGGTATTGACACCGAAGGCTGGATGATGAAAGACGGTAGTGGGCTGTCTCCTCGAAATATAATTTCCACCAAACACCTTTCACAAATCATGCGAAAAATTGCGAAAGACCCTGTTGTCTTTGATGATTTTCGTGCCTCTTTGCCGATTGCTGCCCGAAGCGGTTCGTTGGCGGGAATGTTCAAAGGGACAAAAGCAGCCGGAAATTTGCGTGCAAAAAGTGGCTATATGGAAGGCGTGAGAAGTTATACGGGATACATGAAAAACGCATCCGGCAGACTCCTTTCTTTTTCGATGATTGTCAATAATTATTCAGGCGGTAGCGGTGCGATGCGTAAGAAAATGGAGAAAATCATGGCAAAATTGGCAGAATAAGGCAGTATTTTGAAGTTTAAATGCAATAGAATTGCATTAATTGAAAGGGATTCGTATATTTGCAACCATATTGCAAATATAACAAAGTTTCACTCAATGCCACGATCAAAATTCAATTTAGATATACTCGGAATGATTCTCTCACTTGCCTGTGCTATTCATTGTGCATTGGTGCCGGTGGTCTTGATGTTCGGAGCATTGACTGGGCTACATTTTCTGGCAAATCCGGCGATAGAACATACGGTTATTATGGGCAGTATGTTTGTTGCTGCGGGGTCGCTGATTCCACATTACTTTCATCATCGTAGAAAAGAAGTGTTAATCGTAGCTACAACGGGTTTTGCTTTAATATTCGTTGGACATGCCTTTGGTTTTGCTTGGCTACATGCGGTATTGATGACGACGGGAGGTATTGCTATCGCAATCTCTCATTTACTGAATTGGAAATATTGCAAAGCCATCAAAACATGTAACGCATAATTATAGATTTACAATTCTCCAATATCTTCCCACCACAAATCAGGTCTGTCTTTGATGAATTGTTGCATCATTTCGATGCACTCCGGCAATTGCAAATTGATGACTTCTACACCGTGTTCTTCCATAAATTTCCACGCACCTTCAAAGGTTTTATTTTCAGCCACGATAACTTTTGGAATATTAAATTGCACGATCGTACCCGCACACATGTAGCAAGGCATTAAGGTCGAATATATCACCGTATCTTTGTACGAACCGACTCGCCCGGCATTATTCAGACAGTCCATTTCACCATGTAAAATAGGGTTTTGTTCTTGCACTCGTTTGTTGTGTCCGGTAGCAATGAGTTGACCGTTTTTTACTAAGACAGAGCCTATTGGAATGCCGCCTTCTTTTAATCCTTTTTTCGCCTCATTGATGGCTAATTGCATAAATTCGTCCATGAAAATAATTTTATTCTTGTCATTCTATTTACTAATTTAACCATCTCGACATCTTTTGAAGCGCAACCTCATGTTCAACCAAATTTTCAGGTAGAAAACTCGCTTCAATATCTGAATTGAGTCGAGCCTCCTGTTCGGAAGTGAGTTCAATGTTGTCCGTTGCGGTTTGCGTGATGACACTCGCCATGACTTCATACAAATGCTCTAAAAGCACCTTGTCATTGACATTAGCAAGCATTTCTATCATACCGCCTTTTAATTCTAAAGTATTCATTTGAATTAATTTATATTTTTATTCTTTTGAACAAATACAACTCAATTTTGGCGGGTGCAGGACAAATTTTTAATTTTATTTTGAAATGCCACTGTACTGACGACTTTAGCCGTCAAGTGGCTCGGTACTTTCCCGCGACGGCTAAAGTC
>Ga0209595_100640_pt1 | contig 11814 bp, 8 predicted proteins | sample Porto_4metaG_FD_187427 | JGI IMG/M metagenome (GOLD analysis project Ga0209595, IMG submission 187427) | Marine algal microbial communities from Porto, Portugal - Porto_4 metaG (SPAdes) (version 2) | ecosystem: Host-associated > Algae > Red algae > Unclassified | place: Portugal: Porto | collected...
AGAACGTCTTTTGGCGATTGAATTTATGACGGCGGTGCAAGCCTTAGAATGTCGTCGTCCGGCGATGTCGTCTCCACAAATTGAAGCAATAGTAGCGGATTATCGCAAAGTCGTTCCGACCTTAAACGATGACCGATATTTGCATCCCGATATTCAAACGACAATTGATTTTGTTAGGACGATTGATTTTGAAGGGTAGATTTGAAGGGCTTTTTGGAAAAAGAGAAGACTGCATTTTTCGCAAAAATCATGTATCTTTGAAAAAAATCAACGCTTATGTCACAACAAGCACAACCTTTTACTAATACACAATTGGAAATTATCAAAACCTTTCGACATGATTTATCGGAAGCAGATTTGAAGCGTTTGCGGCAAAATCTTTCGGAGTTTTTTGCGAATATTTTTATGGATGAAGCGGATAAAGGTTGGGATGAGACAAAAATGGAAGAACTACTCAACACCAAACTTCGTTGTAGAAAATCCTAACCATGAAAAAACAACTACCTTTTATCTTTGATACATGACAACATCTTGATAAGAATCGCTATTGAGTGTTTCATTTCAAAAACAACTACAATCAAAACAATTTCTTCATTATATTTGTACCTCAAATGTAATGATAGCCTTAAAAGACGCTACTTACTGATAACAAGGAATTACTCTCACAGTTTCCTTTTTCCATTCAAATCAAAATCAAAAAATAGTCATGGATTTATTGACAATCTTAATAACAGGTGTAGGAAGTGGTGTTGCGAAAGGAATATTGAATCTTTGGATAGAAGAACCATTTAGCAAAGAGATAGGCAAAAACTTTGTCAGCATCATTGCATCAAAAACAAAAGATGATATTATTGCCCAAAATAAAGGAAGAAGACAATTTGAGGAAATAAGTGAAAAAGTTGCTCAAAATCTAATACCGCTATTTGAGAATGCGGAAGGCATTTCCCAAAAACGCAAACAAGAAATTGCTCAACTGGCAGGGGTTGCTGTCAATAATTTAAAAATCTCCACAGAACTTCTAATCCAAGAGGATTTAGACTCAAAACAAATAGAAAAACTACTTCTCCATGAAGCATACTTTCCCAATGAGGAAAATCCGCGTATCAATTTTACAGAAAAAGAAGAAAAGCTATATAAACGTGTAATGGCGGCATCTGCCGAATACATCGTAAGCACAGCATCAACACTACCCAAATTTCAGGAAAATGCAATTGCGGAAATTCTCAAACGTGAAAACTCCGTTTCGGCAATTGCGATAGAAACTTTGGAAGAAATAAGACGAATAAGTAAACATCTCGAATCCTCCAACGAACAAGACCGGGAATTTGAAAAAAGATATAGAAATGCTGTCATATTGAACTTAGATAAACTGTTTTTATTTGGTGTAAAGTTGTCAGATTCGAGTAAAAGATACAAGCTAAGTGTTGCTTACGTAACGCTATTGGTGGAATATAGCGGTTTCATAGATAATGATGAATTGGATTCTCCTTCAGACGATATGCCTGACCGCGAATATGAAGGTGAACAAATATTATCCATTGACGAAGCTATTAGCAAGAGTAAACGCCTATTATTACGTGGCCCCACTGGTTCGGGGAAAACGACGTTGATGAAGTGGGTAGCTGTCATGTCAGCAGGTTCCAATTTGAAAAAAGAGTTAAATGACTGGAATGAATGTGTACCTTTCTTCATTCGTCTGCGAAACTTCTCCGATGCAGATTTACCAAGTCCCAAAAATTTTCCTTCACTCACTGCAAAATCACTTTCGGATGAAATGCCTGAAAAATGGGTCGCTGAAAAACTGAAAGCTGGAAAAGCTATTATCCTTGTGGACGGCATTGATGAAATTGCAGAAAACCATAGAGAAAAAGTAAAAGACTGAATACGTGATATTGACAATACTTATCCTGATAATAGGTGGATAGTCACTTCACGCCCCTATGCTGCTAAAAAAGGCTGGTTGGGAGATTTGGGTTTTACAGTTGCGGATTTTCAGGATATGAATGTAAAAAATATAGAATCATTTATTGAGCATTGGCACAATGCAGTACGCGAGTCACAACCAGAATTGAAAGGCGAATTAGACCATTTGGAGATAAAACTGAAAGTCACTATCAGAGAAAACCGCAGCCTCAGAAAATTGGCAATCAATCCACTTCTTTGTGCCATTATCTGTGCCTTACACAAAGACAAAAATGAACACCTACCCTTAAACAGAATAGACTTGTATGAAGCCTGCATTGGTATGTTTTTTAGAAGAGACAAGGAACGAAAAATCAAATTGGAGGATTACATAGATATTGGGGATAGGCAAAAAAGAGCATTACTGGAGGATTTAGCACATTGGCTAATCAAAAATAACGAATCAGAATGTGACGTTGAATTTACTGACAGACAATTCGACAAAAAAATTCCAGTTTTGAGTGGTGTGCCCGTTGGCTTAAAAGGTAAATCTGTAAGGCGGTATTTTGTAGAACGTAGTGGTATTCTTCGCCAACCTACCCTCACAACAATTGATTTTCCTCACCGCACCTTCTTGGAATACTTCGCTGCAAAAGAAATAGTGGAAAAAAAAGATTACGGGTTAATGATAAGCAATACTTTAAATGATCAATGGAGAGAAGTAATACAATTAGTTTGTGGAATTGCAAGAAAAGAAGAGGGAAATGATATTGTTTTGAAGATTATCAAACTCGGTGATAAAGAAACTGATAAAAAAGAGTCTTTACACTTATTGGCGGTTGTATGTATGGGAATGTTAAGAGAGGTAAGAGACGATGTAAAATTAGAGGTGCAACGAAGGCTAATCAAACTCACCCCTCCTAAAAATATTGAAGCTGCAAAAGAACTCGCGAGTGCAGAAAGTATGGTTGTACCTTATTTGAAATATGATAAAAAAAGAAAAGCGCAAGAGTTAGCTATGAATGTGAGAACGTTAGCAATTATTGGTGAGAACAAAGCTTTATCTGAATTAAGTAAATATTGTCAGGATAGTCGTGAAGGCGTGAAACATGCCATATTAAATGGCATAAAATATACAGACGAGCCAGAAGCTTACGCTAAAAAAGTCACATTAGATTATGAGCATCTGTATATTGACGGTAATATGCCATTAGAAATCATAAATTCTCTACCAAATTTAGAACGTATAGACTCTTCTTACGACAGAATAAAGGATTTAAACTCTTTATCGCACTTAACAAATTTACGTTATTTAAATGTTGGGCGTTCAGATATTATTGAAAATTTGGAACCGTTATCAAACTTAGTGAATTTAACCAGCTTTCATATTTACGGAGACAACATAAAAGATTTGAGTCCTCTGAGTAAATTAGTAAACTTACAAGAATTAAGAATTGACGGTAAAAAAATAAATGATATAACTCCACTTTCTAAATTAGTAAAATTGAAAAAACTACGTGTTGGAGACTCTTGGGATCATGTAGATATTGTAAACCTTGATCCTTTATTTAATTTACTCAACTTAGAAGAATTGACTCTCGCGGGAAACAGAATAGTCGATTTATCTTCATTGTCAAAACTAATACATTTGAAAAAACTACATCTTATGGGAATCAATATCTCCAACCTTAAGCCTATATCTGAATTAGTAGATTTACAAAGTTTAAGTATCGGGAATACATCAGGTACTGGGAATGAATCGGTGAAGCTAAATGACCTAACCCCCTTATCAAGTTTGTCCGAATTAACTTATTTTAAAATATCAGATACAAAAGTAAGGTCTCTCGTTCCCATCTCTGAACTTATAAAGCTGAAGGAAATTTCTATATCAGGCAAAATACAAGATTTGACTCCTTTGTCTAATCTTGAAAACTTAGAAACTTTAAATATTTCAAGGACGAAGGTTAAAAGCTTAGATGCTCTGTCCAACTTATTTAACTTAAAAGAATTAGACACTTATGATACATCAATATCAGATTTAAGTCCTTTATCTAAACTTATGAAGTTAGAAAACTTGGATATTTCATATACAAAAGTTAAGGACTTAGACGCATTATCCAAGTTAGTTGCTTTGACAGAACTACATATGCGGAATACATCAGTATCAGATTTAAGTCCTTTATCTAAACTTATGAACTTAAAGAAACTGAATCTCGCATATACAAAAGTCAAAAGTTTAGAAGCATTATCGGAGTTAATTTCTTTGAAAGAACTTGACATTTCAGATACAATGGTATCAGACTTAATGCCTTTAACTAATTTATCAAATCTAATTGAATTGGATATATCATTTACTCAAGTTATTGATATGAGTCCCTTATCAAATTTACCTCGTTTAAAGCGATTAACAATATCCAGAAGGCAGAAGAAATATTTACATACTATATCTGAATCCAAGCTTAAAAAATTGCGGATTAAAAAGATGTGAACGAAAATCAAAGACATAGCCAACTACATTTCAAAGAAATTCTTTGCGCCAAACTTGCGAAAACCCCTTAAAAATCGTATTTTTAGAAAAAATTTTCTAAAAAATAATTTCTAAATGTATTCAATCACCTTCGGCGAATTAATCAAACAAAAAAGAAAGGAATTGGGCTTGCCCCTTCGACAAGTGGCAGCGCATATTGATTTAGACCAATCGACCCTTAGCAAAGTCGAGCGCAATGAGGCGGTCATGCACGAACATAAGATTCCGGCTTTGGCGACCTGTTTGGATTTGAATTATGAAAATTTGCAAATTAAATATTTGAGTGAGCGTATTTTCAGGGAGTTTAAAAACATGGATTACGCGACAGAAGCCTTCGACATCGCTAAACGCAGAATCGAAACCGAACATACAGGTACGCAGTTCAAATTGAAGCGAACAAAAATCATTCGCAACATTCAGGATTATCTGCAAAAACAGCCGGTGGAAAAGGCATGGTTATTCGGTTCATTTGCTCGAAAAACAGCGAGTTATGACAGCGATATAGATATGTTAGTGCAGTTTGATAATGCTGCCAAAATTGATTTGTTTGATTACGTGGGCATCAAACAAGACCTCGAAGAAGTGACAGGCAGACAAGTCGATTTGGTACAGCAAGGACAAGCATCACCGCACATTCAACCCGCCATTGCACAAGAAAAAGTATTGATTTATGAATGCTAAACCTTCTGAAAAAGAACGGCTCGAACATATTATCGAAGCCATTGACCGCATACTAAAATTTACAGACGGTATGACCGTTACAGAATTTTACGATAACGAAATGGCACAATTTGCCGTTATTAAAAACTTTGAAATCATCGGCGAAGCCTCCTATCGCCTTTCAAGAGATTTACGTGACCAACACGACGAGGTAGAATGGAAAAAAATAATGGCATTCCGACATATTTTGGTACATGATTATTACAAAATTGACCTTGAAGTCGTGTGGCGAGCCATTCAAAATAAAATCATCGACCTCAAAGCGCAAATTGAGGAAATTCACAAGTCGTTTATATAAAACCGAAGATTTCACGCCGTATTCAAACCGATAGTCCGCGAAATCTACCTGTTTTTATATAGATTAAGCACATTATCGCTCGGATAATCTGCTTAATCTAACATTTTTAAGGTAAAAATGAATTGCCCCCCTTACTGCTTCACATCCGACACAATCCGCGCTTCACGCTCGGCGAGTTCCCAAGCAGTCAGAAAAACAAGTCGTGCAATACGTTCCATTTTCTTATAATCCAACTTCTCTGCGGTATCGGTCGTTTGGTGATAGTCCTTGTGTACACCACTGAAAAAGAAAGCTGCCGGAACACCCTTTTCCGCAAAATTATAATGGTCTGAACGATAATAAAAACGATTCGGGTCATCCTTTGCATTGAAGGTATAATCCAAATTCATTTTGGTGTATTTATCATTCATTGTTTTGTTGATTTTATCTAATTGAGTGCTGATACGGTCTGCGCCAATGACATACACATAATTCGGATTCAGGTGGTTTTTATCCACTCTTCCAATCATATCGACATTGAGATTAGCTACTGTTTTTTCTAATGGGAAGACCGGATTATTGGCATAATATTCAGACCCAAGCAAGCCTTTTTCTTCTCCCGAAACCGTCATCACGAGGATACTGCGACGCGGTTGCGCGCCCGTTTCGCTTGCCTTAGCAAATGCTTCGGCAATTTCGAGTACGGCAGAAGTTCCTGAACCATTATCATCTGCGCCATTGAAAATGTCCTCTTCACGTTGACCCAAATGGTCGTAATGGGCGGTGATGACGATGACTTCATCATTCACTTCGGGATCAGAGCCACGTATAAAACCAAGTACATTTTCTGAAATGACCTTCTCTCGCTTTTCTTTCTGACGAATCGCTATTTTTGTTTTTAATTTGATGGGAGCTTGCGGTTTGCCCGTACTGCGTATCTTATCGCGTGCTTTGGTGATTTTACCCATTCTTTTGCCTACAATTGCGCGTGCTACATCCGTAGAAATATAACAGCTATTTGCAAATTTTTCGGCTGGGTCATTCGCTTCAAGCATCAAACTGGGTTCGGTCAATTGATAGGCAAAACGAGCGGTTTGAAGTCGTACATTAGGCTCAATTATCAATAATGTTTTTACACCGTATTTACGCGCTGCTGCGAGTTTAGCGCGCCAGTTGGTCGTCCATTCCGAAGGCTGTTCTGTTCCCGTTAGATAAAAAGTTCCGTCCTCTTTCATAGGTTCTTCGGGATATATAAGTACGATTTTTCCTTTGACATCCGCACCTTTGTAATCGCTATATTTTGTATCATCAATGCCATATCCAAGAAAGATAACCTCTTTACTTTCCAATTTTGCGCGACTCTTATTAGAGGAAGGGAAACTGTAAAAATCTTCAAGGTATTCGTAGTTTTTACCATTTACGCGAATGGAAACACCATCCTCTTCCCAACCTTCTACCGTAAGCGGATATTTTTGATAATAGGTTTTATTTTCGCCTACATCTGGCAGACCAAGTTGTTGAAAATGATTGGCAATGTATCGGGCAGCTTTTTGTTGTCCGGGTTTACCGGTTTCTCGACCTTCATAAGCATCAGAGGCAAGCACATTGAGGTGTTTTTGCAAGTCATCTGCCGTAATCGTATAAGCAAATCGACTGGCTTCGTCTATCACCGGAAAAGCGTAATCACCCATTTTGGCAGCCTGTGGTACGATGATGTCTGTGCTCTCTACCTTATCACTTTCTACGACAGATACGCCAAGACCAAGCCCTTTAGGCTTTGATGTCGAACTTGCAGTTCTTTGTGTGACGCGAGAAGTGTTTTTATCTTTAAGAATGAGTACTTCAGAAGCAATAATTTCTTCTTTCGGCGACTCAATCATTCGCTGACCTTTGACTGCTTTTTCTATCGCCGTTTTTTTCACTATTTGAACGGTAATTAAGGTATCGTAGGTAACAGTTTCGGTAATCAAAGTATCCGATTGTGCGAAGGTAATACCAGAGATAAATAATAAGGCAATGGTTAGATTTTTCATAATTTATAGGTTTGAATAGGCTGGTAATTTCAGTAAAATGGCTTTTAAATGCAGATTCAAGTTCATCCGTCTATCGTCTGTCGTTCACCGTTTATCGTCTGTCGTAATCTTACTAACTCGTCGTGCATGTCTTCCTCCTTCAAATTTGGTATTGAGAAAGGCATCGACCATTTCTACGGCTTTTTCTTCGGAAACGAACCGCGCAGGTATAGCAATAACGTTAGCGTCATTGTGCTGACGGGCGAGGGTAGCGAGTTCGGTATCCCAACACAAGGCAGCACGAATTCTAGCGTGTTTGTTGGCGGTGATGGCTACGCCATTTCCACTGCCACATATTACTATTCCGAGTTGGGCTGTACCCGATTCAACATCATTCGCAACGGGATGCACAAAATCAGGATAGTCCACCGAGTCCAATGAATGAGTGCCATGATCCAATACCGCAATTTGCTTGCTTTCCAATAAGTCAGTAATCACCTTTTTGTAAGGAAATCCTGCGTGGTCGCACCCTATCGCAATTTTCATATTTTTATTTTATAAACTTTTATATGAATAGGAATAAAATGACAAGAACGTACTGCTTTGCAGTACGTTCTTGTATGATATTACCAAAGGTAATTAAATGTTTTTGAAATGTAAAATGTTATATCATTTCACATCAAGCTCTAATCTCTTAATGGTCCAGAAGATAGCGGAAAATCTTTAAACAAATCCAAGACTTCATCTTTGATGTCTCCGTAGTTAGGGTTTCTGTTTACCATTTCCTGTAATTCGCGCATGATGCCAGCCCATTGCTGAAAGTCATCCCTGAATACCGTTTGGAGTGTTTCTTCATCCAGCGAATCTAAGAACTCCATTTGGTCAGCTGCCTCGCGTGCGAGTATAAGTATATGTGCTTTCCCGTCGGCTTCAGCACCTGCATCTTCATACAGGCGTATCATGTACATCGCATTATAATCATAAGCAAAATTCTTATGAGGAAATACTTCAAAATACTTATTAAGAATATTTTTTGCACGTTCTTTATCGCCTTTGGCAATGAGGGTACGTGCGAGGCGCAACATCGCAAAACGATTGCTGGCTACACTCGGCATATAACTTTCATTGATATAGGCTTTTTCTTTATCAAAATTTCCCCAACGAAATTTGTTCATGATATTATCATACATTCTGTCGGCATCAACTCGTCCTTGACCTATCGGCATACTACCAAATTCGGCATCACCCTTTGTTTTGATAGGTACGATACGAGAGGCAAGACCTTCCAATTGCAGATAGTCCGACAGTCCCAGTAGTTTTTCAGGACGACAAGTCACTGCATAATATATCGGACGCTCCCAATTATTACTGGAAATAATATCCATCATCGCCAATTCATCTTTTATGAGGCGTTGTTTATTTTTTGGAAAACGTATTGGAATTTCGGTAACAATCTGCCCTGTGTCGGGTTCGGTAACTGTGCCATTGCTCATGACTTTGGCTTTATTTACCGGAATGACAATATTACTCGTCGGAATGTAGCTTGGCGATTCGGGCGGTAATCCTTGTTGATCTTTTGCCACAAATTTCATTACATCTTGAACCATCCATTTTTTATCACTCGCCACTTGTTTCGGATTAAGAAATGTTACATTGCGTTTGTTCCCACGATAAGCTTCCGGAGGCAGACTCATTTTGATAGGTGGAGAGTCGTTGACCTTGCGCCTTAACTGGTCGATGTACCAATCCACTGCCAACAGACTTAGGTTGACAACCCTTACATCAGTACGAATATTCTCCACTTCTTGTGCATACCAAAGTGGATAAGTGTCGTTATCACCATGCGTAAATACAATGGCATTTTTGTCGCAAGATTCTAAGAAATTAGAGGCATAATCACGCGCTCCAGTGTGTTTGGCGCGGGTATGATCGTCCCAATTTTGGAAACCCATAATGAGTGGCGCGGTTAGTACAAGGGCTGCGCCCACAATGGCAGCTATATTGCCCGCCATATATCGCTTGAGCATATCGAATAATGCCATGACCGCCATACCTATCCAGATACAATAAGTAAACATCGACCCTGCGAGTACGTAGTCCCGTTCTCGCGGTTCGTTGGGCGGCTGATTGGAATAGAATATAATGGCAAGACCTGTCATTAAAAACAGCAGCAACACCGCAAAGGCATCCCATTTACGCGTATTGAAATGATAAAACAAGCCCAATAATCCGAATATAAAAGGCAGGAAAAAATAGGTGTTTCTTGATTGATCATTTTTCATCGTATCAGGAATGTTGCTTTGGTCATACAAGCGGTTGCTATCGACAAGTGATATACCACTCAGCCAGTTGCCCGTTTTAGGGTCCCAATTATAATATCCTTGTTGTCCATTTTGTCGTCCGACAAAATTCCACATAAAATACCGCCCATACATCCAACCTATCTGATAGCGCAATAAGAAGCTGATGTTGTTGACAAAGTTTGGTTTTTTATTGGAGTCGGGTCTGTCACTCATCCAACGGCGATGTTCTGCTTTTCTGTCATAATGCCCGATGCGCGGGAAGAGCATCATATCACTGGGGTGGTACTCATATTCGAGTTTTTTGTCAATGACACCATATTCATCACCCGCTCTACCTATTTTATCTGCCGGAGGTTTTTTCGTACCTATCGGATCGGCTGCAAAGTGTGGTCCGTAAAGTAAAGGACGATCCCCATATTGTTCCCGATTTAAATAGGACATTAGAGAATAGGCATTAGAGGGATTGTTCATGTTGATGGGCGTATTGGCATTCGCACGAATGAGAATAAGCGCGTAAGTCGAAAATCCAAGCATTAACATCGAGAACCCAACGAGTATTTTTTGTAATTTACTGTTGTCAATTTTTTGTTTTATCAAAAAGAAAGCGGCTATACCAAGCGCAGCAAATAATAAGGCTCCGCCCGTATCAAATGCAGGGGCAGCCAAAAGACACATTAAACCAACGGGAATACCGAGCCTTGTTTGTCCTCTTTTGGACATCAGCCATAAGCCGAGTCCCAATAAAGCAAGTGTAAGCAAGGAGAAAAATAATAGACCGCTATTGAAGGGCATCCCAAGTACATTGACAAAGAAATAATCAAAATTGCTACCGATTGACATGGTGCTGCTCATCACGATTTTTTGAATAATCAAAGCAAAAATAAAAACACCTGTAACCATTGCTATTCCCATCCCTTTGAAAGTCGGTACTTCCGTTTTTTTGTAGTAATACAAAAGTGCTAAGGCAGGTAAGGTCAATAAACTCAATAGGTGAACACCAAGGGATAGTCCGACCATAAATATAGCAAAGACCAACCAACGGTCAGCTTCGCGGGTATCTGGTTGATGATACCATTTGACGACTGCCCAGACGACTAAGGCTGTAAAGAAACTCGCCATCGCATAGACTTCGCCTTCTACGGCAGAGAACCAAACGGAGGTTGCAAAGGTGGTTGCCAAGCCTGCTACGGCTCCGCTTCCGAGGATAGCAGTCATTTCGCCTGTCGTCATCTCGTCAGAACGCCCGACTATCGTAAGTTTGGAAAAAATCATGGTAATCCAACAAACGAACATGGCTACAAATGCCGTACAAATACCAGACATGACATTGACTGAATAAGCAATCATAGCTGGATCGTCAGAGAATATTTGAGCGACAGTCGTAAACATGTGTCCGACCATCATAAAAAACGGTGCGCCAGGTGGGTGTACCACTTCGAGTTTGTAGGCTCCAGTGATAAACTCTCCACAATCCCAAAGGCTACCCGTAGGTTCGGCAGTAAGTATGTAAACGATGGCTGCAATGGCAAAAACTACCCAACCAACGATGGTGCTTAGTCTGTTGAAATTCATATTTTTTGATTGTTGGATTGGTTGGATTGTCTATTGTTTACGTTAGACTGCCCTCACCAATCGAAAGATGCTATTTTGCTTTCTGAAAGACGCGCAAAAATACTAAAATGTAGGCACATTAAAGACTAGTGCTTCAATTCATAAGTACTTAACAACTATATCTGCTTCTTTTTCCGTTATTCTGCGTTGTTCATCAGTCAAAGTATCAACAATTATCCTTCTTCACGCCTTGACTAACGAAAAAATAAGCTACCTATTAATTGTCAATTACTTATGAATTGAAGCACTGGTCAGATACATAACGGGCTATTCAAGGCTCTAATTGTGAAGAAAATTGCTAAATTTTGGAGAAAAAATGTTTTCAGGACTTTCATTGTAATGTTTTTTGTCGTAAATTTGCGCCTCAATCATGATTGCCCCATGGTGTAATGGTAGCACTCCGGTTTTTGGTACCGTCAGTCTTGGTTCGAATCCAGGTGGGGTAACACAAAATCCCGTAAG
>Ga0209595_100641_pt1 | contig 11797 bp, 9 predicted proteins | sample Porto_4metaG_FD_187427 | JGI IMG/M metagenome (GOLD analysis project Ga0209595, IMG submission 187427) | Marine algal microbial communities from Porto, Portugal - Porto_4 metaG (SPAdes) (version 2) | ecosystem: Host-associated > Algae > Red algae > Unclassified | place: Portugal: Porto | collected...
TGCATCGTAAATTAGAAAAAGCAGGGGTTTATGTCCATCAGTCATTGCCAGTAGGGTTGTTTAAGACATTATTTAAACGTTCTGATTTGCGCAATCATCGTAAAATGGTGGTTATCGATGAACATATTGGCTATATCGGTAGTTTCAATCTGGTTGATCCAAGGTTTTTTAAGCAAAACAAAAACGTCGGTCAATGGATTGATGTGGCACTACGAACGACTAGCCAGCACTCGATTAGTATCAATACAGCGATGGCCAAGGTAATTGTTACCGACATCGGTGCTGAAAGTAATGACAATCTTGCTGAACTGCATCAGCGGGTTAATAACTACACTCGTAAGTTATATGTGATGCATCCGACCATCAATGATCTAAATAGCCGGGTGAAAGTATTAACGGATACGGTTGATGATCATGAGCAGCCAGATATAGGCGCCACCTCGATTGTCGTACCAAAGATGCCTGTCGTGGATAAGGTCTTGGCGCAGCTAATACCTTCAGCACCGCAGCTAACGGCTCATGTGATTTATAATACGTTAGTTACCGTGATTCATCGTGCCAATAAGCGCATCCGTATTACCACGCCTTATTTTGTCCCTGATGAGTCCCTATCGGGTGCGCTGACGATAGCGGCTAAGCGCGGCGTTGATGTGACAATTATTGTTCCTGAAAAGGTGGATTCGTTTCTGGTACAGCATGCCTCTCAAGCTTATTATCAAGAGTTATTGGATGCTGGAGTAACGATTGCATTGTTTAGAGGTGGTTTGCTACACGCAAAAACAGTGGTTATCGATGATGACTACTGTCTATTTGGCACCGTCAATATTGATATGCGCAGCTTTTATCTAAATATGGAAGTCAGTTTGGCGATTTATACGCCAGAAATGGTCGCCCAAGTAGCGTACTGTCAGGAAGTCTATTTAGAAAACTGCCGAATCTTGGATAGTGATGAGTGGCAACAGCGTCACGGATCAAAACGCTTGTTTGATAATGTCGTGCGCTTGTTCAGTCCTTTATTGTAGCACTCGAGTTTTTAGGGTAAGGTAATCTACCAGTATCGCTCTATTATCTTAGTAATAGTAGCAATCTTATAGCCTATGCTTTTTTGGTTTATCTATCTGCAAAGAGGTCACGTCCGTCTATGTCTGCATCACCTTTAACACCACTGGACTATATTGCAGAAGGCTACTGGCAAGATTTCTTAGCTGGGCGTCCTATTGCAGGCGGTATCGCCTACGAAACTGAGCTGCGCGCTTGTACGCTAGACGAGTCGCTTGAGAGTTTACAGCGTATCGATACGCTATTGTCCAAAGTACGCCGAGATATGATTAAGAGCGGTATATGGGATGAGACGACGCTGCTGATCGATGAGCGCTATCGTAATTTTATGGTGTTTTTGGCGTTTTATGCAGGTCGTGTATTGGCGCAGCAGTGGCAAAGCAAGCCACATTGGTATGGTCAGTTTGAGCTGCGTAAACGTTACCCTGAGCTAACATTGATCACCGACGATTTTTATCAGCATATGGCAGTCGGTTATGATGATAGCGTGGTTAAAGAATGCTTGTTTTTTGCACTAGAGCCAATAGGGCTGCGTCTGTTTGGTCATATTGATCGGCAGTTTGACGCAGTACAAGGCGGGCAAGTAGATAGTGGGTTATATCAAGCGGTTAGCCTTAGACTACCAACTATTTTAAGTAACGATGTTCATTCAGTGTCCGAATTAACAGCGCACAAAGCAACCACTCATCCAGACACTGAAAGCATCGCTCTGAGTGCCGATTCAAATACACATGTCGGTACTAGCCCATTAAATGCTCCTCTTAACAAGCCAGAGGAAGTGTCGATAGGAGCTGAGCATCACCAAGCTAATATAGTTGTAACTGATAGTGAAAGTCTCGCAGCTCCATCTGCTATGCCTGATACGATAACTGAGTTGCAAACAAGCGTAGTGCCTCCTGAGTCTGGGAATCCAATAAAGCCTGAGCTGACTAAAGTAGCGCAACCAACGGCTAAGCCTAAGTCACCTGTAAAAAATACATCAACGCCAGAGATGTTTACGCAACTGCTCGTAGAGTTAGATGAGATAGCGGTCCCACAATCAGCTGGTGATATGCAGTATCAGCAATCACGCAAAATATTAGATCAGTTCGAGCAGCATATTGCCAAGCAGAACAAGCCTCGTCGCCAAGTTATATTTTCAGATGATCATATCGCAGCAAAAAACAAAGCGCTGCTATTACTACAAGCGGCTGCTGAAGATGGGAATACAGCGGCTATGCTACGTTTAGCCATGTATGAATTGTTAGGTGAAGGTTTGACAGCGGACAGTGACAATCAAAAAAAATCTGGCGTAGAATGGGTCAATCAAGCCGCTAGCAAAAACGACAGCCGTGCTCAGCGTCTACTCAGTAAAATGTACTACCAAGGAGTAGGGGTATCCCAAGATATAGATAGCGGTAAATACTGGTTAGAGCAAGCGGCAGATAATGGTCATGCAGAAGCGGCCAATCTGGTTCAGCAATGGCAGCAAGCACAAGTGCTGCTGACCACACAGAAGCAAGAGCAGCATAGCACCAAGCGTTATCAGCTGTTAATTGGCGCAATCATCGCAGTCGCTTTATTGATAATAATCATTATCTAACAATCGTTATCTAATAACTATTTACTCAGTAACTTTTTAAAAGCTTATTGTTACAGCTTAAATTCAGGTAGAATTGGCGCGCTCTACATTTACCCTTTTATTGTTTGATTCATAACTAATCTGGGCTGTTCCATGCCATCATCTAATACTTCGTCTGACCACTCTGCAAATCCAATTGACCCTGTATCATCGCCTAGTCGAGCGGTATATGAGACACCTTTATATTATCAGTCTCTTATTGGGCTGCTAAAGCCACTATATCGTCTGCAAGTATGGCGTCGATCTCATAAAAACGACAATTATCAGCAGGAAATCGAGCAGCGTTTTGGTAAGCAGTATCCACTGCGTCCAGTGGTCAATGCTGATAGCGATAAAGGGGTAATTTGGTGCCATGCAGTCTCATTAGGCGAAACCAATACGGTTGCGCCTTTATTAGATATGTTATTGGCTAATGGCTATCAGATATGGTTGACCAATACGACTCAGACAGGTTTTGCTCGTGGCGCCAGTCGTTTTGCAGAACAGATAGCTCAAGGTCAGATGAGTCACAGCTATGTGCCAGTCGACAGTCCTGCTGTTATCGAGACTTTCTTGACGCACGTACAGCCTATCGCTGCACTGTTTGTAGAAACAGAGCTATGGGCAAATATCTTGACCAAATTATCTCAGCATCGTATCCCAAGTATTCTGGTCAATGGTCGACTATCTGCTTCTTCTTTTCAGAGCTATCAAAAAATTGGTGCAGTCAGCGCCAGTATGATGAAAAACCTCTCCTTAATTATTGCGCAAGACAGCGACTCTGCTAAACGCTTTAGGCAACTAGGGGCTAGTAGCGCCCAAATTCGCGTAGCAGGCTCATTAAAGTGGGTAATCAATGCGTCCAAAACTGATGACAAAGCGATAGAAGATAACCGTATTTATAATAAGAAAGCTGATCTGCGAGCAGAGTTTGGTATAGCAGATCGTCCTGTGTGGGTAGCTGCGAGTACTCACGATGGCGAAGAGGCAGCAGCGTTGTCATTGCAGCAGCAACTACTGTCTCAAGCGACATTAGCAGATACGTTGCTTGTTATCGTGCCTAGGCATCCTGAGCGTTTTGACGAAGTAGCAGATCTTATTCAGAAAACTGGGTTAAATATGGCTCGGCGCAGTGATGGAGACGTGATTGATGCAGATACGCAAGTCTATCTAGCAGATAGCATGGGTGAGATGATGACTTGGTATACATTGGCAAATGTAGCATTTGTGGGCGGCTCGCTGGTAGATATTGGTGGGCATAATCCAGTGGAGCCTGCAAGTGTGGCTACGCCTGTACTGATGGGTCGTTATACTCAGTCTTGCCAAAGCGTGATAGATAAATTGGCTAGCGTAGGCGCTGTATATCAGCCAAATAATGACTTCTATCGTCCAATCGAGTCAAATAACTCAAGTAGTTCGGATGCACAGATGGCCAGTGATGACCAGTTGAAGGCGAATAAAAAAACTTCTCGTAAGAAAACAGCTTATAACCGTGAAGACGCTGCGAGCATTTATACGCAGCTGGCGACTTGGCTACGCAATTTGCCATTGGCCGTGCAGGCAGGGCAAGCTGGCGAGCAAATGACGATACAGCAGCAAGCGGTATTGACCCGTCAATTTACTATGATTGAAGACGCAATCGAGCTGTCTACCAACCAAGATAATTTATGAACTGTATATTATTGCCTGCTGAAAACTTCTCAGCAGACGCAGCAAAAATCGATGCCTTGTCTCAAATCAGCCATGTGACTAAAGTGCTGAATGCAAAGATCGGTGATACGCTTAAAATTGGCCAGATCGGTGGCAACCTTGGTTCGGCTGTTATCGAAGATATTACCGCTGCCAGCATTCAGTTAAGTAACGTCCAGCTCAATACTGTGCCGCCAGCCAAATTGGATTTGACTGTTATTTTGGCGTTACCGCGTCCTAAAGTGCTACGGCGTTTAATCATGGATATGACAGCGCTTGGTGTACGCGATATCATTCTTATCAATAGTTACCGTACCCAAAAAAGCTATTGGCAAAGTCCCATGCTTGAGCGGATAGACGAGTTTGTATTAGAAGGCCTACAGCAAAGCATCGATACGATCGTTCCTAGTATTACGCTACAAAAACGTTTTAAGCCATTTGTTGAAGACACACTTGCAAGCTTAATGAGCAGTCGAGCGATAGTCGCGCATCCTTATAGTCAGCAGTCCTTTTCTGAATTTTTACAACAGCAACCATCACGAGAGCTACCGAGTATAGTTTGCATAGGCGCTGAAGGTGGCTGGATTGACTATGAGATAGAGCTGCTGTCGGCACAAGGTTGCACGCCTGTACATATAGGCTCTCGTATCTTACGTACAGAAGCTGCGGTCAATGCAATTTTAGGACAATGGCTGCTATAGATGGATGCTAAAACGCGTCGCTAGACCAAACTATTGAAAGAGCTGGTGAAAAATAGTTCTTAAAAATCAATGCTCAAGATTCATCACAGGTATATTTGCCAGTTAAACAAATGTATTGATAATTAATCTCACTTCGATTAGTATGTTGCTTTAATATATTATGGCCTGATTACTGCTAGCGCTTAGCAAGTCATCGTTATAATCACTGTTATTTTGTCTCACTATACATCTTACTTTTTTATAGCATTACTATGGGGAAAACCATGTCATTGAACGCTATCAGCGCTAATCTAACCTCTACGAAGCTTATCTTACCTGCAGCCGTATTTGGCATGATGTTGGGTCTAGCAGGTTGTAGTAATTCTTCAACCACAGAAGAAAGCGTAGAAGTAGAGTCAACAGAAACAGGTGCTGAGCAGCAAGCAGCAACTGACGAAGCTACGACTGCTGATAGTCAGACGATTACTATCTACTCATCACGTAATGAGCAGCTGATTAAGCCATTGTTAGATCGCTATACTGAGCAAACAGGCGTAAAAGTTGAGTTGGTCACGGACAAAACAGGTCCACTCATGGCGCGTTTGCAAGCGGAAGGTCAGAATACTCCAGCTGATATGCTATTGACCGTTGACGCTGGTAACTTATGGCAAGCTGCAGAGCAAGGCCTATTGCAGCCAGTATCATCTACTGTGTTAGAAGCCAACGTCCCTGCAAAATACCGTGATCCAAAAGGTCAATGGACAGGTCTGTCACTACGTGCACGTACTATCTTTTATGATCCAAGCAAAGTCACTGCTGACCAGTTGTCTACTTATGCAGATTTGGCCGATCCAAAATGGAAAGGCAAACTATGCTTACGTACCTCTAAAAAGGTTTATAACCAATCGCTTGTTGCTAGCATGATGGAGCATTTGGGCGAAGAAAAAACCGAAGCAGTTATTAAAGGGTGGGTTGATAACCTAGCGACTGATGTGTTCAGTGATGACGTTGCGATGCTAGAAGCTATCGCTGCTGGTCAGTGTGAAGTGGGTATCGCCAATAGCTACTACTATGGTCGTCTATTGGATGAAAAACCAAACTTCCCTGTGAAGATATTCTGGGCAAACCAAGATACGACTGGTACGCACGTAAACATCTCAGGCGCTGGCGTGGTTGCAGGTTCAGACAATCCAGATGGTACGCTTAAACTGATAGAGTGGTTGTCATCTGATGAGGCACAAGGTCTTTATGCCAGCTCTGACAAAGAATTCCCAGTAAAAGTAGGTATCGATGAGTCAGACATGCTCAGATCATGGGGCGAGTTCAAAAAAGACGATATCAATGTACAGAAATTCGGTGAACTACAAACTCAAGCTATCCAAATGATGGATAAAGCGGGTTATAAATAAGGGATCGCCAGTAATACTGATACCAATCGCAAAATCATAACTTCGAGACAATAGTTCTCAAAGCACGGCTTTTAAACAACAGCTTTTAAAGAATAGGTTCAAAGGTTAGTCGTTACAGATCAGTTATTCAGGTAATGACGATTTTTGAGGTTGGTACAAGCTTACAAGGTCTCTATACGTATGACACGGTAATGATAATATGATCACAACGCCAGATGCGTCTGTTAGTCAAAATGATACTGTCAATGACGGTGTTAATGACCAGCAGACTATCAGCCAAGACCACGCCCTTCGTAAACGTATTATCTCGAAATCAGTCTTAGGGCTGATTTCGTTGTTTATGCTAGTACCGATTTTAATCGTGCTGCTGTCGTGGACTCAGCCAGTGGCAGAGATTTGGACACACATGGCAGATTATGTACTGCCGCAAGTGCTCAAAAACACGGCGATTTTATTGCTTATGGTGACTGTCGTTTCAGGCACTATTGGTACTGCTCTGGCTTGGGTCACTAGTATGTATCGTTTCCCTGGTCAGCGTTTCTTTTCGTGGGCGTTGATGTTGCCACTTGCCATCCCTGCTTATGTATTGGCATTTGTCACTATTGGCATTGTTGATTTTAGTGGGCCGCTACAGACAGCTCTGCGGGATTCCGGTATCAGTACTGCCATACCGTCGATAAGGAATGTATGGGGCGCAGGCTTGGTATTATCGCTAGCGTTTTACCCTTACGTATATTTGCTCGCGCGTCAGGCATTTTTGTCACAAGGCAGGCGAGCGATAGAAGCGGGGCAGATGCTAGGTTTGAGTCGTAGCCGCGTGTTCTTTCGGTTGGCATTACCGCAAGCACTGCCTTGGATCATTGGCGGCTTGCTGCTAGCCAGTATGGAAACCTTAGCGGATTTCGGTGCAGTATCGGTATTCAATGTTGATACTTTTACTACCGCCATTTATAAAGCATGGTTTGGTTTTTTTAGTTTGACCACAGCGGCTCAGTTAGCAGCCTTGCTTATTGGTGTGATTTTTATCGTGGTATTGTTTGAGCAGTATTGGCAAGCGAAGCGTGGTAGCTCACTGACACAAGGTAGCAGCCAACGCTTTGACGCTAGCAAACCTGCCAAACTCGCCATGACACTGCTGTGTACGCTCATCTTTTTAATCGCCTTCTTGATACCTTTTTTGCAGCTTATCTATTGGACAGCACTGAATTTTCGCCAAGATTTTGATGCGCGTTACATTGATTTTGTTACCAACAGCCTCATGATTGCTAGTATGACCACGCTATTTATTGCTTTTTTGGCGATTATCATTGCGTGGATCAAACGGCAGTATCCTGATAAATCGACTAAGCTAATGACCACTTTAGCCAATTTAGGCTATGTCGTACCGGGGACTGTATTGGCGGTAGGGATATTTATACCTATTGCGTGGCTTGATAATCAAATGATTGCGTTTGGTATCACCTCACAGCAAGTGCTTTCTGGCAGTGTCATTGTTATGCTACTGGCGTTATCGACACGTTTTATGACGGTGAGCTTTCAGCCAGTTGACAGACAATTGCAGCGATTGACAGTCAATCAAGAAGCTGCTGCAAAATTACTGAGTGACAGTCCTTATCAGCGATGGCGTCATGTAATGCTACCTGTGCTTAGCCCTGGCGTATTGACTGCATTATTGATGGGTTTTGTCGAAGTGATGAAAGAGATGCCCATTACGCTGATGACACGGCGTCAAGGCTGGGATACGCTTGCAGTACGAGTATTTGAAATGACGAGCGAAGGTATGTGGGGACGAGCCGCATTGCCGAGTTTGCTAATCGTGTTAGTTGGCTTGCTTCCTGTCTGGATACTACTGCGTCAAAGCGACAAACACAGCTAGTAACAACAAAGTTAATAGCAATAATTTGGTATAAGTTTAACAGCACACTCGTAGTGTCAGTTATATTATAATTTGCTCTGTTTTATCGATGGTTTTACTTACTAATAGCGAACTGGTACCGTCTATGTACACTGATTCAATGAACGACTCTACAAATTCTAAGTCAGAAAAGGCTCGGGCTAACCACATGCCTGTAGCAAAATCACCACTGTCACAAAATAGAATCAATCCAGTTCAGCTGAATAAAACTGTAGAGCAGAGCAGTACCTCACAACAAAATACTGAGAAACATATCGCGACAGATCCTTACTTTAGTGTGCAAAATCTCATCGTAGGCTATGACGATACTATTGTCGTCAATGGTCTATCATTGATGTTAGAACAAGGAGAGATTGGTTGCTTCTTGGGTTATAGTGGCTGCGGGAAGACAACAGCGCTACGAGCTATCGCGGGACTGGAGCAAAGTCGCGGCGGCACTATCTATTTGAACAATCAGCGCCTAACTGAGAAGACAGCTCGTCAATCATTTGCAGTTGCGCCAGCCAAGCGTGGCATGGGCATGGTGTTTCAAGACTATGCTCTGTTTGGGCATTTAAGCGTGGCAAAAAACATCGCCTTTGGTCTCAATAAATGGTCAGCTGCTGACAAAAAAGCTCGAGTGGCTGAGATGCTAAGCTTAGTTGAATTGACTGAGCATGCGGATAAACGTCCTAATGAGCTCTCTGGTGGTCAGCAGCAGCGTGTGGCTCTTGCAAGAGCGCTAGCACCCAAACCAAAACTACTATTACTTGATGAACCATTCTCTAATCTAGATGTGGTACTGCGTGAGTCATTGGCAATGAATGTCCGTGATATTCTCAAACGTACTAATACCACAGCGATTTTGGTCACTCATGATCAAAATGAAGCGTTTGCGCTAGCGGATAAAGTAGGGGTAATGGATAAAGGACGATTGGTTCAGTGGGCAAGACCAAGTGAGCTGTATCATGAGCCTGTCAGTCCTTTTGTCGCTGAATTCGTAGGCGAAGGCGCCATGATAGATGGCATTATCAAAGAAGGTCATGTTGAGACTGCGCTAGGGAATATCTATCGTCGCATGGAAGTCTATGATGAATTAGGCCAGCCACAGTACTGCGAATATGATTATCCAAATGGCACACCAATCAAAGTGCTCGTGCGCCCTGATGATATTATTCATGATGACGACAGTACACAGACAGCTTTGGTTATAGGGCGTGTGTTTCGCGGTGCCAACTATTTGTATCGACTACAGTTAGATGATGGACAGACTGTCTTATCCTTGGTTGCGAGCCATCATAATCATGCAATCGGTTCTCATATTGGCATTCTGCCTTTGCTAGAGCATGTCGTAGTCTTCGATGAAAAAGACATTAATGCCACTACTTGGTCAGAATATGATAGATCATCGAGAATGGATGAAGAGGTTTAGTAGTCTTCATCATTCTTGGGCAATCTTATGAATTTACCGTTTAGCTAGAATATGTAAATAACGGCCAAGCCATTTGTACGGCTCTAATTGTGAGTAGCGTAACTCCATTCTGATTACTGCATCTGGGTCGTTGTGACCGCCACGTTTGAGCGGTGCATAATCATGAAACACTCGTAAACCACTGCTACGTACCGTCTGATAATCATGCGCTTTAAGCCACGACTCAACTTCTTCTTTGGCCACGGGATGGTTGGGGGTGAGACTTTTCTTATTGTCCGCTTTGTAATCGTTACCATCAAGTAAGCTATCGAGTAAGTTAAAATTACCCATGATAAGATTGCGATAATCAAAACTCGCTGGGTTGTAGAAGCAGACAGATAGCGCGCCACCATCTATTAATTGCTGATCAAAAAAGTCCATGACCGCCGCTGGTTCTGCCAACCATTCAAGTAGCGCATGCGACATAATCAAATCAAATTTTTCTGTCTCTGTCTGAGCCAACTTTTCTTCAAGCGCTTGATAAGGGCAAACATACCATGTGATGTCTAGCTTTTTATCAATTTGTTCTGCGCTCGCTTTCGCCTTCTCAAGCATATTTACTGATATATCATTGATGACTACGCTATGACCTTGAGCAGCAAGTTCTATCGCAATTTGCGCAAGCCCTGCACCCACATCCAAGATACGTAAAGGTCGCCCAAGCGCCTCACTCATCTGTGAACTATATTCAAAAATATCACGGCGTAGTACAGCTAATCGAATCTCGCCTTTTAAACCACCATACACTTTCTTTTCAAAATGATCGGCGATAGCATCGAAACTACGATCTGCTCGTTTGTCTTTTGCTGGTATAGAAAGGTTTGAGTCATGCTGGCTATCTTGATGTTTAATTGTCATAAGGTATTTAGATCAATAAGTAAAAGGGTCAAATTAATAAAACTATTCAGTATTAACTAGCGTTTCAGGCGTCTGTTAATTACCCATTTAAAAACGACCTTCGCTAATACAATAACGACAAATACCACGATAACAAACACCCACATACCATTGCCTTGTAGATTTTCTTGATATGCTTTTGACAAGTATGCTGATAAAGCCATAGCGACTAGAAGTGCTCCCCAACGGACATAAGGGACAGCGCGATTGTTATGGTTAGGAAAGCTAGCAACGTAATCGCTCGAAAAGCTGTATAGCACCATTGCTAAAATCCAAACAACTGCAAGAATGATATCCATAGTAATAGTAGCCTGTTAGGTCGTTATGTAAGTGCTATAAAAGATGAGGTAGTGTAGCGTTTAGAATTTTTTTGTCCAGTATCACTAAAAAATAATCGCATCAAATTGTTTTAAATCATAATGTGCTGATTAAAATAATATGATGTTGAAATACAGTGTGCTCATAAAAACAAACAGTTCATGTCAGAGCCTCAATTCACTTCAAAGATAGTTGTAGGTGTTGTTGTATTGGCTAAATATTCTAAGCATACTAGTTGTTTGCCAATAGAGCTTATATGCAAACCACGTATGAGCCCTATGCTCAAGATTTTAGCGTTAAATTAAATGTCATGTTGAACTGTAGATAGAAATATAAGTATCCACTCAGTTAGTCAAAATAAATCTTGTCGAGCTATAGCTAATAAGTATAGTATTTTTCTATTTAATATCCATCAGATACGGAGAATAAACAATGAAACCAATCAGCACAGCACTACTAGCTCTAGTATTTGGCTTCACATCTATGAATCAAGCACAAGCCCGAAATACGCCTTGTTCAGGTAAAATGGGCGGGGTATCTCATTGCTCAGCAGATGGTAAGTTCGTCTGTAAAAATGGCAAAATCAGCCAATCAAAAAAAACCTGCCATTAGAATTATTTTAGCGTGTGTCAATAATTCAAAATATCACTGCAAATGAACCGCCTAGCTTGATTTTAATGGTGGTCAGAACCCCCTAAATCAGCAAATTTGTGCTAAAATAGCTTCTTTTATTAAACATTGTTTTTAACAAAAACCGTATCACAATTTTCTGGTTGTTTT
>Ga0209595_100642_pt1 | contig 11795 bp, 7 predicted proteins | sample Porto_4metaG_FD_187427 | JGI IMG/M metagenome (GOLD analysis project Ga0209595, IMG submission 187427) | Marine algal microbial communities from Porto, Portugal - Porto_4 metaG (SPAdes) (version 2) | ecosystem: Host-associated > Algae > Red algae > Unclassified | place: Portugal: Porto | collected...
TCCCCAATAGAGTTCGTTGACTCGTTATTCGTTGACTCGTTATTCGTGGAATCGTTATTCGTTTGTTTGTGACGGATAACGAATACACGAATAACGAATGAACGGATAACGAATACACGAATAACGATTCCACGAATAACGGATGAACGGATAACGAATAACGAATGAACGAATACACGAATACACGAATACACGAATAACGGATACACGAATAACGAATCCACGAATAATGAATTAACGAAATTTACTATTGTTTTCACTAAAAAAAGAAGCATTTGGAGAGTACGAATTGTACCACCTGAATAATGGAGAGACCGGAGAAAGTTGCACTGTCATACCCGACTATGGAGCAGTGCTTCACGGCTTGACTTTGCGTAAAAATGGGAGTTTATACGAGTTGATAGATGCCTATACTGACGCTATTCAAATATCTGAAAATCAATTTTTTAAGTCTTCCCATCTCATTCCTTTCCCCAATCGCGTGGACAAGGGTTTGTATAAATTTAATGGTCAAACGTATCGACTGACGCCCAATCTTACTGCCGAGGATAATGCGATTCATGGTTTGGTATTTGACAAAAAATTTGATGCCAAATTTGAGCAAAACGAACGTAGTGCGATGCTAACACTCCAATACGATTTTGAAGGAACGCCAGGTTTTCCTTTTCCTTTTCTTACCACCATTATGTTCACACTTCAAGCCGGACAATTGAGCTGTAATGTGCTGGTGCGTAATATCGGCAACCAAGGGATGCCGATGGGCGTGGGCTGGCATCCGTACTTCAAATTGGGTGATAAAAAAGTGAACGACCTTTCACTAAAACTCCCCGAAGGACGACGAATCGAGATGGGAGAACGCATGATTCCGACAGGTAATTTACAGGATTATAATCAATTCCGAACTGCCGCACCGATTGGACAGACACCTTTTGACACTGGTTTTTATGTTAATAATAATGGCGAGGAAGCCATCACGACTTTATTTGACGAAGAACGGCAAGTGACACTGTTGGTAAGTCAGAAAAATTGCCCTTATTTGCAAATTTACATTCCACCTTCTCGCAATTCTATTGCCATAGAACCGATGACTTGTGCGCCAGATGCCTTTAATAATGGCTTGGGACTCGAAACCCTCAAATCCGGCGAACATATCGAAACTCATTACAGTGTTACTTTGAAATGAGTAGTATAAATAATGAATGAATGAATGAATGAATGAATGAATGAATGAATTTCAAAAATAGTGTAATTTATTACGTTTTGATTATCAAACATTAACAAAAATAAATAGACTCAACTCCATATTTTACGGGAATCGTATATGTATTAATTTTAACTTTGGGAGATATGCTTACTCGTCGGACATTTTTAAAATGTCAGACGAGAAGTTTTCCTTTTACTATTTTAAAATATTTTTATTTTCAACTATATAAAATGCTGTTTTTTAATAAAATATAAAACGCTATCGGCTGACATTTTGTAAATGTCCGACGACTTGTACTGTTACCAAAACTATTATTCAAGAACAAATTTCAGCACTTTTTAGTGAAAGAAATTAAATAAATTGTTCCATAATGCGCCGTAATTTTTTCTTCTAAAGAATTCAAAAAATCGTTGCATAGCCATAGCCACGGAACTATTTTTTGTGTTTTTTAGAAGGGAAAAGAACAAGCATAATGGGGCAAGTTATTTATTTTCTTTCACTTAATAAATAAATAATTATTAAATATTATTGCCGTAGAATGTGAAGTTGAACCAATAAATTCATCGTTCATCATTTGTCGAAGACATTGTAATAAGCAAGTTCAGGGAAGACGAAAAAACCAAAATTCATTCATTCAAAATTAGTATCAGGAACAAAATAAATGTATATTCTCGACTTGTTCTTTTTCCTTTATAATTCACCAAATTTTCCTTAAATAAGGGAAGAGGAAGAAAATAATACAATTAATTATGAAAAATATTTTAATTATTGCGCTGGCTATAGTCAGCATGACCACTTTTACGGGCTGTATTGATATCATCGAAGAAGTTTTTTTCAATAAAGACGGTTCGGGAAAATACACCATGCGTATGGATATGAGTGGTATGGTAGGTATGATAAAAATGATGTCGCAGATGGGAGACATTATGCCCGAAGAGGAAGGGGAAGGAGATACAGAATCAGAGCAAGGAGATGATATGGCATCGCTGATGGAAGAGGTAGTGGACAGTGTCATGTACCTCAAAGATGCTTCTGCGGATATACGCCAACAGTTTGATGATAATCCAGGTTTCGTGGACAAAGTCAACATGCGGATGAATATCAATGCTGACGAAAATATCTTCCAAATCGACTTTAATCTTGACTTTGATGATATGGATGATATTGATTATTTTTTCAACAACTTCGACAAAATCACGAGTATGATGAGCAATGATGAAGAAAGCAGCGAACTCGATATGCTCGGCATGGGCGGCGGCATGGGCGCAGACAACCCACTTGGCGGTATTATGGGTGGCGATGGATTCACGCGCTATTTTGATATGACCAAACGTACACTCATCCGCCGTGATGCCTCCAAGGGGGAAACCACAATGACCGAAGATATGAGCGCAGAAGAAAAACAAATGATGGAAATGATGTTTGGCGATGCCAAATATAAGATGATTTATCATATGCCCGGCAAGGTCAAAAAAATGACCAATGGCGAAGCTACATTGAGCGCAGATAAAAAAACAGTAATACTCGAAGGGGATTTGATGGACTATATCAATGGCGATTTTAAAGTGGCTAATATCATCAAATTTGGGAAAAAATAACAAGGTATTCACTCATAGTAATTAGCATGAATTTCAGCATTTTAATGTACGAATGTACTAATACTTGTGTCACATTTAGGTTAAATAAAAGCATCATAAAAATATTTTACGGTGCTTTTATTTTTTTTTCTGGAAAGAAACAAAAACTTAAGTTTAACTAAACAGCTGAAAATCAATAATTTGAACTTTATAAAAAATAAAAAACACTTACTTATCGAAACAACCTGCTGCATTTCACCGTATAATTTGTGACATTAAATTTAGATTACTTCACCTTTTTATCGTATATTTGGATGACTAAATAATTTCAGTCACATAGAGCTATTAATTCAAGTTAGTAGTTTTTTGTTTTTCAATACAAATGTGACATCGTAGTCATCCAAACTAAGTAGATTGTTTATTAATAAGTGAAAGAAATTAATTTCAGCAAGCAGAGTAATATGAAAAACTTGATAGAGATTTCGAAGATTGTTACAAAGAAGAAAGTCAGAAAAATAGAGATATTTGACGACCATTCATTAAAACACAAAAATAGTAAGTTCAATGATTTTTATGAGGCATTGATGGCAAACAAATTTAAGAACGACCGCGACGCTGCGGCTTTTTTATACAGTTGTGCGCCCACTGACGATAAATATAGACAACTCAAATCTCGCTTCCGAAAACGCCTCCTCAATACACTCTTTTTCCTAGATGTCAACAGACCTTCCTCTTCCGGTTACGATAGAGCCTATTACTCTTGCAATAAAGACTGGACACTTGTAAAAATCCTACTTTCCAACGAAGCCTACCTCACCGCAGCTTCACTTGCCCGACAAATACTTACGACAGCACTCAAATTCAAATTTGCGGATGTTATCGTGAATTGTTCGCGCATATTGCGAGAACATTGTGCGCGCGAAGGCAACGAAAAAGAATATGAAATATACGACCAACACAGTAAGCAATTTCAAAATGTACTCGATGCGGAAATACGCTCCGAAGAACTCTATCAGCGAGTAGTGATGAACTATCATAAACCACCCTCTAAAAACTTTGACCTTGCTGAGAAAATTGATGTCTACTGCCAGGCATTAGTCGGATTATCAGAAACTTACGACTCTCCGATTATTATATATAATATGTATTTGGTCTGGACATATCGCTATGAAATGTTGCACGATTACAACTCCACCTTAGAGGTTTGTGAGCGTGCCGAAAAATATATTGAGCAGAATCCGCTCTACTATCAAGATGAGAAATTGGCGACTTTCCAGCTCAAAAAAATGTCTGCTCACTTGCACATGCGCGACTTTACGAGAGGTCAGCAAAATGCGGAAAAGGCTTTGCAGTCATTTCCCGACGGAAGCCCCAATTGGTTTGAATTTATGGAGTACTACCTCCTGATTGCATTGCATACCGACAATTACATTCAGGCAGTTGCTATATACAATCGAACAACGGGCAATTCCAAGTTCAAAAAATTGACAGGTATACAAAGAGAAAAATGGAAGATATACGAAATATATCTCAACTATATTATCGAAAGCCAATCGGCACTCAGTCCGGTGCTTCGTGCACACAAACGCAAGAATTTTAGGCTCTCACGCTTTCTCAATGACCCAATTTTATATCCAAAAGACCAACGCATTTTTACTATATTGCAAGTCGTTGCTCAGATGCTTTTCCTTATAGAAAAACGCAGTTTTAATGCTGTAACAGAGCGCATAGACCGCCTGAAAGGTTATGCCAACCGCCAGCTGAAAAAAGAAGAATTTACGCGAGTTATCAACTTCATCCGCTTACTTCAACAATTGATGCGAGCCGATTTTGTACCCGAAAACATGACCAATACCGATAAATATCTGGCGCGCCTTACCGAGACTCCTTTCAATTATCGCGGCTTGATTACAGAGTTAGAAGTAATCCCTTATGAGAGGCTCTGGGAAATGATTATCAACCGTTTAGAAAGAGATTAAGCAGTTCATAGTAAGGGAAGACGAAAAAATAATCTACCCGTCTGAATTGTTCTTTTTCTCATATGTTTCACTAAATTTTCCTTACGTAGCCCAGCTATGCGCGTCAAATTTAGCCAAACATATAAAAAAAATAACGGCTTCATTTGGGGTAGATTATTTTCTTCCTCTTCCCTAAACAGTCATAACCCATCCATAATTAGATAGTCCGTAGTCTAACGTGAAATACTTCATGATAGACTATGGACTTTTTTTGTAAATAATAAGGAACGAGGCATAAATGGTAAGTGAGAGAAATTAAATAAATTGTTCCATAATGCGCCGCAATTTTTTATTCTAAAGAATTCAAAAAATCGTTGTATAGCCATCTACGGAACTATTTTTTGTGTTTTTTAGAAGGTCGCACTGAAATATAGCCATTTTTTAATTAATTAAAATTATTTTTTAATTTATTTATTATTAAAAATGAATTATTTATAAATATTTTTTATTATAAAATAATTTAAAAATATCCTTATTTCAGCAGAACCTTAGAAGGGAAAAGAATAAGCATAATGGGGCAAGTTATTTATTTTCTTTCACTAAACGTATATTTTTTCTTTTTTATAAAATAAATTTGTAGAACTGTCGTTTTTAATTTAACTTTGAAAAACAAAGCACTTTGAACATTATCAAACATTAATCATTAACCATTATGTCCGACACTATTGAGCAACTAAATCCTAACCCACCGAAAGAAAAAAACGTCTTGCGTATCGGCTTCATTCTGTTGAGTATTTCGCTGGCCTATTTTTTAATTACGCTTAATGGCGAATTGCAAAATGGCGATTTATTTAATGCTTCATTTGTCTTTTGTGGAATTATATTTCTCGTATATTTTTTCATTGTTGTGGGGTCTAATCTTGCAAAATACGGAAAAAGATTACGATTTAAAAACCTGAAATACAATATTTTACTCCTTCAAATGATCAATATCAGTGCCTACGCGCTCAATCGTGTTATTCCGGTTTTTCACATCTCTACGGGTTGGTTGTGCGTGTATCTGGTACTGACCAACGCTGCCTTTATCGCCTTCGTACTCCGCAACGAATACAAACCCAATTGGCTCAATCACGCCATCGTTTTACTGACCGCTTCGGCAATGATATTTCACCTGTACGAGTCCATTTATATCGCACCGATTTATCCCTTTGCGGCGATGACATTTTGGTTTTTTGGGATTCCGCTACATGCTTTTGTGCCGATTTGGTTTTTTATTACGACGATAATTATACTGCAAAAATACTTCAAAACCTCTCCAAGCTATTGGCGCACTGCGATAGTCGGCATAGCAATTCCTTTGCTTTTTGTCGCTCTATTTTCCGTAAGATGGGCGAATATAAATCGCCAAATTACCAACGCTTTTCACAGCCAAAATACGCCACTCGGCGAAAAAGAACTGCCCAACTGGGTGCATGTCAGCCAAGATTTGCAAAAAGATTGGGTGACCAAACGCATCCTCAAAAGCGATATGGTGTATACCGTTGCAGGCTTTTGGGGCAGCGGCAATTTCCTGCCAAATCTCAACCTCAATGAAGGCACAAAACACGACCCGCTTGTCGTGATTGGTTCTATGCTTTGCGGCAAGCTCGAATTGCCTGTGGATGAGCGCATTACGATACTCAATTCGCTCTACAATCAACGTCATCAAACCGAGCGAAAACTCTGGAGTGGCAACATGCTTTCCACTTCCGACATCGTGACGAATGTGCAGCTTTTTCCCGAATATCGCCTTGCCTATACCGAAAAAACTTTTAAAATTCACAATCGAATGCGCCCCAACAAATGGCGCAATCAGCAAGAAGCACTCTATACTTTTTACCTGCCCGAAGGCTCGGTGGTGACATCGGCGGCACTCTGGGTCGAAGGCGAAAAGCGCGATGCCTACCTCACCACAAAATCCAAAGCCGACAGTGCCTACACACGTATCGTCGGGCGCGAGCGACGCGATCCGCTGCTGCTGCATTGGCAAGAAGGCAACCGCGTCACCGTGCGCATATTCCCGTGTACGCCTAATGAAGATAGGCAATTCAAAATCGGCGTCACCACTCCCCTACTCCTTGATGGCGATGAATTGACCTACGAAAATATCGACTTTCAAGGACCGTACTGGAAAGGCGCGAAAGAGAGTATCAACGTAGTCGTCACAGGCGATATTGGCGAACTCAATACGCCCTTTTCTTTCCGTGAAAATGGTAACGAATGGACGTATAAAGGCAGGTATAAATCCGATTGGACGCTCCAATTTGATGCGCCGCCTGTCTCCACAGATGATTTTACTTTTAATGGAAAACAATATAATATGACGCCATTAAAAGCACAAAATGAAGCCTTCAACGCAGACGAAATTTACCTAGATATTAATGACGGCTGGCGCAAAAAAGACCTGTTCAATTTATGGAAAAATATCAGCGACCGCGAGGTTTTTGTTTATACTAATCATTTGGAACAAGTCACCCAAACGAATCATAAACGACTGTTTAAGAAGCTATTAAAACGAAATTTTAGTATTTTTCCTTTTCATAAAATAAAAAACCCAGCAAATGCAATGGTCATTTCTCAAAACGGTTCGCGCCTCACGCCCGTATTGGATGACATGAAAAAATCTGCCTTCGCCACCAATTTAAATACCTATCTCAAAGCGAATACTACGAATGTCAAACTATTTAATTTGAATAGAGATTTATCGCCTTATTTAAAGTCGCTGAAGGAGTTGCGGGTCTTTGATTACGCCGAAGGCGATATGGATAAATTGCAAAACATTTTACAGCAAAATAATTTCACACAAAATTCCGAAAATAATACCTCAGTTAGCAACCATTATTCCAACACCATTATTAGCGAAACGCAGACCACAAGCACCGACTCCACGGCGCGCGGCGCAGCCCCCGACCACCTCATGCGGATGTATGTGTATAATGATTTGATGAAAAAAGTAGGGCGTGGATATTTCGATAAAAAGCAGTTGGAAAAGCAATTTGTAGATGCGGCAAAAGAGGCGTATGTCGTCACGCCCGTCAGCAGTCTCGTCGTGCTGGAAACGCAAGCCGATTACGACCGTTTCGACATCAAAAAAGCGAAAAACAGCCTACAAAATGCCAAAATCAAAGACTCCGGCTCGGTGCCCGAACCGGGCGAATGGTTGTTGATTATGTTAAGTTTGTTGGTGGCGATAGTTGTACTCGTACAGTCAAAAACGAAAGTAATAACAATGAACCACTAAGTAGTCAGTCAAGTCAACGAAAAACAACACTAAAAACTTTATAAGTATCAGGAATTAAATAAATGTACATTCTTCGCGTCGTTATTTTTTCTTTAGATGAACCAAATTTGACGCGAATACTCACTGTATTTAAGGAAAATTTGGTGAAGTATAAAGGAAAAAGAACAAGTCAAGATGCAATGTTTATTGTTTTTTCATTCCTTAATGGTTCAATCAACTTATGCCAAAAACCGCTACCATATTGCTTATTGCGTTATGCACTACTATATTCGCATACTTCAATTACGAAAATCTCCCCTTGAATTTTTCGTTGGTATTGGGGGCAATATTCGCGCCCTATATCTTCCGAAAAATTGGGGACACAAAAAGTCATAGGTATATAATTTTTGCACTGCTGTTCGGAGGGCTTTTGTGCTTCCGGCGCAGTGCTTCTTTATATTATGCCTTTTGGTGTTTTTGTGTGTTATACATCCTCGAAAGTCACTGGGGACGGCTCAACCAATTACCGCTTTTTCTCTTGGCGGTCGTGTCGGCTTTTGCGAATCACATTGCGTATGTGTGGAGTTTTCCGATACGGCTATGGCTGAGTAGTATCGTTGCTAAGTCGCTGACATTCATAGGTATGGACGCACAAGCCGACGGCAATATCATCCTCCTCAACGGCAGCGACTTCAACGTAGAACCCGGCTGCGTGGGCTTGAATATGTTGTTGACGGGCTTGGTGATGGGCTTGTTTATCCTCGCTCATTTTGAACGGCAATACCAACGTACATTTAACTTTTTACAAGTCTCGGCAGCGATGCTTTTTGTGCTTTTGCTGTCTGTTTTTTCTAATTATATTCGATTACTAACGCTGGTTATTTTCTATATTTTACCTGAAAATCCTTTACACGAATTGGTGGGAATTTTTTGTTTAATGGTGTACGTTTTGTTGCCGTTTTATGCAATCGTAGCGCGCATCGTAATACGGTATTTCCAGTCCGTGCCGCTTAATATGTGAAACAATTTAGGTTCTTTGGCAAACCCGGTAGTGAATATATTAGGGAAGAGGAAGAAAATAATCTACCCCAAATGAAGAAGTTATTTTTTTTATATGCTTGGCTAAATTTGACGCGCATAGCCGAGCTACGTAAGTGAAAGAAATTAAATAAATTGTTTCATAATGCGCCGTAATTTTTTCTTCTAAAGAATTTAAAAAATCGTTGCATAGCCATAGCTACGGAACTATTTTTTGTGTTTTTTAGAAGGGAAAAGAACAAGCATAATGGGGCAAGTTATTTATTTTCTTTCACTAAGGAAGATTTAGTGAAACATATAAGAAAAAAACAATTCAGACGGGTAGATTATTTTTTTCGTCTTCCCTAATACGTTTTAGACTTTCGGGTAGTTTACTCAATGGACATTTTTAAAATCTAACGATACCCTACATCTTTTCGGTTGCGTGAGTCGGTGGACATTTTTAAAATGTCAGGCGACAGCGTTTTTGTATTTTATTGAAAATGAATATTCTACACAATTAAAATAAAATTATTTATAAATAAAAAAATTAAACTCTCGACACGTATTTTTTTATTATTTGTAAATTATTTCCATTAAATATTTTTTTTTAATTAAAATAAATTGAGTGTGTCACAAATCGGTGGTCGTTGCGATACCGATAAGATGCGTTAGCATCGACCCCGTTTGTAGAAAAAGCAAGCCCAAAGCTAATCAAGGTGCGTAGCACCGACACCGTTTGTACGCGCTAAAGGTGTCGGTACTACGTACCTTAATAGGTTGTTCTTTAAACCTTGCTACAAACGGGGACGGTACTACCGTACCTTTAATCCCACCGATTTGTGACACACTCAAATAAATTGAGTGTGTCACAAATCGGTGGTCGTTGCGATACCGATAAGATGCGTTAGCATCGACCCCGTTTGTAGAAAAAGCAAACCCAAAGCTAATCAAGGTGCGTAGCACCGACACCGTTTGTACGCGCTAAAGGTGTCGGTACTACGTACCTTAATAGGTTGTTCTTTAGACTTTGCTACAAACGGGGACGGTACTACCGTGCCTTTAATGTCACCGATTTGTGACACACTCAAATAAATTAGGGCTGAAAGTAACACAGGCTTCCAGCCTGCACTGCGTTAGTTCGTCCTGTTTTATCGTCTTCTCTAACTATCCAATTTCCAAAGTCCATTTCGAGTCGCATACCCTGCGGTACGGGACGAGAAATAGATGAAGAGTAGCGGAAAAAGACAATTTAGCTGCTTAGTGAAAGAAATTATTTTGGAATAAAGTCTATTAAAGCCTCCGCCAAAGTCATCGTTTTATCCAATACAATCCGTCCTCTTTCATCGCGTTTCAATGTAGCGCATTGATGTATGGGGTCGTGTCCGAAATATAAAATATAGTCATTTTCAATAGCTTCTTCATGCAAAATCCCCTTCTCTTTCAGTGTATCTAAAGGACGCAAATCGTAGGACTTAATATATGGCAATCGAATATGTCCGATAGAAGGAAAAAGGTCGGCACAGAATATCACCGTCTTATTATTCACTTTAATTTGCGGCAACATCATCGCCTCCGTATGCCCGTAAGTAAAACGTATATTGAAGTCTGGCAAAAACTCTACACCTTCTTCTATATCAATCATTTTCAGCCGATTAGCTTCTTTTAGCGGTACGAAATTTTCGTGTAAAAAAGACGCGCGTTCTCGTGCATTGGGCGTGTATGCCCAATCGTAATGTGCCTGATTTGACCAATACGTAGCATCGGGAAATGTCGGAACGAATTTGTCTTTATCGTCGCGTTTTACTGCGCCGCCTACGTGGTCAAAGTGCATATGTGTAATGAACACGTCCGTAATTTCTTCCGGCGAAAGCCCCAAATTACGTACCGAACCGACCAAAGAATCTTCGCCATGTGGTTCAAAGTGTTGGCGAAACTTTTCGCCTTGTTTATTGCCCATTCCCGTATCAATCAAAATCTTTCGATTTCCCGTTTCCACAAGTAAGCAGCGCATCGACCACGTACACATATTATTTTCGTCGGGCGGATTGAGTTTTTTCCACATCTGCTGTGGCACTACACCGAACATTGCCCCTCCATCCAACTTAAAAAACCCTGTATTGATCACACTTAATTTCATAGTTAAAATTTCAAATTTCAAAACAAATTTCAAAAATGTTCATGAAGAACACTTAGGAACAAATTATTCTACCACAAACATACGTAATAAATAATTATACCATTTATAGCAAGCAATATCGCAATAAAATAGGTATATTTTGTTGATAATCAAAGTAAAAATTTAGGCATAGTCTTAGCTGCATCCTATTTTTAAACCTTTAAAGAAAAAAACTCCGTCAGAGAACGTAAATTCATTTATGCTGCACCCCTTATAATTGTAAAAACGGACAGATTATAGTATTTTTACAAATCAGAACTTAAGTAACGATAGAATAATAAGTTCACGATTTCGACGAGGTTATTTTGGCCTTAGTTTTTCTCTTGGAAATAGGCGTTTATCTGGATAAATAACTGTTTTCAAGGGGAAAAATAAGGGCAAAAGAAGCCGTCCAAATCGGGAAGTTATTGTTTTATCGTTACTAAGTGAAAGAAATTAAATAAATTGTTCCATAATGCGCCGTAATTTTTTCTTTTAAGGTCGCACTGAAATATAGCCATTTTTTAATTAATTAAAATTATTTTGTAATTTATTTATTATTAAAAATGAATTATTTATAAATATTTTTTATTATAAAATAATTTAAAAATATCCTTATTTC
>Ga0209595_100649_pt1 | contig 11736 bp, 12 predicted proteins | sample Porto_4metaG_FD_187427 | JGI IMG/M metagenome (GOLD analysis project Ga0209595, IMG submission 187427) | Marine algal microbial communities from Porto, Portugal - Porto_4 metaG (SPAdes) (version 2) | ecosystem: Host-associated > Algae > Red algae > Unclassified | place: Portugal: Porto...
TATAAAATAATTTAAAAATATCCTTATTTCAGTAGAACCTTCTAAAGAATTCAAAAAATCGTTGCATAGCCATAGCTACGGAACTATTTTTTGTGTTTTTTAGAAGGGAAAAGAACAAGCATAATGGGGCAAGTTATTTATTTTCTTTCACTTATTGATAATTTACAAAAATAAATTTTATTATCGCAATCTTAATATCAGGAATTAAATAAATGTATATTCTTCGCGCCGTTATTTTTTCTTTAGACGAACCAAATTTGACGCGAATATTCACTGTATTTAAGGAAAATTCGGTGAAGTATAAAGGAAAAAAACAAGTCGAGAATATACGTTTATTTTGTTCCTGATACTTAGTAGTAAGTCAAACTAATTATGATAAGTTCATTTGGCGAAATTTGTCCGATTACTTTGTTGGAGAACATCCAGCGTAGCTACGGCTATGCTGAATAACCTCCGCCTCGTACTCGAAAAAATTTCACTCAAAGCAACATATCATAATTAGATTGACTTACTACTTAGGAACGACGCAAAAATAAATTCAGATTTTGACTTGTTTTTTTCTTCTTTTTCTTCATTATGAAAATCCTTGCGTAGCTTGGCTATGCGCGGTTTTCATGCCTTAAAAAAGAAAAAAATAACGGCATCAAAAACCTGAATTTATTTATGCCTCGTTCCTAATACACTGCCAGTATAATCAATAAAAACAATATAAAGATGTAAATTTGGCTTTAGAAGCATGTTTGGAAAACCCAAGCATGCTTCTACTTTTTTAACCCAAAAGGATACATTTTCTCTTCAACAACTCAATAATCATTCACCCTCCTACGGCAATCAATAACATATACGATTTGATAAGACTTTCGAAAATCTTCCCTAACTCAATAGACAAAGTTTAGCTAAATTTACATCAATTTGTTTTTAAAAACAAATTATTTTGAATAAATTGCGTCATAATACCGCAAAATACCGTAACTTTGATATATGAAAATCAAGGAATTATCCGCCGTTCTCAAAACCCTTCATCAACTCAAAAGCGCGTAAACACAAATGAAAAAAGTCCTCACCCACCTCTCCCGCGACCCCATTTTAAAACTAATACTCTCCGGTAAATTGCCCACAAACAGAGGCGAAGAAGCCGACCTGTTCAACGACCTCATCCGTTCCATCATCGGGCAGCAACTCTCCACCAAAGCCGCTGCTACCATATATGGACGCTTCCGCGCACTGTACGCCGACGCACCCACGCCCGACCAAGTGCTGGCGACCGAACACAACAGCTTACGCAGCGTCGGATTCTCCAATCAAAAAGCAAAATATGCGCACAATGTAGCTCAATATTTCAAAGAAAACCAACTCACTAAAGCCCAATACAGCAAAATGACCGACGAAGAACTCGTCGCACAACTCACTGAAATAAAAGGAGTTGGCGTATGGACGGTGCAGATGATATTGATGTTTTCGCTCGGCAGGGCAGATGTGTTTCCGGTCGGTGATTTGGGCATAAAAAATGCGATGGTCAAGCACTACGAATTAGAAGAAACAGGCAAAAACCTCCAAAAACGCATGGTAGAAATTGCCGAAGCATGGAAGCCCTATCGCACCTATGCTTGCTATTTTTTGTGGGAATCATTATCGTAGCGTAACACCTCTGGCTTGCGCCGCGTGCTACAGGCACGTTTCGCAAAACTAATGCAAGGCACAGGTTGGAAGCACTGTGCTACGTTTACGTGGTTCAAACATTTAAAATGAAAAAATTATTCAAATTATTTTTAATCCTTATATTTGAAAAAACGGGCATTGATGGCGTTCGTTTTTTCAAAAAAATCCGTAGTAAAGGCGATTTAAGAGGTAGTATAGACCGTGCGGCGCAAATCAATCTCCTAAATATTTATCAACATCAAGTTGCTGATCATCAAGTATATGACCCCAATTTCAAAAATATTTCTTTCCGAAATTTCTCTCAAAATGGGGAAGATGGCATAATATTGTATATTTTTGCGTCTATTGGTTTTACGAACCGTAAAGTGATTGAGATAGGATGTGGCAATGGCGTAGAGTGCAATTCTGCCAATTTGCTGATACATCATGACTTTGAAGGCTTGCTGATAGATGGTGACACATTGAACATTCGGTATGGGAAAGCGTTTTATCGCCGACATCGAGATGTGCGGACATGGCAACCGCGCCTTGTACGCGCACTTGTGACAGTAGAGAACGTCAACAGCCTGATACAACAAAATGATTTTCAAGGAGCAATAGATTTGCTTTCAATTGATATAGACGGAATGGATTATTGGGTTTGGAAAGCGATTGAGGTGGTTTCGCCGCGTGTCATCGTGGCAGAATGCAACAATCTATGGGAGTCGGAAGTGGCTGTTACAATTCCTTACGACCCAAATTTTGTGTCAGATGCACCCGAATATTACGCAGGAGCGTCGCTGGCAGCTTTGAATAAATTGGCGCAGGAAAAAGGCTATCGCCTCATCGGTGCAAACCGATATGGATTCAATGCTTTCTTTTTGAGAAATGACATCGATGAGGCACAACAACATTTTCCCGAAATGATACCTGCGGAGTGCCAGACACACCCCTACTGTGCGTATGCGCGTACCGTCAAAAAAGAAAAAATCACCCAAAGAAAATGGACGGAAGTTTAATATCAAATTTAAAGTAAGTGAAAGAAATTAAATAAGATGTCCCATAATGCGAAGTATTTTTTTTGTCTAAGGATTTTTTGAAAGCCGCACATAGCTTTAGCTACAGCCTGTCCCGAACCCCGATTCGGGATAAGGATTTCAAAGGATTCTTAGATGGAAAAAAGACGAGTATAATGGCACATGTTATTTAATTTCTTTCACTAACGGTCTGATTATCAGGATAAAAACTTGCTTTACATTCCCAAAATACAAAGCAAGTTTCCAAGTTAGATTTAAATTTAAACTTGAACTTAAACTTAAACTTTTTCACTCAATCACTAATACATGAGTCTGAGGAATTTTATCATCAAATCGTACTTGTTGCGAAAGAAGAAGAAGTGGAACAAAAATTTAGAAGGCAGTTTCCCACCTGTGGAAGCTCTCCGTAAATGGTTTGACGACATGACTGCACGATTTGAAATGCCCGAAGGAATTAGCATCAAAAAACTAAACGTCGAAGGTATCGAAACCGAGTGGATGATACCGCCCGACGCACATGCCAATGAGATTATTCTTTATCTTCACGGCGGTGGCTACGTTATGGGGGACATCGAAAATTATCGTTCCTTCGTCGCCAAACTCGCCCTTGAATCAGGCGCTAAAGTTCTGATTATTAACTACTCACTCGCACCCGAAAAGCCTTACCCTGCCGCACTCGAAGACTCACTCAAAGTCTATACATGGCTCACCGAAAACGGTTATAAAAGCGTCAGTATTATGCTTGCCGGCGATTCTGCCGGAGGTGGTTTGGTGCTTTCTACACTCGTCGCTGCACGAGATAGAGGCATCGTATTGCCCGCTGGTGCGATCTTACTTTCGCCACTTACCGACCTCGCTTGTACCGGTGAATCCTTCTACGAAAAAGATAAAAAAGACCCTGTTCTTAGTGCAAATATCGTCTCCGAAATCAGCAAATGGTACGCCGGAGATGTCCCACTTGATGACCCGCGCGTGTCGCCACTTTATGCAGACTTTACCAATCTACCGCCCATGTTGGTGCAGGTCGGTACCGCCGAAATTTTATTGGATGACTCCATCCGTCTCGCCAAACGCGCCAAAGCCGCAGGCGTAGAACTCGAACTCGACGTCTGGGAAGGACAAATGCACGTCTGGCAAATGCTCTGGAACGAACTCCCAGAAGCCGAAAAAGCCATCGAAAAAATCGGCGTTTTTGCTCGCCAACGACTCGGAGAGGGACGAGTCATGTACCATGAAGCGTAATTTGGTTTGCTTAGTTTATTGAGTCAAAATAGTATATTATAATATCCATAAACTACATGAACTTCATAAACCTAAGTATCAGGAACAAAATAAATGTATATTCTCAACTCGTTCTTTTTCCTTTATACTTCACCAAATTTTCCTTAAATACAGTGAGTATTCGCGTCAAATTTGGTTCGTCTAAAGAAAAAATAACGATGCGAAGAATGTACATTTATTTAATTCCTGATACTAATAAACTCTATAAACTAAATAAATTTCATCCCTAAGTGAAAGAAATTAAATAAATTGTTCCATAATGCGCCGTAATTTTTTCTTCTAAAGAATTCAAAAAATCGTTGCATAGCCATAGCTACGGAACTATTTTTTGTGTTTTTTAGAAGGGAAAAGAACAAGCATAATGGGGCAAGTTATTTATTTTCTTTCACTAAGAGCATGTTTAAACTAAAACCATTCAGTTTTTCATGTCACAAAATATAAAGTTATATTGATGACCTAACCTTAATTTTCCGTTAAATTCAAGCAAGAAACAAATTAAAAGGCTTAGTAAGTACAGGGCAAAACTTGACGCTTGAACTTTCTTACTAATTGTATTGTGGTGAGTTAGTTGTATTTTCACAAAAATACAACTAAAAACTTATTGTTCGCAAGTGTTCCTGATGAATTGTATTATTCAGAATCACTCACAGTACGAAAATACAAATTGACATGAGATACAGAGATTTGAATGTATTCGGAAAGGCGGAGGAGATTGTCGAAATCACGAACTCCATCGTCGTTAGCTTCCGTGATGATGTGGAAGAAAGTGGCTTAATTGCCCAACTTATGATGGAAAATGCCCTAAAATTGCCCGCAAAAATCGCCAATGCGGAAGGGGGTGATATTTACTCACACCGAATGGATAATGCGGTGCTGATTAAACTGGCTGCAAGAGAATTGAACAGTCAAACCTATCTCTGCAAGCAACTCGAACTTGCTGATGTTGAATACCTTAGATTGCTACGCCGCGAAATCGAACAATTCCGCCACCTCTTTCTTGATTGGGTAGAAACCTTCGACCCAACCAATGACATCGTAGATGAATGGCATTTTAGAATGATTTGAGCAAAATGAGTAAATTAGTAAATGAATAGATGAGTAAGTAGTGAGACAAAAATATCCTTACTTTTTGACGGTTTCTTCTCCCGCTATTTTTCCTTACAAAAATCCTTATCCCGAATCAAGTACGGGACAGGCTGTAGCATAGCCTATGTGCGGTTTTTGCAAGAAAAACTATCGAAAAAATAACCACGTCAAAATTGTAAGCCTATTTTCGTCTCACTACCTAAATGGATTAATACCCTGATATTATTCGGAAGTGAAAACATTTACTCATTTCATCACCTACTCACTCGCGAGTCGTTTGAGTTTTTCGGCGAGTGCTGCACCCAAGTAGCTATCAATCGCTGCGTGCATTGCGTATATAGCCGGCGTGAGGGCAAGGGCAACGATGAATTTATACACATAATTGATCAGACCAACTGCTAGAAATTGATTGATAGACCAAGGCTCTAACCCTGTAGTACATTGCGGACATAACACAAAAGCAATATACAAAACCACAAAGCTATCAATGAATTGCGACACCAGTGTAGAACCCGTTGCGCGTAACCATACTTTTCCTTCTCCAGTTATTTTGCGGATGCGATGAAAGACAAATACGTCTATAATTTGCCCCAACAAAAAAGCTATCACCGAACCAATAATAATACATAATCCTTGTCCGAAAACGTTGGAAAATGCGACTTGCATATCGGGTACGCCCTTCGCAGCATTGATACCGACCCACCAATCAGCAGGCGCAATTCCGATGGCAATGTAAACCATAAAAAAGGCAAAAATAATCAATCCTATCGCCAGATAAGAGAGAAATTGCACGGCTCGTTTGCCGAAATATTCATTAATCACATCCGTCATAATGAACACCACGGGCCACAGCAATACGCCTGCCGTAAAGCTCAAATTGCCCTCAATACCCAAGACTTTCCAATTGAAAGGCTCAAACCCGAAGGTGCGCTCCATCGAAAATATCTTGACGCCGATAAATTCGGCAACCAAAGCGTTCGTAACAAAAAAACCGCCCAGAATGAGAAACAAACGGACGGCTTTATTTTTTATAATGTGCATACGAGTTAGTATCAGGAATTAAATAAATGTACATTCTTCGCGTCGTTATTTTTCCTTTATACGAACCAAATTTGACGCGAATACTCACTGTATTTAAGGAAAATTTGGTGAAGTATAAAGGAAAAAGAACAAGTCGAGAATATACATTTATTTTGTTCCTGATACTTAGTATCAGGAATTAAATAAATGTACATTCTTCGCGTCGTTATTTTTCCTTTATACGAACCAAATTTGACGCGAATACTCACTGTATTTAAGGAAAATTTGGTGAAGTATAAAGGAAAAAGAACAAGTCGAGAATATACATTTATTTTGTTCCTGATACTTAGCGAGTTTCAGGTTTCGGGTTAACGAATCACTATTTTCTCTGTGATCATTTGCCTATCGGCTTGTACTTGGAGGAAGTAAACACCGCTTGGGTATTGGTTTACATCCAATTGCAGATTACCTGTCGCGTAATTTTCTAATGTTGTTGTATGGATTATTTTCCCTGTCAAATCGACCAAATTTACTTGTAAATTTTCGATGGTTTTATCAAAATTAAAATCCACTACCAATTGGTCGCTGACGGGATTTGGGTAGATTTGAAAGGCTTCCGAAGCGATGGTGTTTTGGGTAGAAACCGGCGGTATAATATCAATGATGTTTATATCATCAATCAAAAGCGCGTACTGGTCGGCATCACTATAACACTGGAAGCCGATGTAAATATCAGTATTCCCATAATCAGGCAATGTAATGACAACATTTTCGTAATTATTATTGGCTGTATCGGGATTATAAGGTTGTTCAATCGCCTCAAAATCAGCCGTTCCGAGTATGTTACTCAAATCTGGCGAGCTGCTGACAACAACCCTCAATTTTTCAGGAAACGTAAGCCCCGGGTCATTTCCTGTCGCATACCAAAAGTGCAATTCGTAATCTCGCGCCGATTCTACTGAAAAGCAAGGCGTGAAAAACCAATCATCTGCCGCCGCCGTGTAGCTCCATGTATATGCCATACATTTCGAGCCGGTGCGCGGTCCCCATTCGGGGTCTGCGCCTTCTGAAATATTCCACTGCTTATCGTCACCATTATTATTGAGTACACTCCAGCCGTCAAAATTTTCGCCGTCTTCAAAACCCATTGTCAGCGATCCGTCCTCCAAATCACGACAGCCTGCACCGCCCGTAGGGTCGCAAGCCACTGCCGAACTCTGTATGAGCGTAGAACGGTAATTTTCAATGACATAGCGCATCAAATCAACCTGATTTTGCGTAAACATGAACATACAAGCATCGTTCGTATAATCCATATAATTCATAAACATATCCTGACTGCCGCAAGAAATGGTCGATGTAGAACCAAAATTTGGACAGCCTCCATATTGGGCTTCTTGCAAAGGCGTATCGTTGATGCCATCATCTACGCCGCAATTTCCGTCACCCCAAATATGCCGCAAACCCAAATAATGCCCAATCTCATGCGTACCCGTTCGTCCTTCATTATAAGGAAAAGTAGCCGTACCTGTATCTCCAAAATAAGTGTAGCCAATCACTACCCCATCTCGCGAAGCCGGTGTGCCCGGAGGCGTACCATAACCCAAAACACCGTCCGTAATCTGACATATCCAAATATTGAGATAGCGGTTTGTATCCCAAGGGCTTTTACCCCCCGAAGCACCTGATTTTACATTATCAGAAGTAGCGCTAAAACTGTTCACATTGGTCTGCGTGCGCGTGATTCCTGTCGTGGAATTACCATTGGGATCGACCGAAGCCAGACAAAATTCTATCTCCGCATCTGCCGTCAGATTGGCAAAAAGTTCTGGCACTTGCCCGACACCTGCATTCATTTTTCGATAATCCAAATTCAATATATCCAATTGGCTTTGAATCTGAATATCCGAAATATTCTCCGTCGAATTTTTATACACCACATGCACCACTACCGGAAGGGTGTATACCACAGCATTCGATTTCTGCTGTGCTTGGCTGATAGCCATTGTTGCTTGTGTGAATTTTGCATTCACATTTTCCTCAAAATCAGGGTATTCAGCCTGCAAAGCCGCCTGATGCAAAGCATTTCCACAACGTATAGTTTCTTCTTGGGCAAATACGCACACTGAAAACAGACACGTAATATATAGAGCAAATATTTTTTTCATGATTAATGAAATGAATGAATGAATGAATGAATGAATGAATGAATGAATGAATGAATGAATGAATGAATTTTGATTGGAAATGCGAACTCTAGTGCCACGTTTCACAATTGATAGAACTTATATTCAGGCTGCCATATTAAAAACTAGCTTAATTTTCATAAAAATACTAAAAAAGTAGAGGAAAAGTTCGACCATTTTCATTTTTATACACAAAAATAAACCGTAGCCCAAATAACATTAAAATAAAACTTCATACTGTAAGCACTGATAATCAGTTTTTTAACTGTATTAATTTTATATTTATGAAAAAATATACCTTTACACTAGTGCTGGCATTTAGTACCTTTTTTACTACTGCACAATCTGAAACAGGGAAAAATATTTTACAATCTTTCTCTACCGAGGGCATCCATACTATAATTGTGAAAATCGAGGGGAACATTGAATTTAAAATGTGGCAACACCCGAAAGTATGTATACAGACGAGCCTCATTCCTGTCAATGCCAAATATCGTGCCGTAGAAATCCTCACGGATAGTGGCGATTATGATGTGTTATCTGCTGATGGGCGTGGTAAAATGCTGATTTATGACAATCCGAATACCGAATATGTCTACTTCAAAGGCGAGCGACAAACGATGGATATTCACTACACCATCTATGTGCAAAAAGGCATACAAGTGATTGATGCTTTTCGGAACAATTTACTTACCTACGGCAAATAAGTCAGCAGTTTGTCAGTCCGCAGTCCGGCGTTTTAACGTGAAGTGACTCGCGCAATAACGGCGGACAGCGGATTAAAAAACCGCAGATGAGTTTAGGGAAGACGAAAAAAATAATCTACCCGTCTGAATTGTTCTTTTTCTTATATGTTTCACTAAATTTTCCTTACGTAGCCCAGCTATGCGCGTCAAATTTAGACAAACATATAAAAAAAATAACGGCTTCATTTGGGGTAGATTATTTTCTTCCTCTTCCCTTACATAAACCCCTGCGCTTTCATCCAGTCATCGTTATAGACCGAACTCAGGTACTTTCCCCCATGGTCACAGCCGATAACGACTACATTATCGGTCGGCTGCCAGTCATACTTTTGCTTGAGTGCTTGCAAACCTGCGCCCGATGAATAGCCCAAAAGCAGCCCTTCTTTTGTCGCACATTCGCGTAATGTGAGGGCAGAGTCGCGGTCATTGACTTTGATAAAACGGTCGATGACATCAAAATCTACATTGCCGGGAATAATGGTTTTTCCGACGCCTTCCATCTTATAGGAGCTGATTTCTTTTTCATCAAAAATACCTGTTTCGTGGTATTTTTTCAACACAGAACCTACCGCATCTACACCAATAACTTCGATATTCGGATTTTGTTCTTTAAGGAATCTCGCCGTACCGCTAATCGTACCCCCCGTACCAACTGCAGCTGCAAAGTGCGTGATTTTGCCCTTGGTTTGCTCCCAGATTTCCGGTCCTGTGGAATAGTAATGTGCGTGGATATTGTCTGAATTAAAATTCTGATTGGTGTAGAAAGAATTTGGGATTTCTTCGGTGAGACGGAGAGCTTGTTGGTAGTAAGAACGCGGGTCATCGGGTTTAACTTTAGCTGGACAGAGTACCACCTCTGCACCCATCGCTTTCAAGGCGTTTATTTTCTCGGCGGAGGCTTTGTCGGCTACCGTGAATACGCAGCGATAACCGCGTATAGCACATACCATGGCGAGCGCAAAACCGGTATTGCCGGAAGTGGCTTCGATGACCGTGCTACCGGGTTTCAATGTACCCAAACGCTCGGCTTTTTGTATGATGTAAGCAGCAATCCTGTCTTTGGAAGATCCCCCTGGGTTCGCGCCTTCGTTTTTGACGAAAATATTTGTATTGAGTTGTTCTGATAAATGGGTAAGTCGTATAAGAGGTGTATTTCCAATGGTTTTGAGGATATTGCGGCTAACACCGATAGTATTACTTCGGCTAGTTACCGTTATTTCTGTCACCATGTTTAGGTCTTGTATTTTATGTAAAATAATTTGAGTAAGTACAGAGCCGTAATTATGTGTAAATAAAATTTTAGAATTATTTTTTTCTTTGATGAGGCAAAAAGCGCAGTCATAGCCTCAGAGCATATTCAATTTTTTTCTGCCTGAAAACCAATAACTTATGAACTTGACTTCACATCAAATCAAATCAGTTGCTTATCTCGATAAACGCCCTCTTTGATGCTTTGCCAAAACCATTCTGATAGTTATCGGGATTGATTTTCAGTTTGTAAAAATTTAAACATGCTCTTAGTTATGATGAGTATTTTTAACGAAATAAAAGGAAAAAGAAACTGAAATTACTTATAGGTAATTTCGACTTGGTACTTAATACACTGTTTTATAAATTTATTTACATTTTTTGACGTTTATTTTGAAATGAATCGAATCAAAAATGACGCGAATACTCACTGTATTTAAGGATTTTTTGGTGAAGAGTCATTTTAAAAGAAATACTCAAAAAAGTAAATAAATTTGTGAAACAGTGTACTAAGTACACCGTCCAGAAAGTTTCTTTGTATTTTTGGACGTTTATTTTAGAATGAATCTACCCAAAAATGACGCGAATACTTACTGTATTTAAGAAGTTTTTGGGGAAGAGTCGTTTTAAAAGAAATACTCAAAAACGTAAAGAAATTTATTAAACAATGTACTTAGTACATTGTTTAATAAATTTCTTATTGTTTTTGGCGTTTATTTTGAAATGAATCGACCCAAAAATGACGCGAATATTTACTGTATTTAAGAAGTTTTTTGGAGAAGAGTCGTTTTAAAAGAAATACTCAAAAACGTAAAGAAATTTACTAAACAATGTACTTAGTGAAATAAGGATATTTTTAAATTATTTTATAATAAAAAATATTTATAAATAATTCATTTTTAATAATAAATAAATTACAAAATAATTTTAATTAATTAAAAAATGGCTATATTTCAGTGCGACCACTTAAGGAACGTGGCAAAAATAACTTCACCATTTGGCTGCTTCTTTTGCACTTATTTTCCGCCTTGAAATCAGTGATTTATCCCGATAAACGCCCGCTTTCAAGGCGAAAACTAAGCACAAAATAACCTATCCAAGGTGGTAAACTTATTTATCCCGCGTTCCTAATCGTCTTTAGTTCGACAAAAGTAATATAATGTAACCTACAATAATGCCGAATAATAAACATTGGGTGATGAATGGGTAGAATAATTGGAAATTGCGCCGATTAATTTTATGGCGCAAATGTCCGTGTTATGATTTATATGCAGCCAAATTTCATTTTTTTCATTAAAAATAGTTACTTAATACAGACATTCTTGTCTGTTAAATAGTCGAATAGATACCAGATAGGAGTATCTGAGTTAGGGAAGAGGAAGAAAATAATCTACCCCAAATGAAGAAGTTATTTTTTTTATATGTTTGGCTAAGTGAAAGAAATTAAATAAATTGTTCCATAATGCGCCGTAATTTTTTCTTCTAAAGAATTCA